>Ga0193738_1000243_pt1 | contig 37663 bp, 61 predicted proteins | sample L2a1metaG_FD_144927 | JGI IMG/M metagenome (GOLD analysis project Ga0193738, IMG submission 144927) | Soil microbial communities from a riparian zone of the East river system, Colorado, United States - L2a1 | ecosystem: Environmental > Terrestrial > Soil > Riparian zone | place: USA: East River... | reverse complement strand
GGTTGGTATCACCGATGCGCTGTACGGCGTCGGCGTAGGTGAGCTTGTCGTCCTTCGACATCAGCTTGTCGACCTCGTCGCTGAACCGCTTGGAGTGCGAATCGGTGGTTGTGTTTCCACCCATGCTCCCGCGTTCGCCGAGAGGAATCAGACCCTGCTTGACGGTCTCCTTGAACATCTGGACAACGCGGTCGCCCTGTGTCTTTGGAAGATCGACCAGAATGGTCTTGAGGGACTCGAGAGCTGCAGGCGGAATCGCATGCGTGGCTCCGTCATTCAAACTCGAGACCTGTGCGTTGACCTCTGCAAGCCGGTTCGCGGCTTCGAGTGTCCTCACCTTGTCAGCGAGCGCCTTGACCTGCGGAAGCTCCATAAGCTGTTGCTCGTTGAGCATTGCAGGCACCTTTTCATCCGGCTGCGGATCTGGGGTTGGCTTGGGTTGAGGAGGACTTGTCGGAGGCGGCGTGTCTGGCTCACCACCGGCACCTGACGGAGCCGGCACTTGGAGCTTTGCCACTGCTGCCAGGAGGTCCTCAGGCTTGGCATCTTCGGGAAGCCCGAGTGCCTTGATCAGAGCCTTGGTAAGCTCGTCCACATTGCCTCCAAATTGCTTTGCAACCTCAGTGAGGTTGATGGGTAGGATGTCTTTCAGGAAAGGACGATTGGTGATCGCCCCTCCAAACAAGACATCTTTGAAGGAGCTTCCGGTCTTCGGATGAGTCCATTCGTCTACGAACTCAGGTGAGAAGTACCGGTACTCCTTCTTCTTCAGTGCCTCATGAGCGGACTCAGTCCACTGAATCAGCAACCAAAGACCGTCTTGACGAGCCTCCGCGGCTTTTACCCAGCCTGCAGCTTTGCCGTCATTGTCCTTGTGGTCGTAATCGATGTCAAGCTCTTGAGTACGAACACCCAAGTTGACGTTCGACGCGAATCGCATGACTCGCTCAGGCGTGATGTCGATCTTCCCATACACTGGGTGATCATAACTGCCAAGCGGAAATGCCTGAATCCATGATGTCGAGATCAGGTCGTCGAACTTGAAACCAGTGAGGTCAACCCAGTAACCCTGGGGCTTCTCAGTGGTCATGTCGAAGGTAGGCACAGATCTTTCCTCCTAGGTAATTATAACTGATGGCCAAACGGGAAAGCTAGAGGGCCAATGGGAAAGTTTCCTAACCTCCCGATTTGTCCCCGCCAGCGTTGGGTCCCGGTACGGTCTTCTTCATCCCACCAGCGTTCGACTGACGAGGCATATCGGCGTTCTGAGAACTGTTGTCCAGCTCACCTTCGTCAGGGGTTTCTTCACCCTGTGGAGTATCCAGATTGGCTACGAAGCGCTGGCTCTTCTCGTCGGCTTTGGGAAGATCCATTTCATCTCGTACCCACGCCTCAAGCTTGTCATCAGGAATGAGTACGCCGGCACCGACGAAATTGCGAATAGCAAAAGAGACCGTTCTCCAGTCGACCGTGTCGCCGATACGACGCACGCGTAGTTCGGGGTATATATCACGTTCGCCCCAGTTCCAGATGACCAGCTGTGGGATGCAGTACTTGTTGAATACATCCCTGATCACCTCAGCGATGTATCGCGTCGCCTTGAGGAAGAGTGTCTGCTGCTCCTCTTGTGACGTACCTAGAGGGTTGTTAATGAACTGACCTAGGATGTTCCTGGCGATCATCATGTCGTGGTGATCCACCGACGTCAGAGCATTGACTGGTTGACCTTCGAGCTTGAGCATCGCCAAGTCCCAGTTCGGAGGAAGGACGATGTGTGCCTTCTCGTTGGTCCGAAGGTTGCGACCAATCTCGTCCGCGAGTGCTCTGTCCTGTGGATTGAAGTTTGCTGGCAGCTTGATAATCGGGATACCAATGCCGTGACGTTCCTTCTGAATGGCATCGATCTTGTACAAGTTCTCCTTGTAGAACCAGTGCTTGTAAGCGCTCCGTAGAACGCTCACCCCAGTCATGTCTCCACCCTCCTTCTCAAAGGTGAAGACGGCGAGCTTATCCATCGGGATGGTAACTTCGCCGAACGGTGCCGTCCTCATGTACGTAGACATGGCGACTGGTCCACCATTCTTATCGAACTTCCATCCACTCACATCAGTTGGATGACGAGGTGCGAACTTCCTCCAAATGACTTTGCCATCGTGAAAGTCGTACACCTTCTCGAACGGGTAGTATCCGAAGTCGAGCATCAACAGGATCTCGGTCAGTAGCTGGGGCCAGCTGGTCGACATCCAATTGAAGAAGCAGTTGTTGATGTGTTCAGAGATGATCTGCCCACGCTTGGTCTCATCCAGGGTATCTATGTACCAACGAGCCGCGAGGACAGGAGTCTTTACCAGTCGAAGCGTAGCGCGGATCTGTCCATCGTTCTTCCGCATCTTCTCGTAGGTCTGCAAACCGAACCAACCACGCAGTTCAGGGTTGTAGTCCTCACGAGCTACTCCGGTGTAGTTGGACTGACCAGTACCACCCAGTTCGCGGTAGTCAGGCTTTAGAGGGATCTCCTCAGCATAGGTAGACAGTTGCATACCCAGCTGCGGATCCTTGACGAGGATAGATCCGCCTGGACTTACTTCGATCAAGTCGTACCGCTTGGCAAGCTCGATGGTACTGTTGAAGACCTCTGGGTCTACTGGCATCAGAATTCCTTGTCCATTGAGAAGAAGCCTCGTGTGCCGCTAAGGGTTGCCGTAGAGACACCCGCCACCACCGGGTCCTTGTGTTGAGAAAGACCCACAGGATGATTGCGCATCACCTCGACAAGATGATGACGAGCCCCAAGATCGTAAAGTTGCACCAGAGCATAGCGGATAGCGTCCATAGCGTGATCGTCGATACCTTGTGCAATGTCCTTAGGTCCCTTATTTGGAGATCCCTCAGCCGCACGATAGTTACTGAACTCTCGTATGGTATTGGCACATCCATTGGCCACCCAGAGTTTGGGTGCGGAGATTGGTGTTCCGTACTCATCTGCTTCACCGATCTGATATTCCTTCAGGAAGGACTTTACGCGATCGACACCTTGACGCCAATTGGTCTTAGCATCGGGATCGGCGATGCAGGGTGCGATCTCTGCCGACACTCTCATTGCCGCTTCGGGATCAGCGGCGTCTCCAAAGCAACCATCAATACGGTAGCCAGGAGGTTGTTCGCGCTCACGAAGTAAGCGGAAGTGTTCTTCGAGGATTGTATAGGACTTGTAGTGTTCCCGCCAGATGTAAATGTTGTCCCAAGGGTCGACTTGGAATTCAATGCAAGCTAGAGGGTTGACGAAGCCCCAATCCCAAGCCATGTAGTTCGGCCACGCTGGATTGAACGTGTGTGGCTTAACATGGATCGTGAGATCGAACTCGCCATAGATCTTACCGACGAAGGCAGTGAAGTCAGCACCGATCTCCTGCATGAACCAATCAGGAGTAGTGGTATCTTCCAACAAGAGGATTTCAGAATCAGTACGTCCACCTGGATAGACTACGGAGTTCTCCCAGGATGGAAAGCGCCAGGACTCGAAGTACTCGTTGTCTGGGTTCTGGCCAAGCAACCACAAGTCGTAGTACCAGTTCTGACCTTCTGGTGTCGTAGGAAATGTGGCCCCGCCTCGCTTATCTGATAGCGCAGGGCGAATAAACCTTTCCCATGTTTCCTTCCGATGCTTTGCAGCTTCAGACATGATGGCGCCTGATAGACCCTCACCCACCAGAGTCTCCGGATACTGTGCGCTTCGAACCTCAACACGTTTCCCCCAGGGCATCTCGATGTACATTTCCCCTGAGCGTTTGTTGTAGGCCTTCTTGACTCTCTTATCCTTGCCCAGCTGACACTTTATGATCAGGTCGTCCCACATGACGCGGAACTCCTTCTCACCCAAGTCGTAGGTAGGGCCAATGATCCAGTAGTAGCCCTTATCGCGCTGGAGCATCTCAGGCTCTAAGTCACGAGCGGCCATTGTAGACTTGCCGAAGCGTCGACCGCAACAAGGAAGCTTGAACCTCTTCATAGACTGATGAAACAGAACCTGAGCCTTGGAGTGAGGCGTGTACTCGATCCGTTCGAAGAAGGCCTGTTTGTCTACAGCACGCGTCATGCGACTAACACTCTCTGACTGACGATAAGCCAGTCGGCATCCTTGGAAGGAAAGGTCTGCTTCTGATTACCTGGCCATATCACTTCGGTCTGTAGTCTCCATCGACCAGCAGCAGGGATATCGGTAGCGTTCGCAAAGGTGAAGAAGACAAAGCCCTTACCCGTCGTCGACTGAAGTGGTTCGATTGTGCCTACGACAGTCTTGGCTACATCGCTCAGTCTGTACTGCATCGTTACCGACGTCGCGCCGGACAGGTTGACTGGACCATCTTGGTCGCAAAGCGTCATCCTAAGGTCAGGTTTCTGATCAGCAACCGCCATGTAGTAATCAGTCATCTCTTGGCTCCGTAAAGGTAGGCCCGCCTGCCCTGCTGGTCGTCAAGCTAGCACCCGTGCGTGGCACGGAGTATGATGGGTGCGTACGAGCCCTCGTAAAGACCGGGAGCTTCATCGTCGGCGGATGACGAATCCACAATTCCGACTCTGCTATCTGATCCAGCAGGACAAGCGTTGCATTTATTATAACTTGTTCACCAATGGAAAGCAACTCGGCAAATACGTGTTCCACTCGTGGAGCCAACGCATCTGCGACCGTAGCCAAATCATTGGCACCGATCGTTGCTGCTATGCTGAGCCTATCTTCCACCTCAATCTGTTGCACGACGTCGACGAATTGTAGTGCATTAGCAAAGGTGACAACCTCTGATGCAGTAAAGGTATCCGTGACGGTTGATTGCCGCTGGTAGTTGTTGGCCTCGGAGATAGTCGATGTGTCGTTGACTGTCGTTGCCGTGAGGTAGGTATTCGTGTCAACGCTGATAGCCGTGTCGGAGGTAGCTGATGTGCTACTGTAGAGGAAATCCTCCGACACAGCCGCAGCGTCGCTGACAGCGAAACTAACGCCAGTGCCGCTGGAGTCAACTATGGCTACGCTGTCAGAGATCGTAAGTTCCGGGGAAGGTACAGCAACATCGACGGCTATACTCGAATCAGTTATAGCCTGTGTAACTTGGACACTAATGAGCTCGGTAAAGGAAATAGCCTCGGTTGGCTTGATCGCGTAGGCAACCGCAATCGAGTCTGTTACCGTAGCCGACTCAGGAACCAGAACCTGCATACCTTGTATGCCGCCGGTGATTCCACTTTCGGTAGCGACGAACGTATCCGTCACCGCCAAGGACGTAGAGCCTGTGTTGAAGATTTCGACGATAGTTGCATCGTCCGTTATAGCCAAGGTCCTCAAGATGGCTGGAATGTCGAAGAAGGTAACGTTGTCAATTACGAAGAAACCGTAAGTGACCGACGTTATGACATCGGTTGCAGTAGCCGAATCTGTGACCGTAACTGGACGTGCTGTGAGATTGACTTCGCTGATTGAAGCGGAGTCAGTAACGGTATGTGTTACTGTCGTCGCCAACGTATCTGAAACAGTTATGCTGTCTACCGAAGTTGAACTCCGCAACACACTGAGTGCATCGCTCTCCGTGAACGTATCAACAGGAGCAATCGCTGCGGTCAGTGCAAGGGCATCAGTAGCCGTGTACGTCTCTAGCACAGGAGCCGTTAGTAGACCAAAGGTATCGGACTCTGTAAACGAATCGGCGACTGAAGTCGTAACGGCTATGGAGAACGTTTCAGACGCTACAACAGCGGAGTCGGTTACAGACCTTGGAACTACGAGCGTCAGAACTTCGGTTGCCGTAATGGTATCGAAGATCGCACCAAGCTGGGACGATACAACTTCCGAGACCGTGACAGTTTCGGTTACCGTGAATGTCGCTTGTCCTGTGGGAGTTTCCGAAGCGGTCGGGGAATCGGCTACCGCCTTCGTTGCTGTATATGCAAAGGACTCAGTAGCAGTGAACGTGTCAGTGACTACAGGGTTCGATCCTGTTGCATTGGCTAGCGATTCGGACTCGGTAATCGAATCGGTCTGCGTAAGCGTGACAGCAATCGAAATCGACTCTGTAGCAGTAAGGGTATCAGTCTGGCTACGACCAATTACAAAGGTCTGCTCAGTAGCAGTAAACGTATCAACCGGAGCGATAGCTGTCGTCAAGACAAGTGTGTCAGTAGCGACAAGCGAATCGGTCTGAGCTCTGTTCGCTGTCAGAACAAGAGTGTCAGTTGCAGTGAAGGTGTCGGTCTGCGTCTTGAAAGTGTCAGTGAGGAGAGTTGCCGTATCAGTTGCGGTAAACGTATCAGTCTGCGAAAGCGTTACTGCAATCGAGAACGTTTCCGTTGCTGTAGAGGAATCGGTCTGCGCCTTAGCTTCGGTTGTAGTAAGAGCCAGAACCTCAGTTGCTGTGAGCGTATCCGTCACTACAGAGACGTTGTTGGTTATAGCGAAAGTCTCAGTTGCCGTAGACGAATCGGTCTGAGTCTCTGCTGCAGCATAGGTAGAAGCTTCAGTACTTGTAAAGGCATCGGTCTGTGCCTTTGGTGTTACCGCAACACCAGTGAAGTCGGTAAGACGCTGAGTAGCCCACTGACGAAGTGCTTTGGTATTGATTGCGCCAGTTGGGCCTTCAGGAAGCGAATATGTGTCGAACGTAATGATCGACGCTCGACGTGCTACAGCAGCATTACTGAAGTCGACACCTGGAGAAGTAACGGAAGCTGTTGCAGCTCCACTGAGACCAGCCCAGTTAGCAGACGCAGTCGCCTGAATAGTTGCAGGACCAGGAATAACTGTGGCTGCGGCTGCACCATCAAGCCCACTCCACGTAGCGGAAGCGGTAGCCTCGATGACATGAGGCGCTAACGATACAGCCAGATCCAAATTGTCAATGCGCTGAACTTCTAGTTGCGCCCATACCCGTGTAGATATTGTCCAGTTAGCTTTGACTACAGTACTGCTGAGACCGAGAGGAGCAACCGTTGCTCCGGGAGCAGGAACCACATCAGCTGCAGCCGTAGCACCTAGACCACCCCACGTCGCTGATACAGTTGCTTCTATCTGATCTAAAGATCGTACTAGGACAACCGCTGTAAGAGTCTCAACTGTGGAAGTCGTTCCTGTATTTGCCCACGCGTTAGTACCTGTAGTCGATCCTGCAGCACCCAGTGTCTTGGAAGCCAGGATCGTTTGGTTGTCTAGAGAACCTGTCGCCGAGTTCGCATTGCCATTGGTGATCAGTGTGTACGTGCTAGGGGCTACCGGTGTAACAGCAGCAGCAGTTAGCAGAGACTCTTGGAGTACCGCAATGACAAAAGCGGTTGCAGTAGCACTGGTAGCGTTGAGTGATGCGGGGTTCGGTGCATTAGAGTTAAAGCCATAAGCAGGAACGGTGATGTCTTCGGGAGTAGTGTTATTGACTCCCGAGAGTGCTACGATAAACCCGCAGATTTGATAACTGGTTGCGTGAGTATTGACGAACGTGTAGTTAGCTGGTTCACCACCAGCATTCGTAACTACCTTACGTAAGATGGTGAGTTCAGTATCATTACCAGTTGCTGAACCGTGAGTAGCTGGACTAATGTCAGTCCAGCCCGAGCACGTCCATTTGTTCGTAAGGGCATAGTCGGTACGTGAGATGAAGGCGTACATAACATGACCATTAGCCAACGATCCGGGCTTAGTAACCGTGATGCCGGTAGTACCAGCTGCTGCTACAGTAGCGTTCGTTGTGTTAACGATTGCAATGGCCATGTCAGGCTACTTAGCCCTTTTCGATGTACTCGATCAACGCGCTCATGGTAGTGGAACCAGCTGGCGCCACGTTGAGCTTGACAGCCAACACACCTGAAGGAGGCACCACGAGACGACCTTCTTCGTCGAGAGCCACCCATTGCCAGCCCGACACCAAGTTGAAGCTTTCGGAGTGCTGTACAGTCGGAGTACCAGGTTCCGCGGTATGGTTGACACCTCCAGTCGAACCGCTCGCAGCATAAGCAGCCAGCAAGATCGGTGTTGATGAGGTGTTCGTACCACCGGTAGCAGCACGTAGGATCTGTGCCTGCGAACCTTCGGATACGATAGCACGAGTGGTAATCGTACAACGTACCACTTCCAAGATGGCAGTCGAAGGCGCTACGACCGATACCAATGTCTTGGCAGCAGTCACGGCGACCGAATCCATCCTTACTTCATAACGGCCTCTGGCCATGGAGTCTCCTTATCTTCTGATCAGAATTGGTCGAGGAACGAAGATCACAGGACTGGCACCAGCACCCGGCGTACTCGGAGTTGCCGTTGCCGTCGCACCTAAGGCTCCGAAGGTTGCCGACGCAGTGGCTTCGATAGTCGCAGGGCCGCCGCCCGCCGCCTTGTAGGCAAGCGTCACGGTCGTATAGGTGGTGCTTGACTGCGTCTGAGTGAACGGCCCAACCGTCGTCGCCGCCGCTTGCGCCTTCGACAGCATGTAGTTCACGGTGTCGTTCGGGCCAACATCGATAGAGAAACCGGAATACGCAGCCGACAACCCCGGCCCGTTGTACCCGCCGTGAACGATGATCAGTAGTTCGTCGGCAGTAGTGGTGGTAACAGCCGGTGCCGACGCCGTAGTGGTGTTGCCGCCTGTCGAACCAGCCCAATTCGACGTGTCATACGGTGCTGCCGACGCGCCGGTGTAACCCAGATGTGGTCGAAGGCGCTGCCGTGGTCGACGTTGTCGATCCGCCGCGTGAAACCCGTACACGTCACCGAAACCGGGTTGTCGTACGAAACCGTGGCGATGACGAGCAGATCACCAGCAGCGGTGCCGGACGGCTTGGTGACCGTATTCGAGAACGTCGCGTGGTTGCCGGAAGCGAATACGGGGGCAGCCATAGTTACACCTAGGTGTTGATCGCAAGCGTTAGTTCTGCTGCACCAATAGCGATGTTGTAGGTATCTCCAGCGACAAAGGAAGCCGCGGTGATCGTTCCGCTACCCAGGTAGTTGCCTGATGTTGAAGCATCCCACAGGGAGAAGTGCGTTGCGTCTTCCGTACCTGTTGCAGCAATCGCTGTCCAGGTGATCGCCGCGTCATTGACAATCTTACGAAAGCCTGCTGCTCCTGCTTGTGGAGCTCCGAAGCTCACCAACTTCCGCGTCGTCTCTGTCGCCGCGGCTGTAGTGCCAGCTGTTCCAGGATCAGCGGTGTGTAGCTTCATATAAGGTGTAGCAATGCTATAGCTGGTAGCATTGCCAATTGCGTTGAGAATGTTGTCAGCAGTCGCTGATGACATACCTACTGCCATTATGCGAACTCCCCTCTAGTAAAGGTGGTACCATCGTCTGACACTGTCGACGTACCGAGAGTGCCGCTATCAGCGTCATTACGTAGGATGGTTGTTGTCGACGTCTGCGTCATCTTGTTCCGCGCCATCGCAATAAGCCAAGCCAACGCCTCTTCGAATCCTGTCACACCATTGGAGAATCCTGGTACAGCTGTTGGCTCAGCAAGATTGAACGGATAGAACGTAAGGACCGTTGTCTTCGCACCCGACGAAGTGGTCTTGACGATCACGCATGTACAGTCAGCGTTCATCTCGGCAGACGTTAGATCGAGGTAGTACATGCCTGACGCAGTAGCTACCTCGGTTGCCTCATTGGTACAATCAGCAAACGTCGCACCATCGATTGATCGTTCTGAATCCAATCCAGTTGCGCCAGTGACTAAGTCACCGTCAGCATCCAGGATAGGAAAGTACACACGAAAGGCCTTGTTCTTAATAGGAATTGGATGCGCGTCACTCGCCGCCATACTACCATCTCCTCACTGCACTGAATAAGCTAGGAGTTGCGAACTGCACTCCACCATATCGCTTTCCCGTAGGTTGTCCAGCTGCAGGATCATGAGTAATGACCAGCTTTGGATCGCTGGTCGTCCCTGTATTATCAGCTGATTGAATCTGCCAGTACTCTTCACCAGAGGGAGCAGTACCTGCGGCATGACGATCCGAATGGAGGACCATACGTGTCGAGCCGGTAACGTTGATCGCTCCTGGCATACCCGCTTGCGACGTGAACGCAAAGTAGGCGCCGCTAACATAAGTAGCAGCAGCGCACGTAGCCAACGTTGTCAACGCGTTCAACTGAGCAGCAGTACGGAAATCGGATACCTCAGCCGACGATCCGAAGTCGTATGCTCTAGCTGTCACCGCATTCAGGTTCGACGTGTCGTTATCGTTCGAGCCCCACAGGGAGAGAACCGCAGCGCTCACGACATCTGTGTCAGCTATCGATGACGTGACGAAGTCAAGGAACATCTCGATGCAGTAATAGTTCGGCGACGAGAAGTTCTGACCTAAGGCGAGAATCGTAAGACTCGGAGTAACACCTTCGTCTGAACCTGTATGGTCGCGAGCCACAGTATACGAACTGCCAAACGCTGTTACCTCGAAGTCACCTGCATCTGACCATACAGTCGTCGTAGTCATTGTTGACTCGCTCGCCAGGCGTCTCGAACAGATTCGATCACCAAGAGCCGATACGCAAGCAAGGGTGCTTCTCGATAGTTCACGGTATGCACCACACCATTACGATCGGTAAACGAACGAGTCACATCGCCCTGCGGATCTTCGATCATCAGTGGTGGATTGACATAGATGAACGGATTGCTGAGGACGACAGGGACTCCAAGGCGAGTCGCTTCCAATGTGGAAACGAGATTTCCGTCTACCTCACTCATCGCGGTCACGGTTATAACGTACCCTACCGGCTGAATGGTAAAGGGTACTTGACCAGCTAAGGCATCGAGGATCGCTCGGCACTTCGCTCTCCTGATCGCAGCCTTCTTCTCGTCCTCACTGAGGTCGGGGTCTGTTATGATAGCTATGATGGCATCACGTAGCGCGCCCATCACGCTCCTCGATCAGGTCTCGTAACTCCTTGATCTGCTTCCGGTCTGCTTCTCGGTCCTTCTCACACTCGGCTAAACGTTCCTCAACGCGGACGCCGAAGTCCTTCCACGAGGCAGAAGCGGCCGTGAGCATGTCGATTTCCTGGGCCTTACCCTGGATCTGAACCTCGGACTTCTTAGCCCTAGAGGCCCACCAGGCAGAGAGCACGGCCGCGATGATTCCTCCCGCGGCTACGGTGTGCTCAAAGACTTGACCAGCACTTATAGCAAGGTGCATTACGCCAAGGTGATCGTTTCTGTCAGCACCCACGTACCTGCCGAGGTCTTGGTCCCTAGGGACTGTACCTTCCGGTTGAGCATGCGGACGCCAGTGGACCCGTTGAAGGTAGCGACTTCCTCCCAAGCGTAGTTGGCATCGCCAGTTGCGAAGGTCGACTTGAAGTCGATCGGTGCCGAGCCTGAGGTTGTGCCATCGGTGTGCACCGGGTACGTCGCATCCATGGCCTTACGGAGCTTGTTCGATGCCGCTTGGAGATCGGTCTGCGTTGCAGCAGCTGCCGTAGCAGAGTCACCGACGCCGAGGTACGCGTTGCCGTTGTTGAAGTACGTGAGGGACTGAGCAGCCGTAACGGTCCCATTGCCCTTCAAGCACTCCCACAAGTTCGATGCACCAGCGTACATCAAGAGGTTGCCGTCGAAAGAGACAACATCGAACGGCTCAGGTCCAGGAAGGAAGAGCTCCCGAGCGATAGCATCGTCGCCACGGAACTTCTCCAGCTTCCACTTGACGTCCCAGCCGACGATGTCCTTGTATACCTGAGTGAGCAGATTCACGCTCAGCCTCCCGTTGATGATGCTTCGGCCGAGTCGGTGACCCGGACTGCTGTTCCTGACTGGGCTTCTTCGGTGAAAGTACCCTCGGCGACCGCAAAGTCGGTTGCGTTGATAGCGAAGTCCTCTTCACCACTCACGTACCGATTCTTGGTTGAGCAAGCTGGGCACTCCCAGATCGTCGTCTTGTCAAGGGACAACGCGCTCTCCTGGCCACAGCTTTCGCAAGTGACACTGATGGTTGCTTCATCTGGCATTGGATCTCCTTAAGGATGCCACTTGTCGTTCTGCGTTGGATTCGCAGTCGTACCTCGCCGTGTCTTGGTTGCATACGTCGTTGTACGATCTGCATCGCGGAGGGTCGCTACCGTTCCGCTCGTCACGGCTGTAACCCTACAAGAGCGCAGCTTGCCTGCAGCTGTCTTGTAGCTCACAATCCTACCGATCTTCGCTCCGTAAGCGTTCATTAGTACCTCGACCAATAGTTGAAGTACACGTTCGTACCCTTCATCGACGTTGCGAGAGGCACGTTGTCGACGATCCGTACAGTCGGATGCGAGACCAGCTTCAGTTTCTTCCCACTTCCGGTTCCCTCGCCCACGACCAACGCGGCCCAGGTGTTGCCTTTGAGGTCACGATAGACAACCGTACGCCGGCCTCCGCGGGCTTTACCACTGTTAACAACAACTTGTGCCACGGTCAACCCGGCCTTTCGTTTCGATTCCCACAGGAGTAATCATGACAACTCTGTGTTCCCTGGCTTCGTTAGTCGAGCCAGTTTGAGTTCTTTGTGGATGTAGGTGCTCGCCTCACCCCATGGGTAGAGATTCTCGTGCTGCGAGATGATGTTTCCGTTGGCGTCGCGAGTTACTGACTCCAGCAGAGGGACGCAGATCAGTCCTGCACGTGGGTGTCCTTGAGGTGGAATCACGCATCCCATTGCAGCAGCAAGCTCTTCCTTGGTCATGTCGTCGTCCTCGCTGGGTTGGTGGAAGGTAAACGGTGGTTGCACGGTAGGCATGAGGTTTCGCATCATGTTACCTGGGCAAGCTGTAGCATACGAATCACTGTGCGGCACTGTAGGTTCCGACGCGTGAGCACAATATTGGGCGCCAACCCAATTGATCGCGTCGATCATCCCTGGCGTCACTGGTCGATCACTGTAGTTCCCGGCGAGAGCAACACCGTATCGGCTTGAGTTGAACCCTGCTGTATGTGCACCTGTTCTGCAATAGCCTCTACCTTCGGCGACTACTGCAATGTGTGGAACTGGCTGCTCGAAGATCACCCAGCTATAGGGGACATCGGCGCCAAGATCCGGACGAACCAATTGAAGCGTTCGCATATGTGCCGCTTCATCAGACATGCTGTTTGGGTCCCACGCGGTCTCATCCCAGTACGAGACCGTGTGATGCACAACCAATCCACGGAATTGCTCAGCAGGAACTACCCATCCGAGTCGGGGGAGACCGGATAAGTCCCAGCTTTCACGAGGTAGGACCCAAACAGGCATGGCGTTGCGCGCTCCTACTTACCCTTTTTGGGCTGGATCGCTGTGCTTGCGCGGTTCATTCCTCTGTTGGCTTTGGTCGTTGAACCTTTGCCTCCAGCCGGGGATGCTCCGCCTTTGCTACCTTTCTTAGGCATCGTTGTGGTTCCCTCCGTTGTTTGCGTAGTCTTCGACGTCTTTGACGACAGCGCCGAGCAGTTGCTCGAGCGGTGAGGTTTCCGATTTGGGACTCGTTGAGGATTCGTTGTTCACCGTGCCGAGGTTGCGCTCGATCACGTACTTGGCTGCCTGGAAGCGAAGGGAGTCGCTTCGTGCATACTTAGCGATGTGCACAACGGCTTGTGCAGCCATCGGCGCTGCTTCGCGCAGGATCCGGTTCGCTTGGGTCGTCTCGTCTTCACCTTCGACTTGGCTTTGCAGCACCAAGCCTTTGAGGGCTTCGTCGGGATCCCAGGGCTCTAGCAAGCTCTGTTCGAACTGCTTTCGATCTTCGGGGTTCATAGGCATGGCCCTTAGGCCTCCTTTACCTTCATCATGTATAATTATAACTGAGGCAAACGAGATTTCCTAGAGGGCCATCGATTAGACACGGTTGTTATAATAGCACAACTTCCGTTTGAACTGTCGCGCTAGTACCACCCTGCGGGAAGTAAGTTTCCTTACCATTTTTGGTTAATATAGTTACTTGACCTTGTTAAGTGCACTTACCAGTCCTTAGTAGGTCCTATTACCGCCCTATAATACGTCACCTTTACTCACCCTTTTTGGGTGACTTTCTGGACCCTGTTCTGCCTACCTACCGGGTCACTTTCAAATGGAAGAACAGGTCATGTTATACCTAGAGACGGTGAGATAGAAGGCTTTCCTACCAGGTTAATATTATAGGGGGGTAAACAATGATATTATATCGGGGTTTAATACAGCGTTATATAACGGGGTCAACATCTTATTCTACAGAGGTAAACAATTCGCAACCCGCTATAATTAATTTATGCAAGCAGCGCGAGTTACGAAGCCAAATCGGCGATGCGTCTCGCTTGCGAACCCGAAAGGTACAGATATGAACCAGAAGTTGCAGAACGCCATCGAAGTCCTCGAGGCGACGGAAGAGACCTTCTCCCCCTACCAGGTGGCGAAGATCGCGGCGGCGGTAAGTGGCCGTAACATCCCAGGGCCTTACGCCTACCGCGAAGCGAAAGCGGGACGGTTGGTTACCTTCAAGGCGGAAGATGGCAGCCTGCAGGTCCGCGGAGTCGATGCCGCCGCGTGGGTCGAGAAGGTCGCCGCAGGCGGTCGCGGGCCTTCCAAGCTGGCGGCAATCCTGCAGGCCATCGGCGAGTAAGGCGCCTTACCGCCAAGCAGGCGAAAGAGAGGCCACCTCTACGGAGGTGGCCTTTCTTTATGCCCGTAGGGAGCCGAACGTTTCTTTTGCCCCTGTTCGTTGGCTGATCGAGCTCCCGATCGAAACTCCTGATCGACGGGCCGCATTGAGGACCAGACCGCGGTTCCGTTTGAAACTAAACCACAGGACGATTTGCAAAGTTTCCTTTCCGGGGTGGGGGGGGGGGGGGGGGCCGCAATGAGGACAGTCGGGAGGGACGTCGAGGGATGCTCATTCTCCTGCCCCATCCGGATCTCCTCATCTTTAACTTATGCTTAGAAGAACAACGAAAATATCGTATACTTTACGGTACCGGACGGATAAAACAGGATTAAACTTAATATACTAATATATAACTATCATAAATTATATAAGTACAAGGAAGGAGACTCAGAAAGTCGTACAGAACCACCTACGAAACCTATAGGGATTTACGGGACTTCTGATACGTTTCAACCCATTTGAGGTCTGATCGACGTAACTTATCCTATATCGGACATTTCCTCGTTCTCCAAGAAACGGATACAAACTATGCACACTAATTTGCATACTTGATTTCCTAATGTATACCTAGTATAATTAAGGAGAGATACAAAGAACCCCGTAATCAGGACAACTGGAGGATGGAAATGAAGGATAATGACCACAGAGATAGGGATAACGAAGACCGTGACGACGAGTCCATAGGGGAACTGTTAAAGAGGGGTCAGCTAAGGGACCGCGGTGGGATGACTTACTGCGCCGAACAAATGCTCACGTTTCTGAAGGTACGATCTGATGCTCGGTGGACACTTCGGGAGGTGGCCAAACACATCCACTACTCCGAACCTTGGGTACACAAGACCTTCTGGGGTACGGTAAATATCAACGACGAATGGCAAGAGCACGTCTACGTCCAGTTCGCCGAGAAGGGTAACGGCAAATACATCTACTACAAATGGTCACCGTTAAAAGACCCCACCGACCCTCTAGCCGAAGTCATCCGACAAACCGAAATCGACGAGTTGCGACAGAAGTATCCGCAGATCGACTTCGACGACTAGACTTCCGCAGAGTGCATTCTAGTTTGCCGACTATGAAATACCACAAGAGACCGCGTATAATTTATGTATGAAGCACCCCATAAACGAAAGGTACAAAGAGACTATGGGACCGAACAAAGACGTCGACATCAGCATCGGCGCGTACAACCTGACGTGGGGGTTTAACAACCTCGGCGACGAATGTTGGCTAGTCAGCAGCAGTCGGCAGATGGGAACGTTAACATCCTTCCGGAGCCAAGAGCAGGCCATGAAGTGGATCAACGACCACATCGAGTCCGACAGGTACGACGAGTGGTTTGACGAAGTGTCCGCGATCACCTACAAGCACACCGAGATGGATGCTGATGAGTTGCCTGATTGGGACTCGAGAGAGTGCTTCGACAGGGGCATGACTCCAGCAGAGGCCGCAGCCCACGCGATCATCGAGGCAGGAGGGTTCTAAACGATGGAACGTGACGAGTTCGACAAGTTGATGTCCTTGCTCGGCGCGCAGCCGAAGAAAGCCAACGGATCCTCATCAAATCCTCCTGTGGTTCAGTTGAAGAAACGGAAGACCCGATGGACGCCTAGTCCGCTGAGGTACTCTGAACGACTACGGGAAGAGATCGCCAATACTGTTGCTGCAAGGACACTTCGTGAGTCGTACATGCGACCAGAGTTGTGCCAGTTGCGCATCTACTTCTCAGAACAAGACTGGGAACAACGCCACGGTGGCGTACAAAGGAACCTACAAATTGAAAGGTCCGTATAAACCATGAAGCCGAAGAAGGTACTAGCAATTGCAGCTCTCGGGATCGCATCCCTAACGGGTTGTTCGACGACCATGCACGAGGGCCATCCTGAGGAAATCCCGCAGTGGTGGCGCAACATGCCAGCGGAGACGAAGTCGCTGAACGTCATCATCGACGGTGATCCTGATGACGATCCGGAGTATTTCCGCGAGCGGTGTGCTTTGTACGGTGCCGACACGGAGCTCATCTTCCATCCAGCAACGCCGGAGTTCCCCGCGACGTACGTTTGTGAAGGAGTGGACTTCTGATGCAGCCTCATATCGGTAGACACCTTCTCATCCGTAAGGACGTCGAGACTGGTGAGGAGAAGGTTGTATTCAAAGGTTCGCACGGCCCAGTCTTGATGCGACGTTGGGTTATGACCAGCAAAGGCGACCCACGATACCATTTCTACATGGTCCACAAGAAGGAGTACAACAAGTAAGATGCCGATCGAACGACCACTCGTAGTCGCCAAAGAAGGCGAATGCGGTCACGATCCTGAATGGGATTGTGGCTGCTGGCGTTACGCCGAAGATACCGAGGGGGAATGGCGACGCCACTCCTTCCGCTTCATTCCAGGAGATCGAGTCTTCTGGTGCCTATCCAAGTATGGTCCACTGAAGGGTGTGACTGGAACAGTTCAACGTTGGCGAGGAGGTTCCGGTTACGTCAAGTGGGACGACCACTGTAAGAACTGGGCACCGACATCCTTTCCATCAAACTTCGAAGTCCAACGAATCGACGAAATGAAAGGTACGGAATCATGACAGACCATTGGGTAGTTCCGTTTAGGGACCACGACGAGCCGGTGACCGATATCACCGAGGCGCTCAATCGTTGGGCCGACAACGTCCTATCGGATCTGCACACCGACGACGCGTTCATCGAGTTTGCCGAACAAGTCATCTCGACAGAGGTGGACGCCGTACGTCTGCGAGAAGCGATGGACAACGACGAAGAGTTTGCAGCGTTGTACTACAGCATCCTGAACGAGCTGACAGCGAACGTGTTGTCCAGAGCGATCACACGCAATCGACACTTCCGGAAGGACCCACCACACCGAGTTACGGAGGACGAGGTAACAGCCGCACTCTCCGAGATGACCGAAGAGGGAATGATCGAGTGGTCAGGAATGTCGGAAGACGGCGACCCCATGTTTCGCCTCAACAAACCACAGGAAGTAGTGTGTCGTGAGTGTGGCGAAGTGAACACGATCGAGCCCAACACTGTGCCGAGTGACTACCGTTGCAAGAAGTGTACCGCGTGGCTGTACGACGACGACATGAAGGAGGACTGATGCTGCGTGAACGACTGATCGTGTGGTCTTTGTTCGTCATCTTGATGATCGTACTCGTAGTGGGTGCGCACGATGCCGACAACCGAGTTCACCAACACAACACACCGAAACAACTAACAACACTGAAAGTGGGTACGAAGTGAAACAGAACATCATCGTCAAGATCGACACGGCGCCTATAATCGCCGAGATCGAGCGGTTGCGAGCGTTGCTTGCAGCGGCAGAAGTGTTCAACGCATCGCTCAACGGCTCAGGAGGAATGACTTCGGGACAACGAGCAGCCGCGACGCGTGCAGCGAATCGTCAGGCGGAGTACGACCGGAGGTCGAAGGCGATGAAGAAGGCCTGGAAGACCCGGAAGGCAAACGCAGGAGAATGAAGCACACCTACGCATGCATGCCCTCGACGGGCACTGCCTTCGGACTCTGCACAGTCCACGTGATGCACGAGACCAACGACAAGCTGGCTCTCATCACGGAAGTGCAGACTTCGAGGAACGTCAGAAACAAAGGTCACGCACGAGCCATGATGGAGTCGGTATGTGCCGATGCGGATCGGGAGGGGGTGATACTCGTGCTCAACGCCGATCCGCAAGAGCCGAGCGTGAACTTGCCTCGACTAATCGCTTTCTACCAGACGCTCGGATTCGAACTCATCCCCGAAGCCGAAACAGCGATGCGACGTGATCCCAAGGTCACTGATTTGCCGACTTGATTTTCCCATCGTGATGCTATATAATTATTTATAACAGCGCACCTTCAAGACGCTGTTCCAAGCCAAATCGAACCCACCAAACAACAACCAAGCACAGGAGTAGGACAATGACAACCGAAGACACCGAAGTCGAAGTCACCCACGCGAAGCTGCGTGAGGCGCTCGAGACGTTCGCGTTGACCGAGCCGAGACTGCGTACCCAGATGGAGGAAGGCGTGATCAATCCGATCATGTTGGCGAAGTTCCTCGGGGTGATCCCGCAGATGATGTACAACTACGTCGCGAGCAAGAGGATCCCGGCGCACTACAACAACACCGGCAAGCTCGTGATCGACCTCGACGATGCTGTCGAGTTCTTGTTCGCACGTGCACAACGGAACGCTGAGAAGCGTGCGAAGGAGGCCGCGGAGCTCGCTGGTTTGACCAGCTGACTCCGTTGGAGGGGGCGGTGTGCTCACAACGTAGAAATGGCGCGTTGTGAGCACCCGCGGGTCCTGGAGGGCGGGAGTTTGTACCTTCGCCAGCTCTCCAGGATCCACGAGTGCTTACAGCGAGCACTGCCCGAAGGTACTAGGAGGATTAATGTCCATCGAAGAAACCTGTTCGGTGACCAAACAGTTGGTCGGCGATCTAGGTATGTCAGCTTTCGACACGATTCAGGCTCTCCTGGATCAGTGTAAGGAAGCGTGGGAGCATGGCACACTCGAAGAGGTGATGTCGTGCAACTCGTACATGATGATGCAGCTGGATCACGGCAGCGACATTATGGAGCTGATCCGGACTGCCACGTACGTGAAGTACGGAACAGGCAACGTTCGCATTGCTGCTGACCGAATCGAACGCGACGCTATCGCTCGGAAAGCTCGCGGTGACGACTTCTTGCCCGGCAATCTCCAGGACATCTACTGGTTGTTCCAAGATGACGTTCGTGTCGCTCAGGCAATGATCGAGCAGCACCTGGAAGAGTTTCATCCTGACATCTACGAGTCCTTCCTCGAGGGACAACGCGAGGGTACAGTGATCGAGCTTAACCTCGACGACATCGATCCAGCGCTCGGCGGAATCGTTCTGAGCTTCCAGGACGGAAAGATCAAAGTTGCGTCACTGGATGACCGAGAGTGGGTCAAGAACCAGATGCAGGGAGCCGATCTCGACCAAGGATCGAACCACATCTTCCTCCGGAAGCCAGAAGCATCCGCGAATCCTTCCGACGAGTGGTTCGGACAGTACCTATGATCACAGTAAACCCACAACAGAAAGAAGGCACATGAAAGCATCTGAACTGGTCGAAAAGATCCAGGAGATGATCGAGGCACACGGTGACCTCGACATCGCTGACGAGTCGGATCTCGAAGTCGAAGTCGAGTACTTCGAGGGCGACGAAGAGTCCGGCGCTTCGTTCGTGATCCAATGAAAGCGACGGAAATGATCAGGCAGCTCCAGGAAGCCGTCGACAAGCACGGCGACTTCGAGTGCAACATCAATGGTCAGCCGGTCCGAGAGATCGAGATCAAGACCGTCACGACCCCGAGGAAGCGCACGTCGACTCCGCGAGTCATCAAAGATTCAGTCAAACCCAAGAAGGAGAAGGCAGTTGCCAGGTGAAGAGCTAGTATCAACACCCGTTACCAGAACCTTTCGTGTGGAACGAGAGACCAAGAACAAGGTCCTCTTCCAAGAGGTTTCGGCGAACGGGAAGCCTGAGGCCATCGGAGCGTTGTACGTTTCGAAGGCCGCGCTCAAGACTCTCGGCGACCCCGAGACGCTAGAAGTGACGCTCATTGCTGCTGAGTAGCAATGGATCCGGAGCCTCATCAACCTGAGGGTCTGGACTCGATGCTCGATCGGCTCTCGCCACATCTTCGGAACAAGGTTCTGGAGCAGTGGTCGAGAGCCGACGAGCCCGAGCGAGAAGATCCAGGCAAACCACCACGGGAAATGTTCCTCTGGTTCCTAGCCATTATCGTCGCGCTCACTGCCATCCCACCAGGGGTGATATTGTGCGTTTCGATCATCGGTTGGCCACTAGGAATACCGATCATGTGGGCAGGTTCATTGCCAGCGCGACGACTCCTACATCGACGTATCGTCTGGAGGATTGCGCATGGTTTGTTGTGACCACGGTAGCGTGCGAAAGAAATTCATTTGCCGACTAGCTTTGGTCCATAGAACCGAGGTATAATCAATCTTGTAAGCGCAGCGAAGCTGCGACTGAAACAAAGGCCCAGGGAGGCTACAGAACATCATGTCAGATACAGCGACCAACCCAACACCAGAAACACCAAAGGCAGAAGAGCCCGCCAAGACCAAGAAGACGCCGGCACCTGAAGGCTACGTCACTGCGGTCGACTTCGCGAAGGAAGTCGACAAGCACAAGGGCAACGCTCCGGGAACCACGCGACCGCAGTTCATCTACGGCTACATCCGCAACTCCAAGAGCTTCGCCGAAGTCACACAGGATCGTGGCGACGGTGTCAGCCCGCGCTTCTGTGTGAAGCTGAAGGAAGGTCTCGCCTGGATCGACGGTCAGGCGCAGCGGAAGACGGAGCGTGAGCAGGCGAAGGCTGCGAAAGATGCTCAAGCTGCCAAGGATGCTACCGCTGCAGCTGCGAAGCCGGCAGAGCCCACTCCTGCACAGCCGAAGCCAACGGCCAGTGCTGCGAAGCCGGGTAGCGCGGCCTGAGGGTTCGCCCACTCAGGTTGAGTTACCAGGAATCACCTAGAGTTCCGCAGACTGCTAGGTGCGTCGAAGGCGAACGACGTTAAACAAAGTGCTAGGGCGGGGGAGCTGTAAGGCTCCTCCGTCTCCGTGGAGAGTCAGAGCGCAATACTCCTCAAGTGCCCGCGCTCTGGCTCTCCATATCCATGCCCAGACCCAGAAAGGTACCAATGGAACTACCACGTTGGATTGCTGCGGTTTCTCTTTCCTTTGAGGACAGAGAAGCGAAGCAGCCACCGAAGCAAATGGCTTGCCTGCACGTTACTCATGAGGACGGTAGAACGTTCTACATCGAGTACGACGGCACGTTCAGGGCAAAGGAAACCCTGGCACACGAGCTGCAGGAGATCGTTGATCTCTGGAGTCCTACGACGAACGGCACTCATGTCAACCTCTCCGTTCTCGAAGACGGTTCGCTCGAGATCGACGGTGAGTACACCGGTATCGACGAGGATCGTGAGGTCAGCGAGTGACCAAGTGTATCCGAATCGATGTCGACGGAACTATCACGCGTTGCGTCGGTGATGCTTTCGAAGAGGCCAACAAGTACTTTCCGATCTGCAGCGTCGTGACGCTCGCTCCGAAGGTAGAAGGGAGGCTGCTGACCTTCGGAGCCCCACTCGTCGGATGGATCGACGACGTCGGACGATTCAAGCCTCTCAGCATCAACAAGAAGGCTTGGGTCTTGTATGGCCGCTCGCCGATCGTTGGCACGATGTTTGTCTGCGACGATAGCGGAGCTGACCTGAAGGAGTACCTGATCAACTATCTCGAAGCCGATGTAGACATCTGGACCACAGAGGGTCTTCGTGAGGCCATGTCGAAGCTGGCTGCCGAGGAGGGACTCGAATGGGTAGTGTGATCGAACCAATGCTTGCGTGTCCTCTGGATTGGGACAAGATTCCAACTAAGGCAATGGGCTACTACATGGAGCCGAAGCTCGACGGAGTTCGATGCGTTGCAGACATGCGCAATCCCTCCGCGCCCTTCTTGTACTCCAGAGGCGGTAAGACCCTCACCGAGAAAGTCCCGAAGATCGTTGGCGATCTCCAACGGATGTTTCCTGGTTGTATCGTCGATGGCGAGCTTGGCTACACGAACATGAACACCATGTCCATCGACTTCAATCTGACGATGCGTGTCTTGGGTTCAGGAGTCGCCGAAGCCAACCGGAAGCACTCCGAGATCAGCCGAGCGTTGAACCAAGTGATGACGTTCAATGTCTTCGATCTCCTGTGGAGCTCTGAGCAAGACATGACCGGGTTGCCGGGAGCTACTCGTCGCAAGGAACTCGACGTCTTGTTCAATTCGAACATGGGCGTTATCTGGCCCTTGGTTCACAAAGTCCCTATGTGGGATAGGTTCCTCGAGAGCATCTACACCGGTATCGTCAAGCGTGGCGGAGAAGGTATCATCCTCAAGAACCCAAACGCTCCGTACCATCCAGGTAAGCGGAAAGCGAACACGTGGTTCAAGGTCAAAGCTTTCGAGACCATTGATGCCGTGGTGACTGGATTCACTAAGGGCCAAGGTAAGTACGATGGCTTGATCGGTGCGATCGAGTACAAAGCGGAAGACGGTACGACAGGCAAGTGCTCGGGCATGGAAGATGCCATGCGCTTCACCATCTCGCACGCTCCCGAAGTGTACATCGGCCGTTGGTTCGAGATGAGATACTTCGGCAAAGTGGGTCGCGACGACTCCGGTCACCGGTTCCCACAATTCCTAAGGTTCCGACTGGACAAATAAGGAGACGACATGGTAACTATCCCTGAGGAGTTGCGCACAATGGGCAACCGCCTCAATGAGATCGCCGACGAGCTAGAAACGGAGCCCCCTGTACCGCCTCAACCTACTACAGGTACAGCGAAGTTTGGTACGACGTGGTGCACCCCGAAGGAGGCGACGAACTGGGGTGCTCCTTTGACGTTCGAGGAAGCCAAGGCTCTCAAGGACGCCTCGAAGTCATTCGCAAGTCACGTTCTAGCGTGGGGCATCACTGAGGACATCAACACGTTCGACAACTACTGGACGTGGAGAGCTCCCGACTTGATGCTGTTGGCGAAAGCTCCAGGCTGGGCAAAGGCCAATGGCGATCCATGGGACGAGATGGGTCCGATGCCTTCCACGTGGGGTCGATTGACTGACCACTGGGCGATGCTTGCCTCTCGTGCGAACCCTAAGCCGAAGCGTGCCATCATCTGGTCTGAGTGCCGAGGTGTGTACCCGAACGGCTTCTGGGATCTCAACCGTAATCGTTGGGCAGAGAATCACTACGGTGACCTGTGGAACATGGCGGCTCCGAAGTTGCGTGCGGCTGTTCCTGGGATCCAAGTTGGAGGTCCTTACGTAGGGATGTCCTCTTGGAACACTCCTGCTGGACAGACCAAGGGCACGCTCGATGCACGCGACCTTGCCATGATCGAGACGTTCATGTCACGTTGTCCAACGTTCGACTTCGTTGCCTGCGATGGTGGAATCGATCTTCGACCCAACTACGATCTGCCTCCTGGAACACCTGAGCAGCACGTGGAGAAGTTGCTCGATGTCCTTCGTTGGGTACGAGCACGGACTCCGAAGCCCTTCCTCTGGACCGAGACCTACATGCACGGCATGAAGGACGGCAAGCTGGTCAAGGAGCATGCACGAGCCTGGCCGTACCTCTTGAACGAGGCTGCGAAGATTCCTGGTGAGTCCGTTTGGTACTGCTGGGGCTCTCAGCGTGACATGCCTGACCTAGAGACCCTCAAGGCTCTAGCGGCACGCCCGTGAACATTTCCAGGTCATTGTGGGCCAGCATACAGGGTGACCCCATATTCATGCGGAAGCTCCATGGCTGGCTCACAGTGATCTGGTTTGTTGCTGCTTTCCCGATCATGATCTTCTGGTCACAATCAGTTGTGTTCCTGGTATTCGTTTCCGTCTACGCCGTAGTCACTGGGCACTGGAGCTCGTGGCAGGCATCGAGAGTCGAGGTCAAACAAGATGAGCAGTCGTAGTTGGGTAATGAACATGGAGAGGACGATCGTCGTTCCGATGGAGAGCGTCCAGTTCATTTCAGTCGAACAAATGAAGGATGAGGAAGGCAACGAAGTCGAAATGTGGGCCATCGTTGTCTGGTTGAACATCTCCTTTGGGGACAAGCCGAACTTCGTCAAGATGGGTAACTACGGTTCGATTGCGACAGCGAAGGACGATCTCCTGGGCATGATCATCGAGGTCACAAAGAACATCCCACTCGTCGCTACTTCTGGACCTCGGGACTAAAGAAACTAATTTGCCCTCTTGCTTTGGTCATAGAAGACAATATATAATTAGCTAAAGTGAGATATTTCCCCAAATCAAACGGGAGTCGCTAGTGACAATACGTCTAAACTTGGAGGAACGTGAAGCAGAGTACCTTCGTGACATCCTTGATTGGTGGATCGAAGATGCTGGCAATGCTACACAAACCATCGAGAATGATCCAAGCATTTCCACGGTGGAAGAGCTTACGCTCGTTGCGCATGGGTCGAAAGTGATCCTGCTCGACGCAATCAACATCCGACGCAAACTATGGGAAGGAATGAACTGTGAGCCAGCAAGCACCGGATAGACACGATGCTCCGCCAGCTATCTTCGAGCACGCAACCAGAACTTGGGACTACTTGTACGAGCAGAGCTTCGTCGAAGACTCTGGCGACGGACCGATTCGCATCTGGGAAGGTTCGCTGACGAAGGTCATCACCGATGATCTCGGTCTGTCGAATCCTTACTACACCAAGATCACTACGCTGTTGCGTGCAGCTGGTTGTTTGGAAATGCTCAAGAGGGGTGGCGGTGGATCTGTTTCTCGGTGGATGATTCGAACCAAGCCTGATACCGAACTGCTCTATCGCACAGTGCAACATCTCGACTCGCGGAGCAACCAACGCTTCGAAGCCGAGCGGGCACAAGAGCAACGGTTGAAGGACATCAACACCCGTGTTCTGGAACTGGAAGACGAGATCGAGATGCTACGGGAACGTATGGACATTCTCGAAGCAAGGGGACTAGTGGCATGACAAAGTACGAAGATGCAAAGCGTTGTCCGAAGTGTGACCAGCCTGGCGAGCTCAAGGGTACATCGGTCATCGAACGAGGTGCCAGGGTTGAAACGTACCACTGCATGAACGAAGACTGCAGCTGGTTCAATACTGGTTGGGCTGTTCAGATCAATCGCGACGGCTCGATACCAGAACACAACACGAGTGATCCGAAGCAGTTCGCTCTGCCTGATTGGGCTAAGAATGCTGCTGATCGAGAGATCAATCAGACAGCTCACTTGTTCGGTCTCGATCGAGACCCAGAAGATCCAGAGTACGGCAAGGCAATCACCAACGATGTTCCTGAAATTCGGAGGCCATGATGTGGAAGTGGTTTATAATCGTACCTGTCGTTATATTCATTCTCTGTTTGATCCTCGGGCAGATCATGAAACGAGTGAGCAGCTACTATCCACCAGTCAACGATAGAGATTCGCATTAGACCAATTTGACATCTGAGCTATAGTACTACGTTGCTCAGCGCGTTCACTTCGATCTAATACGAGTCTCTCTTGGTTAGACGTTAAAGAGACTAAATAGGAGAACCTCGATGAAGATCATTGTGCCTATGGAAGAGAACACCTACTTCATGGGCAAAGGTTCTGTATGGCGATTCCGTTCGACGTCTCGAGAGGACGAGATGCACATCGCTATACTGTTCGATGATGGAAAGGTTTGGTGTTCGTGCGAGGGCTTCCAGTATCGTAACTGGTGCAAACATCTTGAGGAGGTGTCGAGTGGATGAGTTTCCAGACATCGACGGTGAAGAGGACCTCGAGCGTCTTGAACTAGAAGACCAAGCAGAGACAGTTGGCAAACTAACACCACGCGAGTATGCCAGACTGAGAGGGTTGACACCACAGATCATCTACTACTACATTCGGAACAACGTTCTGAAGTTGGAGATTTGTATCTGTGGTCGTAAGGTTATCGACGTGGCAGACACAGACGAGATACTGAACAGGAGGAAGAATGCCTGACAAAGAGTTTCTGAACTGGCTAGCAGATCGCCTAGTCAACGTATACAACGAGAGCGAGAACGTTGACTTCGTACAGAAACTGAAGGCCGTAGCAGAGGCAACACCCGAGGAACAGGAGTCGAGGTGGTAAAGGTTGACTTCACATCAACAGGATGGTGCAGACAGTGTCAGTTGGGACACCACGAGCGCTGCTCCATCAGAGAGTGGGAAGATGAGTGCGAAGCAGACGTCGATGACGACTTCTTCCTTCGAACACTTCGACCGAGATGTACATGTCCGTGTACCGATCGAGAGACCGTGGACGAAGGAGCCTACTCTATGGTGCAGAACATGCAGGAGGCACCTGAGCTGGAAGACAATCGGGTGCTCGTACGAGTTCAACTCGAAGGACGGGTGGATCCGGAAGTGGCTATGCGTTTGTGGGAATGTCTTGCAGGAGGATTTCCTGGCATAGACGTTCAGCACTTCGAGATTTGCAACCGAGACTATCTCGCACCAGTAGAGGAGTACACACGTGCTGATTGGGCTAGGTAGTGTTCGAGGTACTAAGTTCAGCCTCGATGCTACACGAGAAACTGACACCAAGTGGTGGGGAACTATAGTAAGGTGGAACGAGAAGAAGTGGATCCCCGTCTATACGTGGGACCTGCCTTTCGCCAACTACGACTCCCTGATTGATATCGCCAAGGGCGTCTTGTTTACTAGAGGGAAGGAGCTTGTTGATGTCACTCTTACGAAGTGACTTGTATGAGTTCCAACAAGAAGACATCGACAAACTGTTCTCGTCTGCCTCAGTTCTTATCACCAACGAGATGGGGACAGGTAAGACCTATGAAGCGGTCGCTCTCGACTACTTCCGACGTCAAGGTAATATCACAGTCAAGACTCTCGTCGTCTGTAACAAGGCAGGGGTCGAAGCTACCTGGTACAAGCACTTCAGTGAACTGTGTCCTGAGGTGCCGATCGTTATCATGGACGCCAAGGCGAGAGGCGCGTTCGTAAAGGCTGCCCAGTCTAAGCAAGGAGGCATCTTTATTGCCCATTGGGAAGGAATCAGACTCGAACACCAGAGTCTACGAGACGTGCCATGGTATCATATCATCGCTGACGAGTGTCAGAAGATGCAGAACCGTAAGGCACAAGTGACTCAGGCTATCAAGAAGTTCAAGCCTACCTTTAGGACAGCTATGAGTGGTACCCCGATCACTACGAATGTCGAGCAATACTGGTCAGTACTTAATTGGCTCTGGCCTTCAGTCTTCCGAAGCTACTGGTCGTACTACAAGAGGTACATCACGTACGATATCAAGTATCCAGAAGGCTACCATATCAACAAGCGTCCCCAGAACATCGAAGAACTATTGGCCATCTTGGAGCCATTCACGGTTCGGCACTTGAAGAAGGAGCCATGCTGCGAACACCATCCTAACGGTGTCATGCCTTGGCTACCCGATAAGATGTACGAGCAGTACTGGGTTGACCTCACACCCGTTCAACGTAAGGCCTACAATGACATGAAGAGGGACTTCGTGTCATGGGTTGGAGCGCAGGGTGATAAGCCCCTCGTCGCGCCAGTTGTGATCGCCAGGTTAGTTAGACTACAACAGTTCGCACTTGCGTATGCCGAAGTGGTATACGACAACGACGAAGAGGAGGAGCATGGACTCGGCAGGGTCATCCTATCGGAACCGTCATCGAAGTTCGAGGCGGCGGAGGAAATCATCCTCGAACATGTCGAAGCGGGGGAACAAGTGGTGGTCTACTCCCAGTTCTCCCAAGCCATCAAGCTCCTCGGAAAGCGACTCGAGAAGGCAGGAATCAACCACGCCCTATATACGGGTGCTACCTCTGACTCAGAACGTACACGTATTGTACGCGGATTTCTTGCCGGCGAGATCGGTGTCTTTGCGGGTACGATCAAAGCTGGTGGTATTGGTTTGGACCTATTCACAGCCAGTACAGTCATATTCCTTGACCGTTCATGGTCGCCTAGTGAGAACGTTCAAGCTGAAGACCGACTCCATCGCCACGGCCAGAAGAATAGTGTTCGAATCATCGACATCATGGCCCGAAACACCATCGACCTAGGGAGGAAACAACAAATAGACCTGAAGTGGTCCTTTATTAAACAACTGCTAGGAGATAAGTAGTGACCAAACTCATCGCACTCGCTACCGTCAGCACGGTCCTTTGTGGAGCATTGATCCCACAGGAGGATGTGCAAGCTGTCAGTAACGCTACGATCCTGTTTGACTCAGACAGTTTCATCCAGCACGAAGTGTTTCAACCAATCGACTATGTTGACAATGCTTTGTACGACCTACTACCAGAGATACCAGTATACATACCTCCACCAGTGATCGATCCTCCTGTGGTTCAATCGAGACAAAGGGCGGTGGTGCCCAGTGCAGGACAACCTACCGAAGAGCAGTGGTATCGACTCCGAATGTGTGAGTCAACTGACAACCCGAGGGCGATTAGTCCTCAGGGGTGGTACCGCGGTCTCTATCAATTTGACTTGCGAACCTGGCAAGGAGTCGGAGGTAGTGGAGATCCTATCGAGGCTGATCGGAGTGAGCAAGACCTACGAGCTCGACTGCTATATGCTTCCAGGGGTTCGAGTCCGTGGCCAACTTGCGGACGGTTTCTTAACTAAGGAGGTCTAGTGCCAAGGGTTGTTTCGGTTCGAGTGTTAGGAGTGTGGATTGCCTTCGTCGTTGATGACTACGGACAAGAGGGCAAGCCTTACCTTGCATTCAGTAAGAAGGTAGCAAGACACAAAGCGGCCGAGGGTCGCTGGCTGCGGATGTGAAGTAGGAGCATAATGGTAGAGTATTCTGATGCGCACGACTATGGTCCTCAATACGGCAGATTGCCAGAAGAAGAACGCGACCAAAGAGAGACTGTAGTCAACAGTTACTTGGCGATCTTGTCCCCTAAGGAAAGAGAAGCCTTCATCCTACATTATGGGGCTAACCTGACCTATAGTCAGACGGCCGAGGTCATGAACCTGTCGTATCAGAATACCAAAGCTACCGTGAAACGTAGCAGGAAGAAGATCGGCGAGCCGCACCTACGCACTCGTATGAACGAAGAGGAAAGAGCTCTAGCCGGATTTATGGTTCAGCACTTAGTGGATAAGGGTTGGGGACTCCGAGGTGCCGCTCGCCTGTTAATGTTGAACGAAGGCCAGGCTAAGTTGTACCTTGCCGACTATGGCAGATGGATCCATACGCACGGGAAATCTCATTTGACCTCTTGAAATGGTCCAGATAGAGCAATTATAATTATGTATACACGAGGGAGAACCAATTGCAAATCATTCGGACAAGCGATCGAGGTGCATTCAAGCGATGTCGCCGGTCGTGGGATCTTGGTTCGAAGATCCGTCAGAACTACGTTATCAAAGGTCCGGTGCCTAAGCCACTGGACTTTGGTACTGCAATTCATCGTGGCATGGAGTCTTGGTATAACCCTCTACAGTGGGAATGGGATCGAGAGCTACGCAAGACCCTTTCCGTGGCAGCGTTTCTGGAGTGTCAGCGTGAGCAGAAGGCCCGCTACCTTGCCGAGATGCCTGACATGGATGAAGAGCTCCGGAAGGACTTCAACGAGCGTACTGAGCTCGGAACCGGAATGCTCCAGCACTACTTCCACTGGTCAGCTAACATGGATCAGTTTATTCCAAAGATGGTCGAGATCGAGTTCGAGGTACCGATTCCAGGACTCGAAGGTACGTATGCCGAAGGCGCGGTTTATCAGGGTCGCGTCGATGCTCTCATGGAAGACCTCAAAGGCCGTTACTGGATTTGGGATCATAAGACGACTGCACGTATGGATCCTACAGCTCATCTGGAACTAGACGAGCAATGCGGATCGTACGCGTGGGCTTTGCAGCTCATGCTCGGCATTCCTATTGAAGGTGTCGTGTACAACGAGCTGTACAAAGGTGTTCCTGGCCCGCCTACTGTTCTGAAGAACGGGAACTTCTCAAAGAGCAAGAGCCAGGACACGAGCTACGAACTGTACTTCCAGGCCCTGATGGAGCGGTTCGAATACATTCCCGATGAATATGCGGATATACTCGAGACCTTCCGGCTCAAGGGTAACGAGTATTTCCGGCGTACTCAAGTCCACAGGTCCTCAGAAGAGCTTCGCACCCAAGGCGAACGCATCAGACTCGAAGCACTTGATATGCTGGATCCAAATATCCGCATCTATCCAAACCCAACCAAATTCAATTGTCAGAACTGCATGTTTCGCACACCCTGTATTGCCATGAACGACGGAAGCGACGTAAAATGGATACTGGCCGAGAACTACAAGGTAAGGACCGATGACAACGATAGACCCCCTGTTAGCCCTGAGTGAACGAAACCTCGGTGGACTTCGTGTCACACCTGTCGAAGAGACTCTGAACTACATCAACCTGATGATCTACGGACCGTCGGGCGTAGGCAAGACTCGACTCGCTGGTAGTGCCGCAGAGGTCGAAGAGATGGCTCCAGTCCTATTCGTAGACGTCGAGGGTGGCACGTTCACTCTTCGCTCATGCTACCCCCAGGTAGACGTCGTACGAGTACTGACTTGGGATGACATGCAAGCCCTGTACAACGAACTGTACGAAGATCGTGGTTCAGGCTACAAGACCGTCGTGATCGATTCATTGACGGAGACTCAGAAGTTCAACATGTACCAGGTGATGCAAGACTTGCTCAAGACACCTGACGGACGCGATCGAGATCCAGACATTCCAAGCGTCCGCGAGTGGGGCAAGAACATCGAGCAGATCAGGAAGTTCGTTCGAGCGTTCCGAGACCTGCCGATGAACACGATCTTCACCGCTCTGGACATGCAAGATCGAAACCCGCGAACAGGAATGACACTCACGAAGCCTTCCCTCAGCGGCAAGTTGTCAGGTGAGGTAGCTGGGTTCCTCGACATCGTCTTGTACATGTACAAGAAGAACATCGACAATGAACTCAAGCGACTTCTCCTGTCAGAGGCCACGGATACGCAGATCGCGAAAGATCGGTCTGCTCAGCTCCCGGCCGTACTAGAGGTCACAGACATGCAGTACATCTATGACCTCGTCCACAACACAAACAACAACAACACGAAAGCTGCCTAACTTGCCTATCAAAGCAAACTTCACAGGAGTACAGTCCGGGGGATTCCCAGTAATGCCACGTGGGAAGTATCCCGCGAAGGTCACCGATTTCGAAATCAAGGAGTCGGGGCCGAAGGCGAAGAACCCGGGTGCCGAATACATCCAGTGGGAGTTCACGTTGTCAGAGGACGCTGGCGAGTACAGCGGACGTCGGCAGTGGATGAACACTTCCCTTCTCCCGCAGGCACTCTTCGCACTGAAGGGTCTGCTCGAGGCCACTGGACGGTTCACGCATGACCAGCTCGACGGCGATATCGAGTTCGAGCCCGAAGATGTCTTGGGCGCCGATGTGATTCTCGATATCCGGATCCAGGCTGAGACGGCTGATTACGACGAGCGCAACGAGGTGAAGAAGGCGCTCAGTGTCAAGGACAGCTCGATCAAGACTGGCCCTTCGGGCAGCGGATCGTTGCTCCCGTGAACTGACAAGTGTGGTGGGTGCTAGCCTCACGTGGATGGCTGCATTAAACGACCGCCCGAAAAGGTGCCCACCTCACTCCAAACCTGAAGGGAGTGAGTTGTCAGTAGCAATCACACGGGAAGATAGGATCACACAGTTCATCAGGGTCATCTTTGACCAAGGTCATGGGTACCTTTGCATCGCACGCATCTACAGGCCTACTAAAGAGTTCGCCGAAACGTTCTTCCAGTACCCTGAAGAGTTGTTCGATGCAATCAACCACATTGTCGAGTACAGCGATCAGTACGACATGTACTTCTGTCCACAACTGTTCGAAAGAAAGTCGCGGACGAAGGAAGCGGTGATAGAAGCGCCGTGCGCATGGGCCGATCTCGATACGCTACTTCCCACCGAATTGTTAGTACAACCTACTGCGCTCATCGAGAGTTCAGACAAACGATACCAGGGCTTCTGGCTTTGGACACGTGAGGACCATGTTGACCCAGGAGACGCAGAAGAGATATCCCGACGCATCGCTTACTATCATGCCGACAAAGGTGCTGATCGATCAGGGTGGGATCTTACCCAGCTTCTACGTATACCTGATACGACCAATCACAAGTATATCAACACGAAGGTCAAACTAGTCCGCTACGGCGGGCGATTTTCTGTTGGCGGTATGAAGGAGTTATACCCTCCAGCTAAAGGGTTCCACGGGGGCCTTGAGTTACCACTTCCCACAGAGGAGGAGTTAACCGAGTCAGCCGAAGAGATCATGGAGAGGCACAGAAAGCGAATCCCTCCGATGGGACGAACGCTGTTCCATGAGAAGCCTGAACTAGATTGGTCGTCAGCGCTTTGGCAGCTACAGATGATCCTGTTCGAATCAGGTATGACCCCACGGGAAGTATACATCGTCAGTGGTGCTGCTGCCTGCAATAAGTACAAGAGGGACGGTAAGCCTACAGAGCTCCTGTGGAAGGAAGTCTGTCGGTCCTACAAGTCGTTCGAAGAGCGACACAAGATCGTTTCGTCGGCAGACGTTCATGAGCATCCAATCCTAACGGACCAAGAACGTCGCGACGCAGAGAACAATCCAATGTTCGTGGAGGAGTACATCGAATGGGCAAAGACGTTAGGGGACGCTGCTTGGCAGTACCATCAAGCTGGGGCATTCATTGTCCTGTCGTCGCTCCTTGCAGGCCCTGTCCGATTGCCGACTTCATTTGGGACGGTGGTGCCAAACCTATGGTTTATGATCCTTGCCGATACTACCTTGACCCGGAAGACTACGGCAATGGACATATCTATCGACTTATTGAGCGACATATCCTCCAATGCGATCCTTGCTACGGACGGATCGATCGAGGGTCTGTTTACTTCGCTGTCAATGCGACCGGGAAAGCCTTCTGTCTTCTTACGGGACGAGTTCTCGGGCTTGCTGGAAGCCATGTCAAAGAAAGACTACTACGCTGGAATGGCGGAAGCGTTTACCAAGCTGTACGATGGAAAGCTCCAGAAGCGAGTACTCCGCAAAGAAATAATCGAGGTCCGAGACCCCGTCCTTATCATATTCGCCGGGGGTATTAAGACCAGGATGCTGGCGCTACTCGAGATCCAACACGTGGTCTCTGGGTTCCTCCCGCGGTTCGTCTTCATCACAGCAGAGTCAGACATTACAAAGTTGCGACCTCTTGGGCCACCTACCGAGAAGACACAAGGGCGTCGTAATGAGATTCTGAACTCACTGTCGAAGATCCATGATCACTACCAAGCACAAACGATCATTACTGTCGACAAGACAAAGCGTGCCGTCGATAAGATCTGGGACGCTACTGTAACTGATGATGCTTGGGATCGTTACAATCAGTTCGAGAACGATATGATGGCACTGGGACTCGCTTCTCAGAACCAGGACATCATGACACCTGTAATGGATCGTCTATCAAAGTCGACACTCAAGGCGGCTATATTGATAGCTGCGGCAAGTCGATTAGATGAACGGGTAGTAGTCGAAGAGCAGGACCTAGTTAAGGCTATGGCGTACTGCGAACAGTGGCGAGGGTATGCGATCGAAGTCATACAGGCTGTAGGGACTACTACACAAGAGAACCAACTACTGTCGGTACTTAAGATGATCATCAGGCGTCCAGGAATTCTGCGTAGCGAAGTTATGCAACACTTCCATCTGCGTGCACGTGAGACAGACGTGATATTAGAAACCCTGGAGCAACGAGGGTTAATGATCAGAACCAAATCAGGAAGATCAGAACGACTACAAGCGATTGGAGACTAATGGAACTGGTAGTGATGAGTGGCGGAATGGATTCGACGACGTTACTATACCACGTCGTACGCGAGAAGGCTTCCGTGAGGGAAGTAAAGGCGGTAAGCTTCAACTATGGTCAGAGGCATCGGAAAGAGCTCCACTATGCAACAGCGAGCTGCCGCAAACTTGGCGTTCAACACCGGATTGTTGATATGGCTTTCATGGCTACACTTCTGGCCGGGAGTGCTCTTACTAGCGATTCTGTGGCTGTCCCTGATGGGCACTATGCTGAAGAGTCCATGCGAGCAACAGTAGTTCCCAATCGGAACATGATCATGCTGTCGGTCGCTTGTGGCATCGCCGTCGCCGAAGGAGCTGATCACGTTTGGGCAGGTATGCATGCAGGAGACCACTTCATCTATCCTGACTGTCGACCCGAGTTTATCGAACAGTTGGACTATACCGTGAAGATCGCCAACAAAGGGTTCATATCTGACCACTTCTCCATCCAGGTACCGTTCATCCACATCTCCAAGGCAGAGATTGCTGACTGGGGACATCGCCTCGAAGTGCCATGGGAAGATACATGGAGCTGCTACAAAGGCGGGAAGTATCATTGCGGTGTATGTGGTACATGCACAGAGCGCCGTGAAGCCTTCGTGAACGCAGGCGTAGACGATCCCACTCACTACTCAGACCTAACCCGACACTTCTAGGAGTCCTAATGCCCAGCCCAGAACACTTGGAGCTCTCTGCGGACGACCCGTTCGAATACGTGTTGATGCAGATAGCGATGACCTACCGAATGAAGTCTGAGAGTTACGCTTCGGAGAAGGATCCCTTTCAGACTATTCGCGACATTGGCTACTTTACAGGTCTAACACCACTTCGGTGTACAGAGATCCTTCTCGGCAAACATTATGCCGCACTCAAGCAATGGCAAAACAGAGTACCCGTACAGGTGCTACCCATTGCACATACCAAGACAAGTGATGACGCGTATCTGGACCGCGCTGTGTACGCAGTGATTGCCAAGGTACTATACGACGAGGAGGAAGCAGTACATGCTTCAGTCAATTCTGGTAAAGCACAACATCGAGATGGCGCACAGACTCTGGGATCTTCCAGGTAAGTGTGAGCACATCCACGGACACTCCTGGTGGTGCGAGCTCACCATGTGGAAGCGTCCAGACGACCGTGGGATCATCGTAGACTTCGGTGAAGTCAAGAAGGCGTTCAGGTCCTAGCTCTCGATGTCAAAGATCCACTACTAGCCGGTATGAGAACCGAGTCCACCAAAGCACAAGACTTCTACCCCGGTCTCGTAATAGTGCCCGCTATGCCAACAGTAGAGAACATGTCCAAGTGGATCGGCTCGTGGGCAGAACAGAATCTCCCAGGCATGGAACAATACGAAGTCCGTCTCTGGGAAGCATCAACCAACGCAGCAGTCTGGGAGAGTTAATGTCAGGTTATTTGAAAGTACTCGAGCACTACACGTCGGTGCAGGGTGAAGGGTTTCATACTGGGAAGCTTACACAGTTCGTACGCTTCGCTGGCTGTAACCTACGTTGCCCAGGCTGGCCCTGTGATACACCTCAGGCCATCTTCCCCAACCAGTATCATGGCAAGTTCGATCGCGATATACCTGATCGATGCGTTGCCAGGATTATGCGTCAAGCAGATACCAACGGCGCCAAGAACGTTTGCTTTACCGGCGGCGAGCCCTTCATGCAGGACAACGAGACACTTCGCCTTGTGGTCTACGTACTGATCGAACAAGGGTTCAGCGTTGAGTTCTTTACCAACGGAACGTTCCCGTTACCATTCTGGGCTACACGTCATACGATCATGTTGGACTGGAAGCTCAAGGGTTCCGGCGAAGACTTGAAGTTCGAACTTCGGGACATACGAGCCAAGAATGCTCGGAGCCTTCATGGTGAGTGCGGCATCAAGTTCGTTTGTACCGACGAGAAGGATCTCCGCGAAGCAGTAATGACAGGCGAACAGCTTCGTCAGTTTGGTAGTCCAGCTACCTTCTGGTTAGGTACGGCTTGGGACACACTCAGCGAAGCAGATATCGTCCAGTTCATGAAAGACAACCGCCTGACCGACTGGCGACTCAACGTACAAGTCCACAAGTACATCTACGATCCCGAGGCCCGATTTGTATGAGTATCAGTCGTCAAGAAGCTCTCAAAGGTATGATGGGCGATGTACTCTGGACGCTAACAGGTTCTAACCCAGAAGACAACGAACATACAGCGAAGACTCCTGAACGATGGGCTACCCTCCTGTGGGAATTGACTCACCCGGACCCGGTTGCCTTCACCACTTTCGACAACACAAACAAAGTCGACGAGATGGTGGTGATCAAGGACATTAGCTTCTACAGTTTGTGTGCCCATCACATCATCCCGTTCTTCGGAAAGGCACACGTTGGATACATCCCCGGAAGCAAGATTGCCGGACTTAGTAAGTTTGCTCGAGTCGTGCGGTCGACAGCTAGAGGCTTGTGGGTCCAAGAACACTTGGGAGTCGCTATCGCTGACACCCTCTCAGCTGGACTCGTTGACCCAGTCGGCTTGGCTGTTGTACTTGAAGCTGAGCACCTTTGTATGGCAATGCGAGGTGTCCAAGTCCAGAACGCATCTACGACAACTTCTGTTATGCGAGGGGCCTTCCTCGATCCAGCCAAGCAAGCCCGACCAGAATTTCTAGCACTCATTAGGGGATGACGTGTCCATATCTAAAGAACTGGCCCTCATGATCGACGAGGCCTACGAAGACTCGGTCAGGTGGTTCAGCAACGTACCTGACGACATCGTGACCATGACACTCGGTCTTGTTGGTGAGGCTGGAGAGTTCGCTGACGAGATCAAGAAGATGGTTCGGGGTTCGAAGACCTACCACGAGGCTCTACCCAAGTTACGGGAAGAGCTCACCGACATCTTCATCTACGTTATGCTGGCCTCCAGGATCCTACAGATGGACCTGATCGAAGAGTACTACACCAAGCGCGAGACCAACGAAGGGAGGTTCGGTGCAAATAGCTTTAATAGCACCCATTGATCTGTTGGACGTAGTATCTAAGTACAACACAGGCTACCATCTGGTTCTACCTCAAGTGATGGAAGTATCTGAAGAGTACTCGGACTTCTACGCCGAGATCGAAGGTTTCAAGATCCTTGACAACGGAGCTGCAGAAGGTGAGACTATCTACCATCAGGATTTGCATGCTGCTGCTGAACATATTGCAGCAGATGAAGTCATCGTGCCTGACGTGATGGGTAGTTGTACAGACACAATCATCGAAGTCAAGCGATTCGAGCAGTGGGCTCTCCCAGACACCTTCAGGTACGCTGGAGTTGTTCAAGGTGAGAACATGGCTGAGGTGATGAAGTGCTTGACCTTCTACGACCACCTACCTTGGATCAGTAACGTACATATCCCTCGTATCTTGAATCGACTGATACACAAGACGTTCCGGATGACCTTCCTGGAAGCTCTAACCGAAGCGGCAGGCACACACTTCAGTTATCGATTCAATAACATGCATTGCCTTGGCGCTTCCGAGTGGGTAAGAGAGGTAGCAGCACTCGCTGATATTTCAAATATCCGAGGCATGG
>Ga0193738_1000242_pt1 | contig 37844 bp, 36 predicted proteins | sample L2a1metaG_FD_144927 | JGI IMG/M metagenome (GOLD analysis project Ga0193738, IMG submission 144927) | Soil microbial communities from a riparian zone of the East river system, Colorado, United States - L2a1 | ecosystem: Environmental > Terrestrial > Soil > Riparian zone | place: USA: East River... | reverse complement strand
GTTCTTCCTCCTGCATTTTAATAGAAGCATTCAACATCATTTTTTGCTGTTCTATTTCCATTTGTTGCAGTTTTTGCTGGAAACGCTGTACCCTTCGCTGGTGCATGACAATGAATATTACAAGCCCAATGGTAAGGACTAGCATGCCGATGGTGCCCAGAAAAAGAGCCGTGGTATTTGATGAATTTGTGGCTTGTAGTAAAAACATAATGATGTACTTATTTGGAACTAAACCATATCAAGGTTCGGCAAGATTTTATTATGTATTCCATTTCCATTCTTTTGCCTCGCAAACAAAAGAATGGAAAATGAAAAGAAGATATTTTTAATAATTTCACCTATATATGTTAAGTACCAATGTTCTTTAATCTCAGTTTTAGGCATTTGCCCAGCCATGATATAAAAAAAGAAAGAGCCTCCTAAGTAAATCAGGATGCCGACACAAATCCAGAAGCAATAATGATTATAAATTGAAATATTGCTAGGCTTTCGAAATTGTTCATAGAAAAAGAAAATTACATAACCGAAGAGAAGAATTGTTTCTACCCCAATAGGTACTGAATCTAGATTTTTGATTGTAAAATTTAAGTAATAAATAACTTGGAAAATAACAAATCCAACTGAGAGATATATGAATGCTTTTTTTAGAGTTTTGCTCGATATATTTATGTATATAAAAGAGGTGAAAAAAATATATTCCAAAAAAGTATAAAAACTTAGGTAGAATCCTTTAAAACCAGTGTGTTGGTTTATCCATGAATTGAGCTCATCAATGAAAATTAATAGTAGGAAAAAAACGATCGAGTAGGCAACAATTAGTAAAGTATTAATTTTCATTTGTTTCTTCCCCAAAAACAGGAAACAAATGATTGGCAATAAGTAGGAATAATGTAGTACTATTTCAAACACAAAGGTTTTTCTTTTTATGGATTTAACCCACAAAATAGAAAAACCTTTAAGAAAATTGAAATTTTTTGAAAATAGTTTATGAAAACTCCAATTAGTCTTCCCAAACTACTACTGACAAATCATCCAGTATGTGTCTTTTTACAATCTTTTTCATAACACTAGTTTTAGCCTTAAGATTAATTATGTGGTAAAAATTGCCCAAAAGCTTACGGTTTTCAAGGGAAGGTTTTCTATAGGTAGTGACTTAAAATAGGTGAAATGCAGTCTCATACAGGGTTTTGGCTATTTTACGTCGTATCTATACGACATAAATATAGGTATTATTTCTTAATAAAACCAGTATTTTTACGGTTGACAAAATAGAATTTTTCCGACCTTCAAGGTAGTTGTTAACAGGTGTGGAAAAGAGTAAGAAGATTATTGGTGAAACTGGAGGTTATCGCTCCGCTAAAAAGAAAAGAAGTTGATTGACTGCGGAGTTCGCAATGGTCTTCAAAGGATAATGTGATTTCTTTTTTGGACGGTTTTTTCCCGATTGAGATCGGGATTAGGACATTGGATGTTTGAGGGAGCTAATCCTCGTCAATCAACTTGAATCAAATGTAGAAATGCATTCTAACGAGTGCAAGAGCAGTTCTGCTCGATTTTATGATTATGGTTTTTACTTATTGAATCGTATATATACAATTTATGGCAGGGTTTGTTTACATGGTAAATTTTTGAAAATGCATTATTAAATAGAATTAAAATAAGATAACAGGACTGTCTACTTCTATTTTATTGTTTATAGTTCATTTTTTTATAAAAAACACGCTGCAGATACTTCAAAATTCATTGATTATAAAAAAGGAGTATTTTCGTCCAGTTTTACTTAACCTATTAAAGAGAACTCCAAAACATGACTGCTGACCAAATCAAAGTTGCCATTGCCGATGACCATAAGATATTTCGTGATGGAATAAAAATGGCATTGAGAGACAAAGAATACCTGAAAATACTCTGGGAGGCCGAGGATGGAAAAGACCTGATGCATAAGCTGAAGATAAAGATGCCTGATGTAATACTCATGGATATCCGAATGCCTGAAGTTGATGGCATTAATGCCATTAGCCTTATCAGGAAGGAATACGAGGCATTGAAGATCATTGTCCTTACTATGTACGATGACCAGGAAATGATCACAAAGATGATGGAAATGGGAGCCAATGCCTATCTAACAAAGACAACTGATCCGGAAGAGATCTACCAGGCTATCCTGACATGTATGAATGATGACTTTTATTTTAATGACCTGGTGAATAAGGCGGTCCTGCTTAAGCTACAGCATAAAAAGAAAGTGAGGCAATTTTATCCTAATCCCGTCAAGCTTTCTGAAAAAGAATTAAAAATACTAAAATTGATCGCGGAAGATAAAACAACCGAGGAGATCTCTAAAGATGTATTCCTTAGTCCACGCACTATAGAAACCATACGCCAGAATATGAAACAAAAGGTAGGAGCTAAAACAATAGCCGGCCTGGTTATGTATGCCATGCGTAATAAATTATTAGAATAGAGAATTATTGCTATCCTTTGCATCCAAGCCCAAGTATATTCATAAAAGTTTACCCATGGCCACAAACATCAGATCTGAAAACATCAATAACTCTTTTTTTGATGGATATTATAAGGATATTTGGCGACATATTTTTCCTGAAAAGACTACCCAGGCTGAAGTTGATTTTATAATTGAAGAAGCAAAACTAAAATCAGGGCAGCAAATTCTTGACTTAATGTGTGGATTTGGAAGACACAGTCTTGAACTCGCAAATAGAGGAATAAATGTAACGGCAGTAGATAATCTTCCCGATTATATTAATGAGATAAAAGGAAAAGCTGCAACTAAGAAATTACCAGTTGAAGTCATTTGTACTGATATACTGGAAATGCAGATTGACCAGGAATTCGATGCAGTTATCTGTATGGGTAATAGCCTGCAGTTTTTTAATGAAGAAGATTCGATCAGGATACTTTCAAATATATCTGCTCACTTGAAACCCGGCGGAAAATTTTTTATCAATACCTGGTCGCTTACAGAAATTGCGGTGAAGAATTTTAAAGATAAAAGCTGGAGCAGGATAGGCGAGCTTCTTTTTTTAACTGATTCCAAATTTCTTTTTCACCCGACACGAATAGAAACTGTTAGTACGATCATTCCAGATAAAGGAGATCGAGAAGAGAAGAGGGCAATTGATTTTATATATAGTATTTCAGAAATGGAAGCGATGTTGAATAAAACAGGATTTCAGTTAAAAGAGATATACAGTATCCCGGGAAAGAAACAGTTTACGATTGGGGAACCCAGGGCTTATATTGTAGCAGAGAAATTATAAATCAGCCAGATTTAGATGTTAGCTAAGCCGTGTCTAATCGCATACATTGCGAGACCAACACGACTCTTGACCTCTAATTTTGTAAATAGGTTATCCCGAAGATTATCTACCCCGCGGGGATTCAACTTCATTTCTTGCGCAATTTCTTTATAGGTCAATTCGCTGCATGATAGCTGTAAAAACCTTATTTCAGTTTCTGTAAGCATGCTTTTATCAAGAATTGAGGTTGAAGCAGCTTTAGTTCTGAAAAGATTCAATAGCTTACCTGTTGCGTTATGAGAATAATAATATCCATTCTCCATAACAGAATGTATGGCATACTTCAACTCATTTGGGTGAATATCCTTTTTCAAAAAGCCTTTTACACCAGCTTGTAAAAGACGGATTAAAGTAAGCTCGGAATCATACATAGTTAACATTAAAACATGTATTGAGGGATAATTATCCTTGAGCCAGGTCGCTGTTTCAAAGCCATTCATTCCTGGCATATTCAGATCAAGTAACACTACGTCAGGCAAATTATCTTTTGATATTTCTGTTGCTAATTCTTTTCCATTGCTTACTTGAATCACCACCTTACAGTTTTCAAACCTGTCGATCAGGGAAGCCAATGCATTTCTCAATAAGATATGATCATCTGCCAATGCTACTTGTATAAGGTCACCCTTTTTCATGATCTTAATATGGAACTGATAATTTAATTTTTGTTCCTGCTCCCGGCTCGGTTAATATTTCACAATTTCCTTTTATTAATTGTGCCCTTTTTCTCATATTCTTTAACCCAGAATGATGTTTCGCCAGAACATTTTCATTATAAGCGCTAAATATAAAACCCTCTCCATCATCCTGTACCAAGGCCTCCATGTGATCCCGGTCATAATATAAATACAGTAATACATTTTTTGCTTTCGCATGTTTCAAAATATTATTAAACGCTTCCTGTATGATTCTAAAAATAAAGAGCTCTTTTTGCGAATCCATATACACTGAATTGCCATTAATGCTCAGATTAATTTGAAATAAATTCAGTTTTTTCATTTTTTCAGTTTCTAATTCCAATGCTGTAATTAGCCCATTACTTTCTAATAATTCTGGATTCATGCTATGGGAAATATCACTTAGTTCATGAATACTCCTTCCCAAGATCTCTACCGATGAATTAATATGGTCATTAAATTGATGCTTGTTGTTATAATCAATTGTAACAAGGTTTAGTTTTGCAAGTGTAAGATTAAGACAAATATGATCATGAATTTCCCTTGAAATATTCTGAAAGACCTGTTCCTGTATTTCAAGCTGAGTAGTCAATAAGTTTTTTTCAAATTCAGATTTGATTGTTTCCAGCTCTTTCAGATAAGTAATTTGTTTTTTTCTATAAAGAAATAACACGGTTAGGATAAACCCTCCCAGTACTATGATCAGAAAGGTTATAAGAAGAAGAAAAACAGTTATGTTATGATGGGCCTCCTGCATATGAAAGCTTTGATAATTGTTAAAAGTAGAAAACTTAGCGAAAGAAAATGTATTGAAAACATCAAGAGGTACAAAGATCTATTTGATGTCCGCAAAGAGTCGGATATTAAAAGAAAAGGTAAAGTTGTCAAACAATAAAGAAAGAGGCCGCTTGTGATCCATAATGAGGGACTGTAAAAGATATCTTTTATAGGATCAATGCTGAATAATTCAAAAAAATATGTAAGTATTGGAATAAGCAGTATGAAAAATTTTATTGATGCTATGATTGATGAAAATCGTAGTATTTCGTCTTTACCGAAATTTGAATTGGTTGTTCTTATAAAAAAAAGAAGTACAAAAAATAGAAAAACAATAAAGCTTATTTTCATTAATGCTCGGATAAAATTTGATTTAATTATGTTTAGAAAGAAATAATAAAATACGAAGAGCTCAATAAGTTCAAATAAAGTATTACCTATTTCAGATATAATAATCTTATTTCTTTGGGGAAGAAGTGACGCTATTCTAAAAATATCGTATAGTGAAAGTAAAAAAAAACAACTTATTGAGTAAAAAATAAAAAGCAGATAGTAATTTCCTTTTTGAAAGTTTCTTAATCCTAGGATTATTGCAATAAGGGAAATAATACAGGCTATCGGTTCTGTAAAATATACTTTGCTCCATTCAGAAAAAAGTTTTTCAAAGAAAGAATTATCCATTGACGCAAATTTATGGACGATAAGTTCCAAATTGGCCAAAGAAAAAAACACCACTTTTCCCGAAAAAAGCGGTAAGAGGTGTTTGTATTACTGAATATTATCCTTTTAATTAAGTTCTTTGAATTGTGTTGGAAAAACAGCATAGCACAGGAAAAACAGCACATGATCATACTAAAAAAGGAACAGGGTGATTAAAACTATTCAATTGCGAAAGAAAAATGCGCTGGGGGCGTGATGTTTTTACCTTGTAAAAAGATAGGGTTGCCCATAGTTTTAGCTCATCATTTGGCCAATGCGACGGGATAAGCCGAAAACCGGATTATAAACAGAGTAGGCACTACATTATTAAATAGTATAGCCATGAAAAAAAGTTTTTTAATTTTGTTTGTTGTTCTATTTGCAGTTATAAATGGTTTTTCACAGCGGAATCATACTGCACCGGAAATAGATCAATTCCTTGCTTCGCCTGAGTTTAATCGGGTAATTTCTGACCCCACTTGGAGAGGGCTGGGTACTGTCAATAGAAGCCTAAGCTACGCAATTCCTAAACCTGACGGCAAAAATGAAGTTGCTGTAACTATCGTTCTTCAAGGCAGCAGGGACAGTAAGGTTACTGCCGTAATTGAAGCCGTTAAAGCACCAGATGTTAAGTACCTGTTCCCGAACAATGAAAGATATGCCATGATATTGAGAAACTACCAGAATTATAATTTTTCAAATACGAGTGGTGTAATTGAATACTACGACCTAAATTATAAAAACCATCATGCCGGGACGATAACAGTTTCAAAATCCTTAGTTGTGAGCTGGGTAACCTATGATATACCAAGCGATATATTAAACTATGATAGCCAGGTAGAAAAGAAGGCGCATTATTGTGATAAGAATCAAAATGGGAATGTAACTTTTTCGGAATGTTATAAATGTATGAGAGATGCCTGTTCAAGTCATGCGGGATGTGATACACTTTGCGATATATTGAATCTTTTTGATGGATGGTGTACAGTATCAATAGGTACCGCGTGCATTTTTATTTCAATGACATGGTGAAAGGGTTTTAGTTAAATCTGGGGATGTATGAAAAAACTACATCCCCCGTCTTTTAAAGTAAACTGATTCTATATGATATTTGTACTGATTATTGTCTTTTTTGCAATATTGCTTTATGTATATGCAATCATTGATTTAAATGGAAGAGAATTTGCTGCGCAATCCACTAAAGCAAACTGGCTAACAGTAATATTCTTTTTCCTGTTTTGGTGCAATAATTTATTTAATAAATAGAAAAGATAAAAAACGAATAAGATGAAAAAATTCTGGATTGGATTTATAAGTGGTATTCTTTTTTCGTTTATCGTACTTATGGTATTAGGTTATTTTCTTGGAAGAGTATTTGATTTTGATGATGGCGGGTTATCAAGTCCCATTTTTCAAAAGCAGGACAGTTTATTGGTAGCAAACTACAATTTGAAATTAGTTGATTTGAAAAATGATACCCTATTTAAGAATGACCTTCTTTACGGTAAGGTTGTGTTTTTTAATTTTTGGGAACATTGGTGTAAGCCGTGTAAAGAAGAATTGCCTTCGATTCAAAGATTATATAATACCGTAAATGATTCTTTAGTCGTATTTGCAATAATTTCTACTGAAAAACCTGAAGTTGCAAAAAAAGATAAAGTTGTATTAGAAACCAATCTGCCATTTTATTACTTGAATGGGGTTTTACCTGATATATTTAAAGGTGACATTGTTCCAAGAACTTTTATCATTGGAAAAAAAGGGGAGATTATTGTTAAGGAAATTGGCGCCGCAGCATGGGATGACGAAAAAGTAGTTATGCTTATTGATAGCTTAAAAGTCATTCCCTAAATCATAGTTGTTTTATGGTTTGTGGGTTTTAAAATCTTTTGACAAATTCTAGCCATGAAATTATTTTTGCCAATATTATTTTGGCTATGGCATGCTGCTGTCTTTTCGCAGTCAAAGGATTCACTGTCGATTTCAAAATCCTTTGATACATCATTAAAAAAGCCGGTACAAATTCCTATTGCTAATTCAAAAACTGGATACAAGCCAGAGATCCTGACCTCAGGGTTTATCGATATAGTTAACAATGGACAAGTAAATGCGTCTGCAAGATTTATCCGGTTATACATAGGTGAGCCGGAGAGATTTGCAATTCCACTTTCCATTTACAGTGGTGTTTCTTCTAATAATTTCCAGGGACAGCAAAACAATTTTGTGAGTAGAACTAACGAGCAATTGGTAGTAAATTTTATCAACCCGCTTAGCGGTCTTGCTAATTTGTCAATCGATGGAGTGATCTTTTTTAAAAGAAGTACGCAAAAATACACCAGGGCAGGTATCCTTTATCATTTTGGGGAAAGGAAACTCACAGGACAAAAGGTGGGGCCAATAACAGATCCGTCAACCGGTAAACCAGTAAACTTCCTCAATAGTTTTGGCTCAACCGGTTTTTATTTTCAAACCGGTGCATGGGAAAGAAACAATTCAAAAAATGTCGGGATATTTTGGCTTGTATTAAGATATATAGGTTGTTATACAAATCCAGCACAATTAAAAGAGTTCTTACCCGCAATTAAGACTAACGGAAAATATCATGGTTATTCTATAGGTTGGGGAGTGGAGATTAACAGCCTTGTAAACATCAAAGTGCTTTACTATAAATATATCAAGAAGCCGGAGATTGATTATTTATTGCCTATTTATCAATTCTCATTTAATTACTCTATGAAGTAATTGAATGAATATTTAAAAAATGAAATTTGTTAGCTACCAGATTTTAAAAACGGGACTTTTCACTAAGACATAAAAAAGAAAGTTGACTGTCCGGAGACAGTGCGTTGGTTTTTACAAAGGATTTGGAAATTTCTTTTTGGACGGTTTGGACATTGGACGATTTCGGATTGCGAAGTATGCAGTGAGTCCGTATCAATCAACTTTCTGAAACAAAACTATTGTTGCGCCGTATATAATACAAGAGCAAAACTTCCTGATATTTCAATTATGGTTTTTACTGATGCTATCGTAAACTTCACATCCTTGCTTGAGTAGTTTTGCTCGATCTCGTTTTATTACTTGTATATTCCACATACGTAAAATCAGGTACTTGTACTATGGTACATGTTGCAGGAATTTTACAATTTGCACTTCGAAACGATTTGTAAAATAAGTTTAACAAAAAATCGTTTATTTACTAACTAATATCCGGTGGGATCGTACGATTTCATCTAAAATTTTTAAAACCAATCATTTCATGAAAAACCCTGAAACAACCAGCCATGTAATTAAAGTGGCTATTGCCGATGATCACACACTTTTCCGTTCCGGTGTGAAAGCATCTTTGACTGCGCATAAGGATATACACATGGTAGCTGAAGCTGAAAATGGCATGCAGATGCTTAATTTATTAAAGCATATTCAGCCCGATGTTGTACTTCTTGATATTTCAATGCCGATCATGGATGGACTGGCAACATTACCCGAAATTAAAAAATTATACCCTGGTGTGAAAGTGATCATGCTTAGCATGCACAATGATCATTCAATGATCAGCCGCATGATGGAGATAGGCGCTAACAGCTACCTCACAAAGGAAAGCGGCGCTGAAAAGATCTATGAAGCTATCAAACAGGTGTATGAAAATGAATTTTTCTTTAATGATCTTACTAATAAGGCATTGCTGAGTGGTTTGCGTAATAAAACTTTCGCAGATGCTCACAAACCTGCCGAAGTTCATTTAAATGAAAAAGAAATAACTATCCTGCGCCTGATGTGTGAAGAAAAAAGCACGAAGGAAATTGCAGATATAGTTGACCTGAGTCCCCGTACCGTTGAAGCTATCCGCGATAAATTAAAAACCAAGACTGGTACAAAGAGTATGGCCGGGCTGGTAATGTATGCGGTAAAAGCAGGGATAGTCGAACAATAAATTCTATTTTCAAGATAATATTTAGCCATTCACAATCTGTGGATGGCTTTTTTATTTTACTTTGATGACATGGAATTTGTAATTATAAATGGAACTATCCTTGAAAAGAGTAAGGCAGGCTTATCTCCGGATGATCATAGCTATCGGTATGGTGACGGATTATTTGAAACAATGAGGATTTCAAACGGAAATATTTTGCTGGAAGAGTATCATTTTGAGCGATTGTTTTCAGGATTAGAAACTTTGAAATTTAGAAGCCCGGCTCATTTCTCAAAACAAAAGATAAGCGAACAAGTAAACGGGCTTTGTAAAAAAAATAGTGTTGAAGGATCGGCGAGAGTTCGGCTTTCTGTATCCAGGGGAAGCGGCGGTTTATATGATTGCGATAATGATTTCTCCTATTTAATTGAAAGCTGGCCATTGGATCAAAAGGGTATTAATGAAAATGGATTGATCATTGATATTTTTCCTGATGCAAGAAAAAGCATTGATGTTTTTTCAAACCTTAAGTCGGCAAATTATCTTCCTTATGTAATGGCTGCAATTTGGGCCAATGGAAATAAGCTCAACGATGCTTTAATTCTGAATCAGCATGGACGGATATGCGATTCAACAATTGCCAATATTTTTTGGGTAAAAGACAACAAGATCTTTACACCTCCATTAAATGAAGGTTGTGTGGCAGGGGTAATGAGAAAAAAAGTTTTAGCGTTAGCAACTCATAACCCGGATTTCCTCATATCAGAGTCTATCCTTACTGAGGATATTTTGCTTCACGCAGATGAAGTTTTTCTCACGAATGCTATTACCGGCATAAGGTGGGTAAAAGAATGCCGTGGTAAGGTATATAAGAATACAATTAGCAGTAAAATATTTGCCAAACTGGGCTAAACATTTTAATCAAACCTCGGGTTTACAAAATTATTCAGCTTCGATCCGAAACGATAGCTAAGACCAAACTGTGTAAAGAAATTATAAGCCGAGGCGATCTGTCTCTGGCGGGTAAGCACTACTGTGGCATCAGCTTTCGCCTTGAGTAGATAGATCTGATCGCGGCTCAATTCAGCATAAGCATAAAAGTTAAAAGACAACCCGCCTGTTATACGTATATCAACTCCTCCATTGACATTAAGATTCAAATATTTCCAATCATGGAAATAATTGTGATATTCCATGCCAAATTCAATAGTGCCCCATTTTTGATTAAAGGAAATATTTGCTTCCGCTCCATGCCCGAAAAGAGTTTCCTCAAGTTTATAATATAAAGTGGTATCATAGTAAGTGTTTCGTCTTACGTCAAGAGTGTATGATAACGTAAAAAACTTTGTATTCACTTGTTTATAAGGAAAAATATCATATTCGATGCCAGTACGAAAAAGTGCCCTGAGTTTATTATTTGAAAAACTATTGCGTGAAAGTGCGGCTTCATATCCGTACGACCAATGATCATCGATGCTTTTTATAAGATAATGTTGAAAATTATAATCCTTATTCTTGTTTACAATTTTTTCTTTGTTTCCGGAACTGTCTTCCAGGTTATAACTGTCTGTGTATATACTTCCATATGTCTCAAAACCAACTTTTAGTTCTTCCGTTACCCGGTTTGCGGCAAGATTGGAACTGACACGGGAGCTTTTGTAAATTTCATCCTGGCTAAGATGGCCGTTGGCACCCACACGAAACACCCAATAATTCCAGGGATCTTTGGTAACAGCATTTATACTATCCTGTTTTTTTCCACCAGCTTTTTTCATCTCAATGGCTATATCATTTCCGCCGCCAGCTTTAATTATATAAGGAGTAAGTCCGAGCTTTATATACTTAACAAGCAAATCTCTTTCTTCAAAATCGGTTGCATTCGGATCAGTATTAAAGTGCAAAGTGTCTGACAAATTTTTAAACCTGTTTTGACCAAAGAATATCAGTTGATATTGGCTTCCACCACTTCCGGTTGATTGTTCGGTTATCAATACATGTACGTCTGCAGCCTGGTTATCGAGAAAAAAATCAATTATATTGATCTCTGTTTTTATAAAGGTGTAATCACAACCAGTGTTGCTGCAATCAATAAATACTTTTAATCTTTGTTGGGGCTGATGATTAACCTGCGCTTTTAACAACAGTGAAAGCAAAAGCAGGGTAAAAACTGCGACTAATTTTCTCATGGCTGTGGTTTTTGATTCACAAATAAACTATCAATTCAGGTCCTTCTGTGTTAATGCTATGACAAAAACAATGATCCTGCAGCAAAGAAACTCCCTATCTAACTGACGAATAAAGCTACTTTATGAAAGGAACAAGTCGCTTGATGATTGGATAGAACTAACCGGTAATTGTGTTGCTGCTATTTTATACAAAGTTTCTATTGCCTGTTTTCCATCATTGCCAAGTTCGAGGGAAAAATTATTTACATAAAGCTCAATATGCTGCCGCATTACATCTTCACTCATTTCCTGCGAATGCTGTTTTACATAATCAGTAATTAAGGGATAATTGCTGAATGCAAATTCAATACTCTTTCTTATCAGCCTGTCAATTTTTAAAGTTATTTCTTTGCCAATTGATCTTTTAACAGCAATGCCGCCTAACGGGATCGGTGCCTGCATTTTTTCCTCCCAATATTCACCAAGGTCAGTTACTTTATGTAAACCTTTTTGGTGATAGGTGAAACGATTTTCATGAATGATGACGCCAAAAGCTCCCCCGCCCCCCAAAGGGGGGAGTTCGGAACCGTTTAAAATGAAATCTTCTATCTTATCAAACCGCATAAAAGTTTTGTTGATTGCATTCGGATATGCAAATGAAAAAAGAAGATTGGCGGTTGTGTTTTCTCCAGGTAAAGCAATTGTTGAGTGTTGAATATTGAATATTGAATGTTGACTGTTTTGTTTTGAAATTAATATCGGCCCAACACCCTTGCCCAATGCAGCACCTGAATTAAGTAAAACATATTTATCAAGATTTTGAAAAAAAGCAGGATAACTGAGTTTTGTTATATCAAGTTTTTTTTCAAATGACCATTTGTTTAGTGTCTCCACATCTTCAAGCACCACATCAAACGCTAATCCTTCTGTATCGATCTTTTTATTAACCAACGCATCAAAGATGAAAGTGTCGTTAGGACAGGGCGAAAATCCAAGAGTTAGTTTCATTTTAAAACAATAATTATTAATTAATAATTACTAATTATTCTTACTAAAGAATTGTTCAGATTAATGATCGAGTCCATCATATCCCATTTCTTCTTGTTTCTTTCGCCAATATAATTTGAAATACTTCTTATCTGCACGAACGGAACATTTTCGCTTATACAAACATAATGTAGCGCTGCACCTTCCATTGATTCAGTTACGGGATCGAACACATCACGATAGAATTTTATCATCTGTTTTGAAGTACTGATCTGGTTGACCGAAACTCCTTTTACCGTTTTTAGCTTTGTTTTTTTTAAGACCTCTTTATTTGGATTTATCAGCCATCCCTTTTTATATGGATATTGATCCTGTGGTACCAGTTTTAGATCAAAAAGAGTTCTGAGCTTTTGCAACTCAATTACACTTTGATCGGCAATTGCATCTTGCTTAACTGCTACCACTGCACCTAATGGAATTCGAAGATCAAAACATCCGCTGACTCCGGCCTGGATCACCAGGTCATATTTTTTTAAAGCAAGTTGTTTGGCCAAATGATAAGTGCTTGCAGTGAGCCCGATACCGGAAATAAGAATATCTGCATTATTGATATCGCCTGTTCTTGTCAATTCAATAAAAGGATTAATTTCTTTGGCTGTTGCTGCTACTACCAGTATATTTTTTCCCATTTTGGCAAATATCGTACATCATTGGTAAAGCCGATGGCCTTACCTTTGCCGCTCATTATTTCCTCCGCCCGATGCTGTGAGGAAACAAAAAGTAAAGCATGGTTTACTTAACAAGAATTGAGCATTTTAATGCTGCCCATAAGCTCTATAACCCCAATTGGAGTAAAGAAAAGAACAATGAAGTGTTTGGCAAATGTGCCAATGAAAACTGGCATGGTCACAATTTTGAATTGTTTGTTACAATAAAAGGAGATCCTGACCCCGAAACCGGTTTTATTTTTGATGCAAAAAAATTGGGAAACTTAATAAATGAAAAGGTAATAGAAAAACTGGATCATCGTAACCTGAACATTGATGTAGATTTTATGAAAGGGAAGCTTTGTTCTATTGAAAACCTTGTGATGGGTATTTGGCAAGAATTAGAACCACATTTGCCGCCGCCGGTTCATTTGCATTGTTTAAAGCTTGTAGAGACGGCCAAGATATTTGTAGAATATTATGGTGGTAAATAATTCACTGAACAATATCCCCTTCGATCTGTTATTTAATTATTGAATAAATGGGAAAAAAAGTAGCCATATTCAGAAAGGAAAATTTCAATTCCGCACATCGTTTATTTAATCCTGATTGGAATGACGAGAAGAATACGGAGGTATTTGGGAAGTGTGCTTTACCCAATTATCATGGTCATAATTATGAGCTGATAGTAAAAATAATTGGCGAGCCTGATGAGAAAACGGGTTATGTAATGGATCTAAAGAAATTGAGTGACCTGGTAAAAGAAAAGATCATTGAAAGATTCGATCATAAGAACCTGAACCTGGATACTAAGGAGTTCAAAAACGTGAATCCTACAGCAGAAAATATTGCGATCGTTATTTATGAAATATTGCGGCCTCATATTGCTAAAGAAAAAGATTTGCAGATAAGATTGTATGAAACACCAAGAAATTTTGTGGAATACCCGGTGTAAGAAGTTTTAAGTCGTAAGTCATAAGTTTTGAAGTGTTTTTTTGAAAGTGAAAAAATTGGAGTGTTTTTATCCCCTGCTGGCGGGGGCCGGATGTGCAACTATAGAAAAGCTCGAAGGGGGGTGGAAAAAAGCTGAATAGAATTACGACAGTACAAGTGTGCGACCCTTCGAGACTGCGTCCGCAAGTTTCAAATAAGCGTTGCTTATTTTCATTTGTGCTCTGGGTAAACTGCGACGCAATTGTCGAATAATGAAAAGGAAGATAAACGGAGCGTCGCAAGGAACGATGAATAGTCCCGATAGATATCGGGATACAAAAGTTGGTAACATAAGAATAATTTTCAAACTTGCTTTATGAGTTATAAAAAAATAGAACAATTCGAAGACAGGATAACTAGCGGCCTTGTAAAAAGTTATAGTGAAATTCTCGGGTTGCTTGGTGAGGATACAGAACGAGAAGGATTGAAAAAAACTCCTGAACGACTGGCGAAAGCCATGCAGTATCTCACGCAGGGGTATCATCTTGATGCAAAAGCGATCATTAATTCAGCAAAATTTCATGAGGATGTAAGTGAGATGATCGTGGTAAAGGATATTGAAATCTATAGTATGTGCGAACATCATATGCTCCCTTTTATTGGTAAAGCACATGTGGCCTATATCCCAAATGGATGGATAACAGGGTTAAGTAAAATAGCAAGAGTAGTGGATGTTTTTGCACGACGCCTGCAGGTACAGGAAAGATTAACAATACAAATTAAAGATGCTATTAAGGAAACATTGAATCCTTTGGGTGTAGCTGTCGTAATTGAGGCTAAACACTTATGCATGATGATGCGAGGTGTACAAAAACAAAATTCAACGACTACTACATCAGCATTTGACGGGGAGTTTCATAAAAATTCTACCCGCAGCGAGTTCCTTAAACTTATATCAGCCGATTTAAGCTAATCCGGTATATTTGTAATTCATTAAAAGGTTTGATAAATAAAATATCAAACCTTTTTTGTTTCCGGTTGATCAGCGAATTTTGATCGGAAGGGTGGGGGTAAATTATCGAACAATGAAACATGCATTTGTATTTCCGGGCCAGGGCTCTCAGTTCCCGGGCATGGGTAAAGAGCACTACAACAATAGTGTCTTCGCTAAAAAATTATTTGAACAATCGAACGAGGTGCTCGGTTTTCGTCTTTCGGATATTATGCTCAATGGTACTGAAGAGGATCTCAAACAAACCAATGTAACTCAACCGGCAGTTTTCCTTCATTCGATCGTTGCTTACAGAACTATTGAAAGTGCATCACCTGATATGGTGGCCGGTCACTCACTCGGCGAGTTTTCTGCATTGGTGGCAAATGGCACGCTGAGTTTTGAAGATGCCTTACAATTGGTAGCTGTTCGTGCCAGGGCTATGCAAAAAGCCTGCGAAATGAATCCATCTACGATGGCCGCTGTTTTAAATCTTGCAGATGATAAAGTTGAAGCGATCTGTGCGGAAGTAAAAAATGAAACTGGCGAAATAGTGGTGCCTGCGAACTATAATTGCCCGGGGCAATTGGTAATAAGCGGGACAATAAAAGGAATCGATATTGCCTGCGAAAGAATGAAGGCCGCTGGTGCTAAAAGAGCCTTGGTTCTCCCCGTTGGCGGAGCTTTTCATTCGCCCTTGATGGAACCCGCAAAAAAAGAATTGAAGGAAGCTATTGAAGCAACTAAATTTCATAACCCTACTTGCGCCGTTTACCAAAACGTAGTTGCGAGGGCTGTGATGGATAAGGATGAAATAAAGCAAAACCTTATCGATCAACTTACTGGCGCCGTTCGCTGGACACAAAGTGTTCAATCAATGATCGCCGATGGAGCTTCCAAGTTTACAGAATCTGGTCCTGGTAAAGTACTCCAGGGTCTTATTTTAAAAATTGAAAAATCAATGGAAGTAAGTGGAGTGAATTAAAAAAAATTATACCTTTAAATAGAAAGCCGAACCACCAAAAGGGGTTCGGCTTTTTGTTTGTATGCGCAGATCTACTATTTGCTGATGTTACTGATTAGGTTAAATTGTCCATTGGACTCATTTTGGGTAAACACTAAAACTATGATTATGAGAAAAATTCTACTTGCATTTGTTGCCAGCATTTTTTCTTTTTTGGCATATAGCCAAAACTTGATCGCTATCGGGGCAGATCGGTGTGGCTCGAATGAGGCTATAAAGCAACAAATGATTGCCGACCCGGCTTATGCAAAAAAAGTTGAAGCATTATTAAAGAATAAAGGCAACTATTCAAGAAATGGTAAGAAAGGAAAACCGCCGTCACCGGGTTCCATAACAATTCCTGTCGTAGTTCATGTTGTATATAATACAGCAGAACAGAATATCTCTGATGCGCAAGTACAATCACAGATCGATGTATTGAATGCAGATTTTAGTGCAAGCAATAGTGATTATAATAACTACGATGCCGGTTATGGTTCAGTAAAAGGTGATATGGAAATAAACTTTTGCCTGGTCCAGGTAATTCATAAACAGACAAAGACAAAATCATTTGGAACAAATGATAACATGAAGTTTAGCAAAAGAGGAGGTTCTGACGCTGTTGACCCCATGCATGTTTTTAACATCTGGGTTTGTAACCTTGGTAATAAGCTCTTGGGATATGCTTATTATCCTGGCATTAGTCCCGAAAGATTTGGAGTAGTCTGTCATGTCAACGCTTTTGGAAAAGGCTCCTCGTATAGTCTATTTGCTGATTATAATCTTGGTCGCACTACTACCCACGAAGTAGGGCATAGTATTGGTTTAGGACATATTTGGGGAGATGCAAATTGCGGAAGTGACCAGGTAGATGACACCCCCTTGCATAATACGTACAACTTTGGTTGCCCGGAGGAAGGTCATCTAAGCACCTGCACCGGCACACCTTTGGAAATGTGGATGAATTATATGGATTATACGGATGACAGGTGCATGTATTTCTTTAGCGATGGACAGGTATCCAGGGCCAATTTTTTTCTTGATACAGATCCGCAATTAAGCAGTATTATTAATTCCGCTTGTACGAACGCAAGGGCAGTTAGTAATGATATTACAATCACATCCAATAATACTTTCAACCCGGCAAGAACTATGGCAAGCAATATTTCATTATATCCAACTATAACATCAGGACAACTTACTATATCAGTTAATAATCCAACAGAAGGCAAGGTTGGTGTAAATATTTATAACCAGGCGGGAGCTTTGATGATGAAGCAACAAATATTTATTTCAAATGGAAAGCGGTATGATCAAATTGATGTAAGTAAACTTCCGAATGGAATTTATTTCCTGGAATTTACACAGACCACAAATAAGCAAACCAAGAAATTTATTGTTCACCATTGAGAGTAGCAATAGAGAAGGGTCCCCCGCTTCGGTGGGGGATTTTTATATATCGATACTGCAGTTGGTCCACTCGGGATCAAATTTGGTATTGAAATATTTTTTATAAAAATTGATGGCAGGTTCATTCCATTCTAATACCTGCCACATCATGCCACTGAATTTTTTTTCTTTTGCTTCTTCGATCAGGCGATCCATTAATAATTTTCCGATCCCTCTTCCTCTTGCTTCCTCCGTAACAATTATATCTTCCAGGTACATTCGTTGTCCTTTCCAGGTTGAGTAACGAATATAATAAAGGGCAAATCCAGGAATAACTCCATTCTCTTCTGCAACAAAAGACCACCACACAGGATTTTTTCCAAAACCGCTTTCTGTAAAATGCTCCAATGAAACTGTTACTTCATGGGGAGCTTTTTCATAAATAGCTAACTCGGTTATTAACTGCAATAACCTTGGACAGTCTTCTTTGACGGCTCTTCGAATTGTTATGGCCATTATTAATTCTTAATTTTTAATTATTAATTCTATACCCCGGCCCCTTTACAAATCTTCCCGGTTTTGCTCCCGTATGTTCACCATCTTTCAATACCTGTACGCCATTTACAAAAACATGGATCATTCCTTCTGCATACTCGTGCGGCTTATCAAAAGTGGCATTGTCTTTAACTTTTGCAGGGTTAAAAATTACGATGTCAGAATAATAGCCAACTTTTAATTCGCCACGTTTTTGAATTTTGAGATTAGTAGCGGGGAGTTTTGACAGTTTGCGAACGGCCTCCTGTAAAGTAATCAGTTTTTCATCACGGGAATACTTTCCTAATACTCTTGCAAATGTGCCATAAGCTCTCGGGTGGGCATTTGATTTCAGAAAAATTCCTTCATTAGTATAAGAACCTTCATCGCTGCCAAAGCTAACCCAGGGAATTGCTACTTGCTTTTTTACGTTTTCTTCGCTCATTAAAAAATAGGCAACACCAACCCTTGTGCTATCCTGTATAATAAGATCCATTGCAGTTTCTTCGACAGTTGTTCCTCTTATTGTAGCAACTTGAGCCAGGGATTTACCGGTATATTTTTTTAATGAATCCTGCTTAAAACTTAAGAGCAAAACATTTTCAGCTCCTCCAGCACCGTAATAAAGATTTTCCCAATCACTTGCATTTGTATTCATCGCTTTTTTCATTTCAGCACGGATCTTTGGATCCATTAATCTTTCTCTTAGTTTTCCAAAACCACCATCTTGTAATGAAGGAGGAAATGCCGCGGTCATTCCTGTAGCACCGGCAATATATGTGTACATGTTTGCTGAAACATTAATGCCTTCAGTTCTTGCTCTTTCAACCCTGCTCATCACACTATCCAGCTTTCCCCAATTATCTTTTCCTGCTGCCTTTAAATGATAAATCTCTCCATGAACATTGGCTTCTTTTGCAATGCGGATCAATTCTTCAACTGCTTCATAAAATTTATTTCCTTCACTGCGCAGATGGCTAATGTATGAACCGCCATATTTGGAAGCTTCTTTGCATAATTCGATCAGCTCCTCTGTCTTTGCAAAAAAAGCAGGCGGATAAATAAGAGAAGAGCCCACACCTAATGCTCCTTCTTCCATTGCCTGTCTCACAAGCATTCTCATTGAATCCAGCTCAGCAGCAGAGGGCTCACGATTGTCTTCGCCAATTACATGATCTCTTACTGTAGTAGCCCCAATAAAAGATGCTACATTACAACTAACCCCTTTCTTTTCCAGAAAATTCAAATATTCACCAAGCGTATTCCATTCTATTTTGTATTTTATATCACCCTGCGAATTTTGTTCTCTGTCCTTCATTGATCCATTCATTGGTCCCATACTCCATCCTTCACCCATTACTTCAAGAGTAACACCTTGTTTTATGTCGCTTTGAGAACGACCATCTTCAATTAATGTTTCCGTGGCCCAGCTGAGCATATTGATAAAACCAGGAGCAACAGCATTTCCTTTTGCATCTACGTCATTTTTTGCTGAAGCTTTTGACAGGTCGCCAATGAATGCAATAGTATCTGCAATGATTCCTATATCGCCTTTAAAAGGTTCGCCGCCACTGCCATCATAAATTGTTCCGTTGCGGATGATTGTGTCATATTGTTTTCCGTTTGAGCAGGAGCAAAAAACCAATAAGGGAATTACGAAACAAAACAGGCTTATCCTCTTTTTCATATCAATCCTTTTAATCCGGTTAATCATGGTTCTATTTTTTACGGGGTGCTTTTAGTGTTCCGTTTGGTTGAATAAAACTACAGGCAATAATTTCACCTTTTTCATTCTCATCAAATAACACGCTGTAGCCCTTCATTGTCTTCAATTCAAATTTATTTTTTTCAACAGGTACCAGTTCATACTCTGGCTGACCTTCAATAAATGCATACAATGTTTTTTCTCCTTTGATATAAAATTTTGCAAAAACATTGGGACGTAATTCATATTCACCAACAAATTTTTCAAGATCAGCTTTAGTTATTTCTTTAGGTTTTGGTATACGATTGAATTCAATGTCTTTTAGCCCCGTTTGAATTGGGATGGTCAACATATCGATATCCCCGGCCGCATTCAGGTGATATTGGATCTTGAGCTGTGCTGGTCCAGTCGTATCGACCCCCTCTTTTTTATCAATGGGAAATAATTCAAAAAAATCATAATGATAATGCCGTAAGAATGCATCCCCGTTTCTTGAACGGAAAAACAATGAATCATTTTTAGAGAAGATCTCTATTGTTCCATAACCGGGGTTATTAAATAATCCTTCATAATCGTTTATTTTATGCGAAGGTTTTGTTCCCTGCTTTTTGTTACTGGTGATTTTTTTCTCTGCCTCTTTCGCAGCAGCTTTTGCTTTTGCCTGTGCATCATTAGTTCTTTTGTTCCAATCAATTTTGTTTAAGCCAAATAACCTGTCTGCAATTGTATTTCTTACTATTCCCGGAACTGCAGAACCATTTTGATTGGTCAATATTATAATGCCAATACTATCAGAAGGAAAAAAACTTGTGCTTGCTGAAAAGCCGTCAATATTACCACCATGCTCCACACGATAATGTCCCCGGTAAGAACTAAGGAACCAACCAAACCCATAATTACTTAAAAAGGCATCAGGCACTTCTTTATCAGGTAAGGCAGCGCCAACAACCATTTGCGATGACATAGCCTGGTTTACATAAGTCGATGGTAAAATTTCTTTGCCATTGAACTTACCGCCATTGATCCAGGTGATGACCCAATTCGCCATTTCATTTACGTTGCTGTTGATACTTCCGGCCGGCCCCATTGCATTTATATCATAGTAATCTGTTTTTTTAATGATGCTGTCTTTGAAAACTACATATCCCAATGAAGCGTCACTCATTTTTGCAAGGTCATGAACTGAAAAATTAGAACTGTTCATGCCAAGCGGAGTGAATATTTTTTCTTTTACATTTTGTTCCCAGGGGTTCCCCATTAGTTTTTCAGCTATCATTCCCTGGGCAAGGAACATAAAGTTGTTGTATTGCCATGTTTGCCTGACTGGTGCAGTCGGTTCCTGGTACTGAATACGTTTCAATAAACTGTCTCTTGAGGACGTATTAAAGAGATACCATGAATAATCATGACGCGGCAACCCCGTACGATGACACATTATATCTCTTACCGTGATCGAGTTATTCATTTCATCCTTGAAGAATTTTAATTCGGGTAAATACTCAGTTGCCGGTTTATCAAGGTCCAGCTTACCTTCCTTATTAAGCAATCCAAGTAAAGATGCTGTGAATGCTTTGGTGCAGGAGCCAATGGCAAATAAAGTGTTTGTTGTGACCGGTAATTTTTGTTCAAAATCACGATAGCCAAAACCTTTTGAATAAATTATTTTGTCTTTGCTGACAACAGCAACTGCAAAGCCGGCCGCTTTCCGGTCTTTTAAAACCTTTTGGAGAACCGTATCTAATCCTGCAAAAGGATCGGCTGGTTTAATTTCTTTTTTTTGTGCGAATAAAAAACTGCTGATGACCAGGAGCAGCAGTGTGTGTAATGATCTCATTTTTATTTTATTTAAGGGCTTGTTCAAGGTCGTTTAAAATATCCTCTACATTTTCCAATCCCACACTCATTCTTATTAGCCCGTCGGTAATACCATATTTTTCGCGGCTTTCTTTTGGTGTGCCGGCATGTGTCATTGATGCAGGATGGCAAAGTATGCTTTCTGCTGTACCCAGCGAAACGGTGCGAACACACATTTTAAGTTTATTCATAAAATCTATGCTGGCTCTCAAACCATTTTTCATTTCAAAACTTAACATGCCACCGCCGTGTTTCATTTGTTTCATGGCTACTTTATGCTCAGGATGTGACGTAAGCCCGGCATAGTTGACTTTTGAAATGGCAGAATGGCTATTCAGAAACTCCGCCACTTTCATTGCATTAAAACAGTGACGTTCCATCCTTAATTCAAGAGTTTTCATTCCCTGTGTTAAAAGAAATGCATCAAATGGATTACTATTAACACCAAGAATACGATAAGTTTTTTTTACCTGACCATTCATTTTTTCAAGATCTTTTCCCAGCAACACGCCGCCAATGGCAGTACCATGACCATTTAAAAACTTTGTGGTGCTGTGAAAAACGAAATCAACACCATATTTAAAAGGTTGCTGTAAGAAAGGAGTGGCGAATGTATTGTCAACCGCCACAAGAAGACTGTTTGCTTTGGCGATCCTTGTCAACTCTTCCAAATCCACGCATTGAATAGTTGGATTGGCCGGAGTTTCGAGGTACATCATTTTAATTTCGGGATTGGCTTTGATCGCTTCGGTTGCTTTATCCAGATCCCTGAGATCAACGATCACCGGCTCGATTCCAAACTCCGGAAGAATTTTTGTGATCATTTCTTCAAGCCCGCTGTAAAGCGAATAATGAGAAAGGATCTTATCACCTTTTTTCAAATTGCTGATCATCAAAGTTGTCAGCGCCCCCATTCCTGATGAATGAAGAAAAGCTTTGAGTTGCAGAGGGTATCCTCCGGCATCTTTTAGCCCAAATGCTTCCAATGCCGCAATTTTATTTTCTGCTTCAGTAAAATTGGGATTGCCCCAACGGCTATAGATATATCCTTCTTCTTCGCCACTGAAACGACGCATTCCCTGTTCTGCTTCATCATAAACGAACGTTGATGAGGCATAAATAGGAGTGACATGTGCATATAAAGGGTCTTGCGTATGCCCGGCGTGCAAGGCAGCAGAACCAAAACCGGAAAGTGGAAAACTTTTATCCATATTGAAATTTTTGATCACGATATTTATTGAAAGAAACTAATAATTGTCCCGATAGTTATCGGGATCAAATGTAAATGATTTCAACTTCAGCTGTAAAAGCCGCACATAATTCACTACCAAGCACCCGAACCATGAAAGAAATTCTTTCTCAATTCGCAGCCTATAATATCTGGGCCAATCAAAAACTATTTGATGTTATTGTTGCATTGCCCGAAGAAAAGCAACTGCAGGATTTACCAAGTAGTTTTAAAAATTTATATGCTACCATGCTCCACATGTGGGATGCCGAAAGTGTTTGGTGGCAGCGATTGAAATTGCAGGAACGAACTTTAGCACCGAGTGAAAATTTTAAAGGAACTACAAAAGATATTGCCCATAGCTTATTACAACAGAATCATCAGTGGCAGGAGTGGGTGTCTTCCGCAAGCGATCCAATGCTGGATCATGTTTTTCAATATTACAATTCAAAGAAGGAATGTTTTAAACAACCGATCTTTCAAATGATCCTCCATGTTTTCAATCATGGCACTTATCACCGCGGTCAATTAGTAAACATGCTACGCCAGTTAGGTATCGAAAAAATTCCGCCTACGGATTTTAGTGTGTGGAGCAGGAAGAAGTAAATCAACTCCATTTTAAAGATTGAATTCCATTTCAGAATAGAGCGATATAAAACTCTATCTGCCTGTAATTAAGCTCCAATTGAGGGCTTCGTACGTAGAGGTCCATTCTGCATTTATTTATTATCTGCGCCAATAGAGTTAAATACGTTTACATTTATACAAACAAACGCAGTTGCATTATTATTAACAATGAAAAAATTGTTCTCATTAGCAGCTTTTATTTCAGTAAGATCTATTTACTGTGTGATCCTCATCATTTCTTTTTCCTTTTATACTAAAGCACAGGAAATGTCTGCCAGGGTTTATACTGTTAAAGACGGATTACCCTCTACTAATGTCATCGGAACTTATCAGGATAAATTAGGGTACTTATGGGTAAGTACAGCCGAGGGCTCCTGCCGCTTTGATGGGAAATCTTTTAGTACGGATGGCTTGTCTGATGGCAGAACAGCTGTGGTATTTGTGGATAGCCATTTGAGATATTGGTCTGCTTCAAGCCAGGGGATATTTGAGTATCGGAAGAACAAATTAATCAGCTATCCAAACTCGGACTCAGGTCGCATACGATGGAGTTTTAGGATAATGGAAACAAAAGAAGGTCTCATCTGGTCATTAACTAATGCAGGTGTATACCAGCTCGATTCTAATAAATGGGTAAAAATTAAATTCTACCCGGGTTACGACGACCATGCCTGCAGGAATATTATTGAAACAAAGGATGGTCTATATATTAATTATGGCGATTTGCTGGTATTGAAAAAACCAGGCGGTGTTTACAAAATAATTGGAACATTCAAAAAACCCGGATATTATTATAATGGTTTATCTGAATCGGCCGGACAAATTCTCATCTCCACGCTGGATGGCATCTATGAGATCATCAATGAGCAATTAGTGAAATTGCCCGGACCCTTAGGCGGGTTAAAAGGTTTATATTTTTATTTACGCGACAGCAAAAAAAGATTCTGGATTGGAAATTCTCCAACAGGACTACGCATGATACCTGACGGAGACACAACAAATCTTCTTTTCGTTTATAAAATTGTAATAGGTCCCGGTATCAGCCATATCAATGAAGATAACCAGGGAAATATTTGGGTAACCACCGGAAACGGGCTGATAAAAATATATGAAATGGGAGTTAAAATTTTTGATCTTCCAGCAATAACCGGGAAAAGTTTTCTTTTTAATGTATTCCAGCCTCCAACCGGCCCGCTCATCATCAATGACGGAAGCCTTACTCTAAAGACTTTTGAAAATGGGGTTTTTAATATTAAAAAGCTACATAATAAAGGCAGTTCTCCGCTTCCAAACAATGAATTCATTATCGACAATTATGATTTTGACAATAAAGGCAACTCTTGGTATTATATAAGAGGCTTTGCTTTGGCAAGGCAAGATGGCGATAAGATATACGAACTAAGTAAGGAGCTGGCTCATTTAGGTGATGAGGCATTTGATGTGCTATGGGATAAGTATAGAAGAAAAATAATTGTAGCAGTAAGAACACAAAAATTTCCCTGCCAGTTTAATGATACTTCATTCAGTATGCTTCCTGTTTCTAATAATATCGAAGTAAAAGGAAATATCATGCGTTTGCATCAATGCGCAAACGGTATTATTTTATTTGCAACAGATGAGGGCACAGTTTTTTCGATTGATAAGCAAAACATTTGTAAACAGCAGCTAAATGAATTTGGTACCCATAGCAGGGCCAGTTGGTTTTTTAATGACCCATCAGGAGATATATGGATCTTATATAAAGGCAGGGGATTACGTCGTTATACCTGGCAAAAAGACTCGCTGGTCTTTAAGGAACAACTTACCAAAGCCAACGGCTTACCCACTGATAATGTAACCTCAGTGTGTTTTGATAATAAGAATAACTTATGGGCTTGCACCCATTCAACTGTAGCAGTATTTTCAAAAAAAAATAATACCTCAAACAATGGGGCTTACCAGATTGTTGGTTTTTATAATGCTGAAAATCTTCAAACAGATCGGGGTTTTGGTGCCCGGTTGACTAAAGATAAAAAAGGAAACATATGGTATTTCTCCAGCAATTATTTAATATGCCTTTACCCTGATAAAATAAATTATGATCCACTTATCCCTTCCATAGAGATTGAAAATGTAGAACTAAACTTCCGGGAAACAAACTGGTCCGATTATGTGGATTCGTTGTCGGGAATCTTTCAATTGCCTTACCATCTTAAACTCTCTCATGCTAATAACACAATTGGCATTTATTTTAAAGGCATTTCTTCATCAGGTACTGACGGCATCAAATATTCATATCAACTTGAAGGGTTAGAAAATATATGGAGCAACCCGTCTTCAATTGATTTTGTTTCATTTGTAAAACTTCCTCCGGGTAAATATGTTTTTAAAGTAAAAGCACAATTGCCCAATACTGACTGGAGCGAGCCAGCGATATTTTCATTTACTATTATTTCCCCCTTCTGGATGCGGTGGTGGTTTATTGGGTTATGTGTATTAATATTAACAGGGATTATTTACAGCATATATAAGTATCGCATCAACCAGTTAAAAAAATTATTAGCTATCCGCACAAAAATATCACAAGACCTGCATGATGAGATCGGTTCAACGCTTACGAGTATCAATATTCTTTCAAAAGTATCGCAGAACAACCTTGAAAAAGATAGATCAAAAGCCTCGGATTTATTGCAAAAGATATCCGAACAATCGGCCGATATGCAGCAAAGCATGAGCGACATTGTGTGGTCGATACGACCCGACAATGATAAAATGGAAAATCTTGTTATCCGGATGCGGGAATATCTTGGACAGACTGCGGAAGCACGAAACATGCAGGTACAATTTTCAGTGGATGAAAAAGTATTGAATGAAACCTTGTCCATGCAGCACCGTCAACATATTTTTCTCATTTTTAAAGAAGCTGTAAATAATGCAGTGAAATACTCTGAGGGTAAAACTGTATCTGTGTTCTTAGGCAGGGAAAATAGTCAAATCAGGCTCAGTATAAAAGATGACGGATTAGGATTTATTCCCGGCAATAATACATCTTCAAGTGGATTAAAGAACATGCAGGCAAGGGCAAAAGAATTGAATGGTATTCTCCATATTAAATCAGGAAAAGAGAGCGGAACTGAAGTGGAATTAATATGTACCGCTACATAAACATGTAGTAACACCCGGCCTTGGTTTTGGAGTAAATTACAAAACGAATTATTATGGCTGTAAGAATATTGGTATATGATGATAGTGATGTAATGAGAGAAAGCCTGCGTACTTTATTATTTGAAGAGCCGGGCTTTGAGGTGATCGCCATGTTGCCGAATGCTGAAACGATAGAGACGGATATCAGTGAATTGAAACCAGATGTGGTATTGATGGACATTGATATGCCTGAAGTAAATGGCGTGGAAGCTGTAAAAAGAGTCAGGAAACTCAATCCGCAGTTGCCGATCATTATGCTTACCGTTTTTGACGACAATGAAAATATTTTTAAAGCTATTTATGCAGGGGCGTCCGGGTATATCCTGAAACGTTATGTAACTGTAGAAATAGTTGCAGCAATACACAATGTATTAAGCGGAGGGGCACCGATGACTGGTACGGTTGCTAAAAAAGTATTACAGATGCTGCCTGTTGCAGCATCTACAGAAGAAGAAAACCAGGTTTTGACGGTAAAAGAAAAAGATATTTTACAATTACTTGTAAATGGCTACAGTTATAAAATGATCGCCTCAGAAATAAATATCAGCATAGATACCGTTCGCTTTCATATCAAGAAAATATATGATAAACTTCATGTTCACTCTTCTACCGGGGCTGTATCAAAAGCCATCAAAGAAAAGTTATTATAACACAAGCTTTGGTATTTCATCGTAGTTTTCTATTCATCATTTATGACCAGCTACATTGATATGTAGTTGACTTCTGCTTTTTATACTGATAATTTAGATAAATTTTCTTCAAGTCATTAATATTTCGTTTATGAAGCAAAAAATCTTAGAATACTTAACTGCAAATTCTTTCACTCAAAAATTTATCATCATGAAACCATTAACCAAACCTTCATTCAAAAAATGGATCCTGGTTACAAGCATTTCTATTTTTATTTTTTCTGCCTGCCAGAAAAAAATTGATCAGCCAGCCACACAGGAGGAAATTGCGTCAGCGGCAAATCCAAACAGCCAGCATGGCCATTTAAAACAAACTAAAACATTCTCCTCGGATGTAGCCATTCATTGGATGAATATGCAGGTACGTCAAATGAAAGCTAACCCAACTGTTACAGGCAACGTAATCTTTGCCCGTCAATATGCGTATAGTGGTATTGCTTTGTATGAAGCAGTAGTACCCGGCATGCCTGCTTATCAATCCATCAGTTCGCAACTAAATGGGTTAAGCGGACTGCCCCAAACCATATCTGGTGCCGGATACCATTGGGCTGCAAGTGCTAATGCTGCTTTAGCTTTTATGAATAAAATGCTTTTCCCTAATGCAAGTGTTGCAAACAAAACGGCGATGGATTCGCTGGAAAATACATTACTATCTGCTTACAGTAATGAGACAAGTGAGGTTATTATTAACCGGTCGGTAGAATTTGGGAAAGCGGTGGCGCAAAAAGTATGGGACTGGGCCAACACTGATGGATACAATGAAGGTTTTGCAAATGATTTTAATAAAGTATTCACCTATACACCTGATGTTACACCAGGCCCACATCTTTGGGTGCCGACAGCTGCCTGGAGTATTCAAACAGCACCTTATTGGAAAAATGTTCGTCCCATAATATCCGGAAGCGGTGTTGATGCACAGCCGGGACCTCCTCCTGCTTACTCAACCGATAATACATCCGCCTTTTATCTGATGGTAAAAGAAGTGTATGATTCCAAGCCAGTCAATAACACTACGCCTGAAGCAATGATGGCATTATGGTGGAGAGATGTGCCCGGAACAACTACATCAGGCCACTTTGTAAGTGTGTTAAAACAAATACTGGAAAAAGAAATGCCCGGTCTTGATGTGGCTGCACTTGCCTACTCAATGGGTGGTATTATGGTATTTGATGCTTCCCTTAGTACATGGCAAACCAAATTCAGCTATAACCTGGTTCGACCGGTTACTTATATCATTTCGCAAATAGGTGCATGGTCACCATTGTTGGGATCAACCCCTCCGCATCCAGAATATCCTTCTGCACACAGTTCACTATCGGCAGCCAACGCCGAAGCAATGACGATTGTGTTTGGTGACAACTATGCTTTCTCAGACAATACGTTTGAATATTTGTGGCCTGGCTCAACCCGTTATTACAGTTCTTTCAGGGCCATGGCAGATGAGGCCGGACTATCAAGATTATATGGTGGTATTCATTACCGTTACTCAATTGATGTAGGATTATGGCAGGGAAGAAAAGTAGCACAGAATATTGATAACACTCTAAAGTTTTTGAAAGATTAAAACAGATGAATTAATGGTTTAGACACTTCAAAATTACGTAACAACTTTATTTTATATTAAAATTCTTAAACATGAAACAGAAAATTCTTATCCCTGGTTTATTGTTGTCGTCATTAACGTTGTTCATTCTATCCTGTAAAAAAGATAGTGCTTTGAAGCAGCAACAAATGCAGGAAGAAATTGCAACCACTATCGGCACCGCAAACAATCCAACATTTAATCTTGAAGTTATACTTCGTGGTGAAGATGGTCGTTTTGGTCACATCAAATTCCGCCAGGATGTAGATCCTTCTAAGATCATTATGTTAGACACATGGGTTCGTGATCTTGAACCCAATCACCAATATTTATTACAAAGAGCAGTTGATGCTGCTAATGTTGTTGACGGCGATTGTACAAGTACAAGCTGGCTTACACTCGGCAAAGGATTAACTCCACAATCTATTCTCACTGATGACAACGGTACAGGCAACGAAGAATTATGGAGAAATGTATCAACTGCTGCATCAGGAACTGCATTTGATATCCACTTCAGGGTAGTGGATGCTAGTACAATGGCTGTTGTGTTGACAAGCGATTGTTACCAATATGTAGTTAGATGATCAAATTCTAAGGCCCAGTAAAAACATCATCCACTTTTTGCAGTAGTAGTTATCGATAGCAAAGACCGGAAAGCAGTTTGTTTCCGGCTTTGTCTTTTTAAATATTCCTCCTACAGGTTTTAGCGTTTGGAGCAGGAAGAAATGAATATCTCAATCCACAATCTGACGATCTGATTCAATCAAAATATTATAAAACAAAGAAGAGACTGGTGCAAGTATCCCTATTTTAATTAATAACATTCTAAAATCCTGGCCCGGACTTCTATCTACAAGAAATATCATAAGGAAAAATGCCACAGAAAAAACCATAAAGAAAAAAATAAATCGTAGCCAGAAAGGGTAACGCTTTTCGTTCATAAGTTTTGAGTTGAAAATAAAATTAAGATCAAGAATTGAATTTTGCAATCAAAAAAGAAAAAACATGCAGGTCACTAGGGAAATTATAAGTGCTCCTACTTCATCGGTGTTCGCGTTATTGGTAAATCCACTACCGAATGTTACGTGTGTACATTGTCTTATGTTTTTAATGAGGCTACTATTATTGCGATCATTGGTAAATATGCTTCACCAATTAGGCATTGAAAAAATACCGGAAACAGATGTTAGTCTGGTTGCAGAAAGAAATGAAGAATCAAAAACTAAAATTCATACTTATATAGTAATATCCTCCGTTAAATCCGAACGGTGAGGCTTCCGGGCTGTAAACCCAACCGCCCTGCGAAGTGTTTTCAGAGTATTTTAAACGATTAGGATAGATATTAGCGATATTATTTGCTCCTACGGTTATTGCCAACCATTTCTTAGGTGAGTAAGTCAAACTGACATCGGTTAAAATTCTTGGCGAAAAAAATTCCGGCCTGGCTGAAAGAGGTGCAATGCTTGTTTTTCCAAATCTTGTATTGCGAATATTTAATTTTATTTTTTCCGTTTTATAAATCATTGATAAAATTATCTTACTGTCAGGCTGTCCTTTTTCTAATCTTGTTTCTTCTTCAGAATTAAAAAGCGTAATTGGGCTTTGTGGAATTGCAGCAAGAGTTTGGCTGGTTTTAACAGTACCGACAAGACGAGTCGAATTAAAATTAGCTCCAAGACTTATACTAAAATTTGCATTCCGGTTGCTCCAATTACCGTCCAATACAATATCTATTCCTTTTGTTATAGTATTAATAGCATTTGTAAAAAAAGAGATCCTGTTGATCTCATCGAAAGCAGGATTACGATCAAGAATGCTATCCAATTTATTTCTTGGTCGTCTTTCAAAGGTCCCACTTATTACGACTCGGTTTTTTACTTGTATCCAATAAGCATCAACTGTGACGTTGAAATGCTTTAAGAAAGTTGAAGTGAAGCCGCCACTGATATTAAGAGATTTCTCAGCTGTCAGCAAAGGAATTTCTAATGCTCTGATAACTTCATGGTCGTTGGGAAAAGTGCCAGCGAGAGCACTGGTGCGAATTGAATCTATTATTACTGGAATTTCTGAGATTGAAGTAAGATAACGCTGCTGTAAACTTGGTGCACGGAATCCATTATTGACAGAGGCCCGTAACATGAACTTATCAGAAAATTTATACCTGGCTGCAAGTTTACCGGCCATATTACCGCCGAAGTCACTGTAATATTCATAACGTGCAGCCAGGTTGAAAAGAAAATGTTTATTCAGTTCAGTTTCCAGTTCTGCATAAGCACCTAATACATTACGGGTTTTATTTAGTGCATTTTCAGGGCCAGGGGCCCCGGTGCCACCTCGTGGATAGTTCAATGTATCATAGTTCTTCCAGGCAGCTTCTTCGCCTATTGTAGAAATATAATTTTCCCACCTCCATTCGGCGCCATATCCAATGCTCATAGTTTTAAAAGGAGCGGATGGGTTGTTGTATTGCTTTACAAAATTAATATCATTAGTAGATTGCCTGAATTTATCAGTACCAGTGTAGAAAGATGTTGGAGCATTTGCACCCAGCAACAAAGATTGGGATGCATTGTTTGTATTTGTTGCATGAGATTTTACTGAGTTGACGCCATAGTTTGCGATAAGATCCCAATGCCAATCATTTCTTGTTCTGCCTTTTAGCCCGGCTATTGCCGACATATCAACTGTATTTGATTTATTTCTTTGCTGGAAGCCATCAGGGAACAAGGCAAAATTTACGCGGCTAGTATCTTTTGGAAATATGAATAAACCTCCCCTGTCTAATTTCCGACTATTAGCCATAACAGTCCAAAAAATTTCTGTTCGATCATTAATGGGATAGCTGCCATTAGCTACACCCCCTGTAGTGATAAATTTTGTATTACCGGCATTATCTATTGCAGCCTTTCGGTTAAAACCTCTTGTCTGCGCAAGATGGTCATCAAGAGCTTTTATTCTCATCCGATCATCCGGAGTTGCATTCGGTGGATAGATGAGATAAACAAGTCCATCAAAAGCTCCACCGCGGATTGTGGGAGCCTGGTAGCGATAATAGCCGGACAAATTCAAAAAGCCCTTTTTCTTTAATGAGAAACCATGATTTATTCCAAGAAAGAATTTCTCTCCATCACCTTTATAATATTGACCAATATGCGATTGAATAAATGTTTTTCCAGTTGTTTTTTTTAATATAATATTTATTACTCCGCCAATGGCGTCTGAGCCGTATTGTGCGGCAGCGCCATCACGTAAGACCTCGAGCTTTTCAATAGCTGGAAATGGTATTGAGTTCAGATCGTTTCCAACAGAGCCTTTACCTAATTGTCCTCTTAAATTACCGGCAAATATCCAGGCCATAGGATGCTTTCGTATCCCATTCACCAGGATCAAAACATGTTGTGGATCAAGTCCACGAAGGGTTACAGTTTCATTAAGTAATTCCCTTGAGGTGTTGAGAGAAGGAGCAAGGAAATTGAGCATTTGCGTAAGACTGATCTGTCCCGTTTCTACTAATTTCCCTGATGAAAATACATCTACCGGAACCGGAGTATTAAGATTGCTTCGCTGAATTTTTGAACGGGAATGTATTGTTACTCCTTCTAAATGCTCATTGGGTATCATGTCAAACTCAACATTCGTTGTAATGCCCGCTTCTGCTATGAAAGTTTTTTCTATTTTTTTGTAACCGGCATGAGTGATGATGATCTTATAGGTTCCTGGTTTTATTGATAATAAGAAATTGCCATTTTGATCAATAAGTATGTTTTTATTACCTACCGAAACAGTAGCTGCTTGTAAAATTTCATTACCAAATCTTACTTTTCCTGTAATGATAGCATCTTGTGAAAGCGAAATACTACTCATACAGAAAATAGCAATAAATAAGAGAACAATATTATAGCCCAATGTTCTTCTCATAAACAAGATAAAGTTTCAGGTTGCTGAAGAGGCATTTAATATCCTACCTACATCATATTTATAAAGTCTTCCAATTGGTAGTTCATGTTTGGCTATTTGGATACAGTCTGCATTAAAGCTTTCAATTTTACCAATGGCGACGATATAAGATTTATGTATTCTCAAAAACTCATCTGCAGGAAGTAACTCTGAAAGAGTAGTCAGCACATACTTGGTAATAATAGTCTTGCTTTGCGTTACAATTTTTATATAATCCTTTAATGCTTCTATGAATAAAATATCATTAAAAAAAACTTTTACCATTTTTCGGTCGGCACGGAAATAAAGAAATGAATTTGTCGCTTCTTTATGATTTTCTTTAGGCGTAGAAGAAGTATGATCGGCCGGAAAATTTATTTGCATTATTTTATTGATGCCTTTCAAAAATCTTTCAAATGAAATAGGTTTTAAAAGATAATCTACTGCGTCAAGCTCAAATCCTTCGAGAGCATATTTTCGATAAGCTGTGGTGAAAATAACTTTAGGCGGAGATTTTAATGTTCGGATGAAATTTGTTCCCAGTAATTGTGGCATTTGTATATCGAGAAATATAAGATCGATAGGATGATCTTTTAAAAATGATACAGCTTCTACTGCATTGGCACAGGTGCCAGCCAATTCCAATGCATCAACACCTGCAATATGTTGTTTTAATATTTCTCTTGCAGGCGGCTCGTCATCTACAACAAGACATTTTATTTTTTTATTCTGAAGCATATTTCAAAATGATTGCCGGATTTTTTTTATTGCTTATTTCAATAGAGTTAATTTCTTTTTCATCAAATGTTGTCATTGATTCATGATCAAGTTGAATGTTTAAAAGGACAATAAGCATTTCCTGTTCTGTTGTCATTTTTAATTCATGATTACCCGGGTATAATAAAGTTAATCTCTTCTGCACATTGGCTAGTCCATTTGCAACAGATGATGCTTGATTATCTGCATGTTCAGAAATGCCATTCGTCAGCTTCATGGTGAAATGTTTTCCTTCTATTCTTATATCCAAATTGATCCAGAATTGTTCTGTCATTATTTCGTAATGCATAAAACTATTTTCTATAAATGGAAGTAATAAGAATGGTGCGATCATTTGCCCGTTCAGATCACCTTTTATATTTACTTCCATTTCCGGTTCATCGTCATGACTTATTTTTTCTAGCTGCATATATTCTTTCATCATGGTAATTTCTTTTTCCAACGGTACCAGTGGCTGGTCACACTCATACAACATATAACTTAGCAGGTCCGACAATTTCAATAACATACCAGATGTTCGGGGTGAAGATGATGAAGCATGGGTATAAATGTGGTTAAGCGTTTTAAAAAGAAAATCAGGATGAATCTGTGCTTTCAATAATCGTAACTCTGCATTTATTTTTTCTTTTTCCAGTCGTTGACTTTCTTTTTGTTTCAGCCACCAGTATTTGATATACTTAATGATCGCAGCAGCTGCCGCTACCTTGGCAAAATTCATTAAGCCAAGATTGATGGCAGGCCATGAGCGGCTTAATGAAGGAATTGTTTTTGAAGAACCCCAGAGAGAATCAATAGATGAAAAGATCTTCCAGTATAAAACATCGGACACAATAAACAGCAAGGAACAAAGCAGAATGAAATATGTTGTTGCCTTTAGCCATTTCCCTTTAATGATCTTTGGAAGAATAAAATAGATCAATGGATAGCAAGCAAGTGCATACGATAGTACCAGTAAAAAAGTTTTAAATAAAAGATGATCTCCGGGGGTAAGGAAAAGAGGTTTGGCCCGGAGGCCGGAAATCGGTTGCTGAAACACGGAATAGCATAAAAGAAAATATGACAACCATGCTGCCCAAAAAGCAAAATGCCGCATTATTTTATGCTTTTTTTCTTCAGAAAAAATGAATTCATGCCATTGCATATTCACTCTGTGGTTTTATTTCGTCTTTAATTGGTATATGATCTTTTATGTCATGCAGTTTCAAAGTGAGATGAACTGTATAGCTGTCTGGTTCGGAAATTATCTTGAGTTCATGCGATCCGGGGTAAAGTAATTCCAATCTTTTCGTCACATTTTTTAAACCAATATTACCCTTTGTTGTTGACAGCTCGTTGTTTGAAGGCTTGCTGTTCATGATACTAAAATGCAACCGGTTATTTTCAATAGATAAATTGAGGTTTACCCACGGTTCCTTGATCATTTTACTTGCTCCATGCTTAAAGCTATTTTCAACAAATGGTATCAGTAAAAGAGGAGCTATCATTTTGCCGTCGTGATCGTCTTGTATATCAATTGTCATTTGCATTTGTTCAGCATATCTTATTTTTTCTAGCGCCATATAGTCGCGGATCATTTTTATTTCTTTTTCCAGTGGAACCAAAGGCAAATTGCATTCATTCAAAATATAATGCAGCATGCCTGAAAGCTTTTTGATCATAACGGGGGCCTGTGCTGAATTGGTAAGTGTAAAAAAATAGATATTGTTGAGTGTATTGAATAAAAAGTGAGGGTGTACCTGGGCTTTTAATAATTGTAATTCGGCTTTTGTTTTTTCCTTAGCCAGCAATTCAGTTTCTTTTTGTTTCAGCCACCATCCTTTTACAAATTTGATCATCAGTGCAAAGCCAAGGATTATCGGTAAGCTGCTGAGCTGGTCAATTATAACGATCTGTTGGTTTGCAGGAAGAAAAAAAGGTGTAAAGGGGGAACCACCGGTTCCTGCAATTTTGTTATAAATACTCGGGGAATATTTGAATCCAATGGCTACAAAATAAAAAACCAGCAACACACAGACAGAAATAATTCCAACAAGAAAAGTTTTTTTTCTTTTATAAAAGTAATTAGGCAGTAACCAATATATCAATAAATAGGTGAGTGCAATCTGTGGTACGATCACTCCAAAAAATGAATTAACAATAAGTGTTTTGATAAAAAAAGGAACAGGACCTAGTTCCTGAAAATTTTTTGATCCAGGATCGCTTGTATCCCATCCTTTAAAAACATGAATAGGAAAATGAAAAAGAAGATTATATGCTATGCACCATAGTAGCCAAAATGCAATATGCCTCGCTAAGCGATGGCGGCGATGATCGGAAAATATGAAATCAAGTTTAGTCACATTCGGGATGCTTTATAAATGTAAAACTTTCCTACCTGTAAAGATTGCATAGCCAAAAAGAATTTAGACATCTGCAACTGCTGCTATGATGAAAGCCATTCATCGTCGACATCCGGTTTATATATTACCAATTGTGAAATGTGACATGAACCTTTTACGGTTTGACGAAATGAAAATTTTTGGCTGCTGTGTCATCTAAATTTGCTAAAGTAATTTTAAAAATCAAAACTTTTTTTATGAGAAATAACACAAGCCTTAAATTATTTGTAGTAACACTGTCTGCTTCGTTCATTTTTTATTCTTGTCAAAAATCTATTGATAAACAAGCTGACTTTAATGAGATCGGAAGCGTAGCTAATTCTTCTAACTCAAAACAGGGAGTAACTCCTTATAAGTTTGAAAGAATAAATGAACACAATTTCCATTCCCAGGGATGGAAGGAGCAACAGATAAACCTTGTCCCTGCTGGTACTATCTTTTCAGATCAATCGGATCATGTTGAGATTGTTTGCGGCTCTGAAAATAATAGTGATCAACGCTTAATTCAAGGTGCGGTCACGATGAATCTTCCTACATCGGCCGATCCGACTCTAAGACGTATACGGCTTCGCAAAGGAGGATATTCGGGAACCCTTTTCGCAGATCTTACTGAATTAAAGTACAGTACATATGTTATTCATAATGCTCCGACGATCATGGTTCTGCAGGTTGATGTTACTAATGATAACACAAAGGATTTTAATATATTTTTTGAACCAACTCAGTTTTCGCAGGGCAGTGGTTATCCACCTGTAGTTCTTAATACATGGCAGCAATGGGATGCACTTCACGGCACATGGTATTATGAGATATCTTCAATCAGTGGGTTGCCGGAACATAGTACAATAGCAGAATTAGTAGCATTGTTTCCCAATGCCCGTATAATAGATACTCCACCAGTAGGACATGATGGAGAAGGTGTCCGCTTTACTATAGGCGGGAACCCAAGACCGAATTATAATAATACAGTTGGTTATTTCGATGCTTTGATAATTGGAACGAAGAATGAACAACTATCGACACTTTATGATTTTACCTGTAGCCAGGGAAATAATTAGATGAATACTTACATACTGTTTTTTGATTTACACATTTTACTATTCATTATAAAAACATAACTATTATGAAACACAAAACTTTTATTAGTCTGAGCTTGTTCGTAGCTATTGTACTCTTTGCTTGCAGCAAAAACAGCCATACTGTATCGCAAAAGGAAGCATTATCCGAAGAACAAACTGCTGCAAACAATGGCGCAGGCGCAACGCAGATATCAGGTGTCGGCTTTTATGCCACCACTGGTGAATGTGATTATGTAACCCAGGGTGCTGCTTATGCTATAAGAATGACAGGAGATCTCCAAGGTTGCCTCTATGCATTCATTGATGAATATGAATGTTCGCCGAGTGGGACGTATCGTGAAGAAGGCAGAGAATATTTTGTTGGTACATATAATGGACAAACCGGTACGTTTTGGACCACTTACAAATTTGAGGCGAAATATGAGGGATGCTCCGAAAATGGCGCCCCTTTAGGTGCAGAAATTTTTGGACGTTGTCAACATCCTATTGTAGAAGGTAGCGGCACAGGTGTTTTCAATGGTATTAGTGGACAGCTGAACTTTAAAGACGACATTGAAGCAGGGAACTTTCCCTATAGAGGTCAACTACGCTTCTAAGGCGTCCTGTATGTGATTTTATTAGCAAACACAAAAGTGCATACTGGAATTCATTTGGAATTATGAAGATGAAAATCTCTTTAGAAGCAATTGTTATATTAATTGTATTGCAAGT
>Ga0193738_1000241_pt1 | contig 37933 bp, 56 predicted proteins | sample L2a1metaG_FD_144927 | JGI IMG/M metagenome (GOLD analysis project Ga0193738, IMG submission 144927) | Soil microbial communities from a riparian zone of the East river system, Colorado, United States - L2a1 | ecosystem: Environmental > Terrestrial > Soil > Riparian zone | place: USA: East River... | reverse complement strand
TCCACAGTTGTTGTGTATTCAATTTCACAATGATCACAATTTCTTTTTCTTCTCTTAAAATGATAGCCACTCTTTCCTTTCTCAAACTTCTTTAAGTTTTTGATACCCGAATTACTTTTACCTTTTGGTAAAGACATACAATAACCCTAATTAAAGGTTAATTATATCATAAATTATGCCATTTCGCCTTTGCACCTTTTATCAGTGGCATGATCTTGTTCCTTTCTACAAAAACATGTTGGATTAAATGGTGAATTTATTCTACCGCATCTGGAGCATTCCCATGGATTATTTGACATGTATGGATCAAATCTGTAATGCCCCATTTGATAGTTACTCATCTGATTTATCTCTAATTGATCTTCTTATTAAAATACCTCTAATAACAGTTCGCAGAGACCCATACAATGATTTGATACGACCCTTTGCGTTAGCCCTGTGTAGTCTATAAAAGAACATTATTCTATCTTTCATCCCCAAATAACCCCTTTACCTTCGCATGAATGACACACAATTTTCACAAAAAAACCTTTATGATCCGCTGTCATTTCATCAGGAACTTTGTGCGGAATAGATCCGTCACTACAACACACAGGACACTTATACGGTTCCTTTCTTAATGAAGGTGCACATAAATTGTTATATGAATTCTTTATCGCATTAGCTAATAGCTCAACTTCATCAATCCTTTTATGCAAGTTATTAATATTTTCTTCAAATACCATGGGAAGTATTAAATTTTCTTTAATCGTTCCCATCCATTGTTCGATCTCTAAAAACCGTGTTTGAATATTTCGTAATATTTCACGTATTTCTTTTCTGTCATGAAAAGAATGCTCTCGATTAAGCTCTAATTTTAACAACCTGTTTTCTAAATCCTGACAGAATTTCATTAGATCAGATTTAATACTCGTTATTTCTGCATTTTTTAAATAATCACTCATTACTTTAAAACTCCCGAAATCATAATTTTAGCTAGTCGATCATAGCGATTAGATAACTTACGAGCTGCATTGCTATCCAGCAATTCCTTAGCTGCCTCTTGCCAGTCACGGTTATGCATTGCTTTTAACATCTTTTTGAATTTCATAATTCCATTGATTCCAACATTAAAACAAACATTAATGAGAACATACTTGCGAGGAAAATCTAAGGAATTAAAGAATAAAAGATCTCCTAAAATGTTTTCACAGCTTCTAATATTATTGAGGCAAAGATAAATAGCTTCCTCATGCGTTATTTTATAACCCTGAAGGTTTCTCCCTATGCCAATGGTTAAATTACCTTGAGGCGCTTTTACTGGCTCTCCTGTGGCATCATCATAAGCTATCGAACGAAATCCTTCGTCATTCTCAAGTAAGCCAACAATAATCAATCGTTGTTTTTCGGTTAAATTGGGCATTTTAATCGTATGTTCCAGTGCGTTCTTGCAGTTTAATTACGACCTTTTCAAGTTCATAAACTCTTTTATCTGTATAATGTAAGCTAATAGTTAAAACTGCTACTGCTACTATTAATAATCCTGTAATAAATCCTTTATCCATTAATCATTCCTTCTAAATAAATCTATTTTAAAGACATAAACTCTATCATTTTTTCCAATTTCCAAATTTCATCTTTTAATTCTTCAATCTTTTGTTTTGTCATGTCAACCATGTTAGAAAGTTCTGGATATAAAATGTGCAATAAAGAATCAATCATTATATTAAGCGTTTTTTTAATTTTGAAAGGGTTTGACATACAATCAGAAGTTACGGCCGTATTGATCTCTTTTCCATCTCTGCTCATATAAATAACAAAACCATTTTCTATAATTTCTGATTTAATGCTTAACATATTTCTTCCTATTTAGTTAACAGCAACTTAGTTTTCTATCATAATATTCTTCAATACTTTTCAACATATTTTTTACAGTGTATTCAATACTTTTTATTCTATCAGTAGTAATGTCATCTAAATCAGATTCAATATGCTGTAGTGAATGATAAATGTGAGATATCATTACTTCTTCTGTCAACATTAATAATCCTTCCTATTATTTTCATCAAGCTTAGCACGCAACTGTCTGACTTCTTCACGCAAGGTTTCATTCTTTTCTTTTTCTTCTTCGAGTTCTTTAGTATTTCCATAAATTTTAGGAAGAAGCTTTGAAGCAAGCCATTTACGAGTATCGATACGTAATCGAGAGCGCGCTGCAAACTCGCTATTAAAGACTTCACGTCCGTCTTGTGTCGTTATAGTATCGTTGCTGGAATCATCTGCGATATCAACGCATTCTTCCGCTAAAATATCGGCTTGAGCTAATTTAGCCTTAGCGTATTGTGCAGAAAATGATTCATTATATAGCCTCCAAACACGAATTGTCTCAGGTGTTGGAAAATCAGGATTATTGAAACATATTTTTCTAATTCCACAAGAAGAAATTGAAACAACCTCACAAATTTTTGTGGCCAATTCCTCGTTATAAATCGTCGGACGGCCTAATGTCTTTTTCTGTTCTGTGACTATGCTTTTTTGTTTTTCTTTCTTCTTTGGCATCTTGAATATCCTTTACGGCTGATTCCAGCGTTTTAGTTCTTCCTTCACCATTACACATAGGACAATCAACGAGAACACCACCTGTATCAGTATGAGAATAGATATTACGAACTTTATACATTTTTTTACGGCCTTTGCAGCGCATACAACGAATCATCTTATCTTCCATAAAACTTAACTCCATTTCTACGATAGTTATCCACAAAAATAGTGGATAAGTATGTGAATAACTAAAATAAATGAACTAATAGCAAGCATTTTAAACGTATTTAAGTTATTAGTCAAAAAATATGCAACATAAGATTAAATAGACTAAAATATTATGTTGACATGGTCAACTTACATGGTAATATATGATTATCAAGTAGACATGAAGAAGGTATACCAAATGCAAAATACGCTATGGCAAATAGGTAAAATAGTTAAGTTTGGCTCATTAATCCTTCGTGTTACTTCATTAACTACCGAAAATAAATATATTCCTGTGATTTATTGGCTTGAATCAATAGATAAAAAATATCAATACGAATATATCCCACGCAAAGGACTTTTTCGAATTAACTAAAATGGAGGTTTTTATGAAACAAAAATTAGATAACAAAAAAACAATATGCTTTTTAAACTCAGTGAGAGGAGAAGAATTATATCAAGCTTTCTATCAGATAGGGCTTACCGACATAGATAGATTGATTGGTATAAAATTAATACTACAAGCAGTTTTTTTAAAATTAACCAAAGGAGACAATAATGCAAATTAGGGGCATGATGGATGGTTGGACACCTGACGATATGGATTGTCGTGGTAATTGTAAGATATGTGATGATTGTGAAAAAAGCAAAGAATACAAAGATAACGAAGATTATGAAAGGTGGCGTTATGAACAATCAAACTAATTCAAAAGGACTTATTATGGATTCAATACAAACATTAATCCCATATTTACAAAATTTAGTTGAAAAGAATAATTGTGCTATCAGCGTCTCAAAAATTAACAATGAATTTGTGGTCAGTGTTATTGGACGTTTTAGAACAAGAACTTTTAAAGCCGCCAATAGCGGAGTTCTTATAACAAATATTAAGCGCTACATACAAGCTTAATTTTATGGGCATTAATTATACTAAATAATGCCCTTTATTTCAAATTTTCTATTGCTTCATGATATTTTTCTGTTACCACTTTACTAGCCTCTTTAGCCATATTTAAATTTCCAGCTTCACTTGCATATCGAAGCATCCATAAATTTGCCCTCTTACGCCCAAATCCTTGCGCTGTAGAGAATATTTTGGCTTCACCCATTCCATAGCCCCATTCTTCCAGATAACGATCTAGGATGGGCTTAAAATCGCTTGCCTTAAATTTGTTTAAAATTTTATCAATAAAAAGGTAATCATCACGAAGTAATTCGAAACCCCGTCTAGCACAATGTGCTTTAAAACTTTTCAAACGTGATTGGCTCACTTAATCCTCCTAGTACAATGGCTTATTGTCATAACGCCGTTTTTTACCAGTTGAATCTTCATACGTTTTTTTAGGTTTTTCATCAGCTAAAAATCCAATAAACTTTTCTTGCCAGTTTGAAGATCTTGTTTTGTATTTTTTATGAACACTAACAAACTTATCAAATAGTTCCACTGTTTGCATTTTTACAGATTGAGCGACACGATAAAGTTCCTTCATTCCGTTTCCGTCCGGTTCAAAGTCTTCAGGTAGAATTTTTAGATTAACAGAGCTCCGCGTAGCGGGCTTTTTATAGTTATCCACAGGGATTTGCTTAGCTCTGTTTTTATTTACTTTTATTTCTTTTATTTTAGGAACCCCACGCATGGGGCGGGGTAGTGCCATATGTGGGGTGGGGGTAGTGTCACTTGTGGGGTGGGGTGTCGATGAAGAATATTCCAAATTTTTATTGATTGGATCATCCATCCAAGGATGTTCTAAGAAACAATAATGATTAACTCCACCCGATTCAGCCTGATAAGTGTCTATTAATTCAACATCTCTTAATTCTTTAAGAGTTCTATTAACAGCACTTTTTGACATACCAACCTCTTCAACTAATTGTGGTATTGATCTGTGTACAGTTCCCTTAGCACTGCTCCACTGGGCTAACCGACCATATAAAATCTTAGCTTGGTGAGATAATTTTGAAGAAGAAACTTGAAGAAGCCAGCAAGGGATATAAACAGAAGGAGCATGAGCTTTCGGATTAAAACTTTTTTTAATAGATTTTTTCACAATTATATTCCCTGTAATAAAAAATTTGACCTTTCCGTAGTCAATGATACAATCAAAAACTACAGTTAGACGTTCAACGGTTAGACGTTCAACGGTTAGACGTATTTCGTTTATGCGTTTGTTCGTACTTACTAAAACAGTGGAAAAGACTAGAGGGTTCGTTCTTCTGTTAAATGCAAAATGCTATTGCTGTAAGCTAATAGAAATAGCTTACAGCAATCTTTTTTTAACTTTGATTCATTTCAGTCTCTGCCTGAAGAATTAAATGCCTATAGGCTTCTTTTTTCGTTTTAAATAAAAATTCTTCTTTAATCCAAGCTGATTTATCATCAGAATAAAGTACTGAATCATTTTCTTGGTCATTCACAATTCCATTGACCGTCAACTCATGTACCAATGGTTTCTGCATCCCAATATTAAAACAATAAATTTTATCACCCAGTTGAAATTTACTTCCTGAAGGTGATTTTAAAATTTTACATGGTTCAATGGCTTGATTGAGAGTCGTCATTTACTATATCCTTAAGTTCAGTCTTTATATCATTAAGAAATTTTTGAGTTTTATCAAGATTCTTTATTTGAATCATGAAGTCAGAAAACCAAGTGCAGAGATTACCTCCTATCCAGACGGCGCTGGCTTGTATCATCAAATCATCACTTTCCATATCAGAAGATAAAGTTTTTAATAAAACCCTTATATCGTCAAATGTCATATTAACTTTTTTAATATATTCTTTTTTTTCTTCTTTACTTACTTCCCTTATGTCCATTTTTTATCCTTTCAAAAATATTACCTATGATTGTAAATTCATTTTCACGCAAATCATATTTACAGAATTCTAACAATTTTATTGTATATTCAGTAGGAGACCCTAACTTAATTACAATATCATTTTCAAATAGTTGCTTTCCTAAGCTATCAAATATGGGAAATCCTTGCATCAAATTTTCATTATTAAATGAAGTAAAGCTAGTAGATTCATTATCTGAATGAAAATAAGTAATAGTAGGTCTACTATCGGATTTAAATGTTAATGATCTAATTTTGCACATACCACGTTTATCGCAATAAAATCTATAAATAGGGTAATTTATGTTTTCTATTACAGCTCCATCAAAATGATCTTTTGATGCTTTAAGAATTCCATTAGTCAATTCTTCATATTTTTTTTGTCTGTCATAAGGAACTTTTCCTTGTGACATCCAATGATAAAAAGAGGTTCTAGTAAGACCTATAGCTTTTATTGCTTTTCTGATACTTCCAAAATATGCATGAATTTCATCTGTTGTCATTATTATTTTTATAACTCCATTTTTTTAATTTTTTGAACCATATGTAAAATCAATGTTAAATAATCTTTAATTTGTGTTTCATTGGGTATTTCATCTTCATACCCACGAATTCCTTCCAAGGTATCGCACCCAGAACAGCTACCATAATAAACAGAAGTATAGTAATAATAATCTGGTTGATATCCAGCACAGCCAATTATGAATAATAACATCCCTTGATAATCACCTTGGTCTATTTCTACGATTCTAGAGGGGTCAAGTCTATATTCATCATTTAAATTATAATCCTCATATATAATATTAATTATTATTTTAAGCAGTTCTAAATAATTTTCAGGATGTTTTTGAGATAAAATATGTTTTAATTTATCTTCATTTTTAATAAAAATTTCTACAAATTCATCAATCATTAAACACTCCTTTAAATAAATAAACAATCGTCAGGAATTGCACCTGATTGCATAGCCTTTCAACCTAACTGATTGCTGTGTGCGGTATCTATGCGGGTTATAGTCTCCAGCCATTATCAGTATTGACACCTGCGTGTTCCTTCCACGCCGCGATTGTCATAAAATAGGAATTAGGCACGAAACTGAAATTAAACCTAGTCGGCTGGATTCTCTCGCTTCAGTTAATGATTTCATTTATTTCACTGTCAACAACGCTAATTCCTGTTGACAGGGTAAAGTATTTGTTGCATTATTGCAACTGGAAATCGCGGCATAGACAGTGATATGCAAAGACCAACGGTCATAGGTGGTTAGCTCTGAAACGGATCATAAGATGCTGAATTGAAACGCTAACAATAGAATATACGGATTTTAAATCCGTTAGGTTGAGAAACCCGATAGCCGAATAGCCGGTGCAATTCCGGCCTGTTTCCAATGAATCATAATAGATAATAGCGTTACCAGTTCGATCACGTGCGTTTCCCTTAAAAAAGGAAGTAACTGATGGCTACCCCAAGCACGTGTCGGGTAGATGGAAACGGCACCTAAACAGAGTGGTGTAGAACGCCGGAGGACTTGCAGCCGGACACTTGCGAAAAGCAGAGGCGTGACAGCTTGGAGAGACAGGCGACAGTTTAATTATAGAAAAGATTATGGCCGAAGATACTAATGTAACATCTAATCACCTAGGAAGGATTGGAGCATTCGCGGAATCTCTGCTTGGGAAAATTGGCCGCCAGTTATGGAAATCGCGCAGTGGACAGTGACACTGGAATAGCTATCAAGGAAACTTTCAGACTTGATAGTGTTTTTGATAAAATATGATGAAAGTAGGAATGCATATAAACCTAAAGCGATTATGCTCAACTGCTTAAAATATTCATAGCCGGTGCAATTCCGGCCGATTTTCTAAAATTTTTAGAGGACTTTTTTTGAAAAATAATACATTTGACCATCTTATCCCAAAAGTATCAGAATACTTAACAAAAGAATTTTTAAATAAGTTGTCTTCTTATCCAGAATTATCTGGTGATATTAATACTTCACCACTATTAAATATGATTTTAGGAGTTTTTATAAGTTCATTAGTAAATATTTTAGATGCTATTAAGGAAAATACAGAAGGAGAAGATAAGCTAATTAAAAATATTGAATTAGCTAAAAATTCCATTTTAAAATCAATAGAAAATTTACTTTTTATAAAAAAAGTAGATTTTGTAAAATAAGTTATGGAAATCGCGGCGTTGTAGAAAACGCAACCCTAAAGCTAGCAGTTGAATTTGAGCGTGGACTGGAAGGGTGCTCATGAGCTGGTTCGAATCCAACCGATTTCTTCAAAAATAAATGAACTAAACATCAAGTAGGCATGAAATGATTACACAAGAACAGCTACTAGCAAGAAAAAATTACATTGGCGGTTCAGATATGCCAATTATTTTAGGATTATCTAAATACAAAACCCCTTATCAACTTTATTGCGAAAAAAAAGGAATTCTTGATTTATCTTATGAGCAAACACCATTGCAATACTGGGGCAATCAACTAGAAGTTTTGATTCGCAAAGAATTCCGAAAGCGCAATAAAGTAAAAATAGAAATTCCAAATACAATTATTCATCCATTTTATGATTTCTTGGGCGCAAATCTTGATGGATTTATACCCAAATGGAATGCTATATTCGAGGCCAAATGTTCACATGCCTTTATGAGCTCCGTATGGGGTGAGCATGGTTCAGATACAATTCCAATGGAATATTTAGTCCAAGTCGCATTTTATTGCTCTGTAATGAATGCAGATTGTGCTTATATAGCAGTTTTGATTGGGGGCAACGATTATAGGGAATTCAAATATAATCGTGATCTTGAATTAGAAAGAACAATAATTGATGCGGCATGTAAGTTTTGGCATTCTATTAAAAATGATAGCCCACCGCCAGCAACGGCCATGATTGATCTTAAGCTAATGTTTCCAACTCATTCGCCAGATAAGATAAAAACTATAGATGCTGAAGTAATGGAACATTTATCAAAATTTAAGCAAGTTAAATCGAAAATGAAAGAACTTGAAGATATTGCAGAAAAAACAAAATTTAATATTTTATCTTATGTACAAGATGCTGAATGCTTGATTGACGCCAATGGCGATACATTGGCAACATATAAAGCGAATAAAAGAGGGTCACGAACGTTTTTAATTAAAGGAGCAAACAATGACGAGTGAAGTTAAAAAAGAACTAGATCAATATATAAAAGAAGTACAAGACAGTTTAATAAAGCCTATTGAAAATTTAATAACAGCATTAGATCAAAAGCTGATATTGATTGCTAATCAAGAAAACGTTCTTATAAAAGAGGCTGATTATTTAAAGCAAAGACATTCAATTATATCTAATAATTTAGAAAAAGTGTTGCCTATAATAGAAAGGCTCGAAAAAACAAATCAACATTTTTGGATCCAGCTTGATAGTTTTTTAAATTCAGCAGTTCAGCAAGGAATACAAGATTTTTTAAGCCAATATAAAGTAAACATTAATATTTCAAGTAATGAGGAAAGCAAAAATGTCTAATGATCTAACAATTACACAAAATCAAGAGTTGCAAATAGCACGCCAAGAAAATGAAATATTAAAGCTTAAATTTGAGCTTCAAAAAATCCAAGCTCAGAAAGCTTCTCGCTTAGAAGATAGCTTGTTTTCACCTGTTTTATTTCCGCATTATAAAATGGTCTCTGAAACACTATCTAAATCAGGGGTTATTCCTAATATTTATAAGGGAAAACCAGAGGATATTTTTGTTGCGATGGCTATGGGGTATCAATTAGGTTTTCCAATAGAGCAAGCATTGCAAGATATAGCAGTTATCAATGGACGTCCGTGTCTTTGGGGCGATGGTTTAATGGCATTAGTTCTTGTGCATCCTGAATGCGAAGATATCGAAGAAATAGCTATATACAGCGGTCAAGTTGTTACAGGATATATTTGTACCGTTAAACGAAAAGGTCATAAACCCCATTCAAAAACATTTACTATCCAAGATGCTACAAATGCGGGGTTATTATCAAAAGGCGGCGTGTGGAAAAATTATCCTGAACGTATGTTGCAACTTCGTGCAAGAGCTTATGCATTGCGCGATAAATTTGCTGATGCATTACGCGGATTAAGGCAAGCTGAAGTTGAAGAAGATGATGCTAGAATTATTGAATCTGAAGTGGTATCCTCTTCAGTAATTGAAAATACTCAAGTAGAAAAACTCAAAAATATTTTAAAAAATAACAATCCTCCGAAAGACACGCAGAAAGAAGAAAAGAAAAATACTGAATCATCAAAGAAAATAGAGCCAATCGATGATGGAACAGCCATTTGTGACGATGATATTCTTGAAATTCAACGATTAATGGAAGAAAAAGGTTTTGATGAAATAAGACGCCTTAAAGCGATGGATTATTTTAAAGTAGAAAAACTTGTTGAGCTTACTAATACTCAAGCAAAAGTTTTCTTGACTCAATTATCAAGAGCTTAACAGGGATAAAATGATCAATAAAGCAACTATTTTAGGACACGTTGGAAAAAAAGATTTTAAAACTACAAAAAATGGCACTCAGTTATGTCAATTATCAGTTGCTACCAATAAAAAGTATATTGATTCACAAGGTTATAAAAAGAACATAACCACATGGCATAATATTAATTTCTTTGGCCGCATAGCCGAAGTTGCAAATAAATATGCCTTGGTGGGCGAATTAGTCTATATAGAGGGCGAGATAAACAACAAAAAAATAGATGAAAATGGGGTTGTTAAAATTATTCACTCAATTACTGGATGCGATATTAAAGTATTGCATATTAAAAACAAAGAAAATAAACATTTAAATGAAAATGACAATATTGGAAATATGATTAATGAGGATTTAATCAATGAATGAATTTCATAATAAAACGAAAGAACAGTTAACAAAATTGCTAGATACTCTTTCTTCATATAAACAAGGTTGTGATGATTCTTTCAAAATAATAAAAGAAAATCACGAAAGAACTTCTGATTTCTATGAAAAAAAAGTTTCCCTTTGCAAGAAAGAATTAGATAAATTATTATTCGAAAATACTAACTTATCAAGCAATAGTCTAATGAACGAATGTTGTAAAAAAACATATAAATCAGTAATAGAAGAAATTCTTTTTACTCTTGAAAAGAGTCCTATAAAGTCTTTGAAACATTATATATCTGTTTTAAAATATACTTTAAAATATTTAAATATGTATGAGAAAGAAGAAGTTCACCGAAAATTAACTATAAAAGATGGGTTAGTATCCAAATTATTATAAGGAAAATATTATGAAAAAGAAAATTGCTTTAGCTTGCGCGTTACTTTTGTCAAATTCTGCATTTTCAGGAGTAAGTACAACTGTTTATGTTCAGCCATTGACACACGCAATACCGAATGTCCCATATTATATAAGTACAGGTCATACTTATTATGTGCAGAATGATTCTGGCATAGTTCAAAACGTAGCTGTATGTATGACGACTGTACTTTGCTATAACGCAGCACCTCAATATAAAAAAATACTTCAGTCTTGTGATCGTTTTGTATTACAACCGGGTGAAATAAGAAACAGAGCAAATAATACAACCCTTCCGTTTAATTATCCATTTTCAGGATATTGCGATGTTGCTGCAACCACAGAATCTTTCGGATGGCAACACAGCTTGGCTTCTAAAAATGGAAAGCTAAAGGTAGCACCTAATTGATGCAAGCTTACTGTACGCAATTTACGGATCGTGAATGCAGAAAGGAGGACTGTTGTATGGATAAAATTTGTCAAAAATGTAAAAAAATTGGTGAAGATCACAGAACATTATGGATGTCATGTTTCTATGATATGAATGAGTTAGATATTCCTTTTCAAAAAGAAAAGGTAATAGCCCAATGCTGTGGGAAAACTTCACATGAATTTCATACATTGAGAGTCTGTAAAAGTTGTCGAGCGGACTGGATGGCAGCTATTCAATTATGGTGGAAAACGGATCCTTGTAATGAATCACCTGGAACCGGAATTTATATTCGTGAACTTGGTAAAACAATAGAAATCACAGAAGAAGAATGGAAAAGACGAAATCCAAACATAGAGCCGGTGAGATTCAAAGATGAGTGAATTTACTTGCTGCAAGTGCAATAACACCTACGAGAAACGTCCTTATGAAGAATGGAACGATGTCGATGCAGCGGAGGAGTTATTAACATTATATCCTGAAACAAAGAATGATCCCACAGACGTGTTGTGTGACGATTGCAATGAATTATTTAAATTTTGGTTTGGTCAATTTTCCGATGAAGAAAAAAAACAAATGCGTGACGATTGGAAAAAAACAAGATAAGGAATATTTTTTTAATGAAAATCTTTATAGAAGGTGGAAAACCAATTAAGGCTTGGATTGATGGAGTTCAGCTTGAAGATTCCGCAAGACAACAACTAATTAATGTATCGAAAATGCCTTTTATCCACAAGCATATTGCTGTTATGCCTGATGTTCACTGGGGCATGGGTGCCACAATAGGAAGTGTCATAGCTACTAAAGGTGCAATCATTCCTTCGGCTGTAGGTGTTGATATTGGCTGTGGTATGATGGCTATTAAGACACCTATTAAGGCTAGTGATTTACCCGACAATTTATTATCTATTAGATCAGCTATTGAAGCCGCTATTCCGCATGGGCGTACTGATAATGGCGGATCTACTGATAGAGGAGCATGGCATGATTTACCGCCATGGATCGATATTATTCGGGTGCAGTTAAAAGATGATTATCAAGTTATATTAAATAAACATCCTGATTTAAAGCCACGTAAAGAACCTTGGCACCATATGGGTACATTAGGAACTGGAAATCATTTTATAGAACTGTGCTTAGATCAGAATCAAGATGTCTGGGTAATGTTACATAGTGGAAGTCGAGGAATAGGTAATAAAATCGGCTGTTATTTCATCGAAAAAGCCAAAGAAGAAATGCATAAGTATTATATTGATAAATTCATTCCTGACATTGATTTAGCTTATTTAGTTGAGAAAAGTGATATTTTTAATGATTATATTGAAGCTGTAGGTTGGGCACAATTATTTGCTTTTTTTAATCGTCAAGCAATGATGAATCTTGTCCATAACATTCTTACAAATAAATTCAAAGAAGCATATAGTCGAACTTATATTCTTGAGAAGGCGATAAATTGTCATCACAATTATGTAGAGCGAGAAAACCATTTTGATTCTAACGTGTTAGTAACTCGTAAAGGCGCAGTACGTGCACGTGAAGGCGATCTTGGTATTATTCCTGGCTCAATGGGAGCTAAAAGCTTTATTGTGCGCGGCAAAGGGAATGATGAGAGTTTCCATTCATGCTCGCATGGCGCTGGTCGGTCAATGAGCCGTAATGAAGCCAAGAAACGCTTCACATTAGAAGATCATGCAAAGGCCACCCAAGGCGTTGAGTGCAGGAAAGATGAAGATGTCATCGACGAAACACCAATGGCCTATAAAGACATTGATGCTGTCATGGCTGCACAGTCCGATCTTGTTGAGATTGTTTACACTCTGAAACAAGTTTTATGTGTAAAAGGATAGGTGATAGATTCCTCAAAATAAAGACCGGTAATAAGACTTACCGGCCATAGTGAATACGGAGATTATCTAAAATGACTAAACCTGAAAATTTTTATCCGAAAGATGGATTAATGAGACTACCGGTTCACATTATAGAAGATATTTTTAAGAATGGATACGCATTTATTACATTACTTAATGGCGAATCTAAGAAAATAACTTTAGAAGATTTAGTTTTCAAAAAATCAGAAATTGAACAATTTGAAAAAACTGAAAAATTCAAAGAATTCAAAAGAGACTGTGAATTAAAGAATAAAATAGAAAAAAAGGAATTCAGTGAAAATGAATGATTATGAATTAGCCATACAATTAAAACACCGAGTTTTAAAAGTTATCATCGAATTTTTAGATGAAAATAAAAACTTAAAGGATCATGAAAAAGCCACAGCAATATCTTTTATGTTTTCCGTCTTAATATCTTTATTTGCGCGTGGAGTCAAAGAAAATAAAAATAAAGGATATAGTCCAGATGACTTTATAGAAAGAATTTTTAAAGGGGCAAAAATACATCTTAAAGAATTCAGTGAATTAAAGGAAACAATCAATTAATGAAAATTTTTAAATATGAAATACCAATAGAAGATAAATTTGATCTTGAATTGCCCTCTCACAGCAAGATTCTATCCTTTCAAGTACAAAATGGAAAGCCTTATATCTGGGTTTTGCTAGATGAAAGCAAAGTGTTAAAACATCGTTACTTTACTATAGTTGGATCGGGTCACGAATTTGATCATCATCCTGATACCAGTATTTACATAGGAACTATCCAAATGGGATTATTAGTCTGGCACTTATTTGAGGATTTAATATAGTGGAATGGATCAGTATCAAGGATAGATTGCCAACTGAGATGACGGCCTGTCTTGTTTGGGCTCATGGCTATGCCAGCGATTATATTGAGATATCGGTATATCAAAAAAATACCTTTTTGGTTGATAATGTTACTCACTGGATGCTCTTGCCGGAGCCTCCAAGATGAAACGTGGATCAGAATTAACGGACGAACATAGAGAAAAAATATCAAAAAGCTGTAAAGGGAAAAAACTTCATAACAACAATGCTCGTAAACCCATATTACAATTAGATATGGATGGTAACTTTATAAAAAGATGGGATAGCCTTACTGAAGCGGCTAAGGGAGTTAATAGAGCAATATGCAGCGTAGGTCTTTGTGCACAAGGATTTGTTAGGCATAGCGCCGGCTATAAATGGAAATATGAAGATGAAAAAGAATGAGAGTATTATTAAAGTGAGCCTTTATGACAATAGTTAGAAACGAAGATTTACCAGAAGGTATGAAGAAAAGACAAAATCTCGCTCATGTTATTGCTAAAAGAATTTTTATAGAAGCTTGGAATTTTAGCATAGACGAATGTGAAAAAATGGGGTGTCAAATAACCGGAAATGAAGCGTTAAGTTACCTTACTACGATTATTGCACATATTGGCGGGAAGTGGATAGTTGAAATGAATAAGATAGCCCAAATCGATGATGCTGGTGTTGAGAGAGAGGAATTAATTAAAGGAGTCCTTAATGGAATATTAGCATTTATAAACTGCAAAGCCGAGTGGGATAATGAAAAACCAGAATTGCCAAATGGGATTAAAAGGATAAATAAATGAAAAAAATTAAAAAAAACTTAAAAAATATTATTGAAGAAATTGAATGGGCTGTCATTGAATCTAATCGAGGCGGTGGAAAACTATCAAGTGATGCTATTTCGGTCGGTTTTGTAGCCTCAAAGAAATCTAAGCCTGACTTAATCAATCGTGTTGTCATTCGTCTTGGTGCTAACGTAGTAGAAAAATTGAAATGGAATACCGGTGATAAAATCGTAGTGATGCATGACAAAAAAAATCTAATGAACTTTCTTTTAGTCAAAACAGAAGCAGGAAGAGGATTTAATCTATCCAAGGAAAGTTTGGTAAATTCTCATAAAGTACAGTTTACCTGGTCGCACAAGACCTCTTTAATAAAACGGTCTCATGGAATAGTTGATTATCATATTCAAAATAATCAACTCATTATTTTTACTATTGATCCATTAAAAAATACAAGGAATTAAAATGTTAGATTTCAGAATAGAATGCACTCAGGATAGAATTAACTTATATAAAAGGTATAAAAAGATTTTTTTAGCTGTGATCATTATTACTGCATCAATTATTTGTTATGACGCATATGTACTTCAAACACATGAACTTAATAAGTTTATTTTAATATGTATTGGGCTATTAATAGGTAACATTTTTTGGTTATCAATAGATGTACTATCATTTAAAAATGATATAAAAATTGATTTAAAGTCATTAGAATATTTAAAAAAAATGGAAAATGATGATTTATATATTAATTTTATGAGAGGTCTTCAAGATGCAAAAATTAATTATGAGGAGTCAAAAAAGAATTTTGATTTATTGACAAAGCAGTATCAAGATTCTAAATCTAAAACTGATTAATTAATGATCGATAATAATTATATATACATTTTGACATTTATACATCTATATGTAAAAATATAAATATATTAGTACATATAGGTGTTTAAATGATTATTTCTATATTAAATCAAAAAGGTGGTACAGGAAAAACAACGCTTGCTGTCAATCTAGCTCGTGGATATACAAAGCTAGGTATAAGCACGATTTTAATCGATTCAGACATTCAAGGTTCAGCACAGCGATGGCATGAGCGAAGCAATGGCCAATTAATTGATATGACCTGCTTACCTATGAATACCTTAGATAAGGATATTCAAAAATATGTCAGTGTCTACAACCGCATTATTATTGATGGGATACCTCGCATTTCTCCTCTAACTATTTGTGCAATTAAATGCGCTGACTTAATTCTCATTCCTGTCCAACCTTCCCCTTACGATGTCTGGGCAACAGAAGATTTAGTTAGAAATGTTAAAGATAAGATATCTATGTCCGATGGTAAAACTAAAGCAGCTTTTATAATAAGCAGAAAAATAACAGGCACTAACCTTGGGCGAGACATTCAAGAAGAGCTTAAAAAATTAGAATTACCTATCTTTTCTAGTACAACCTCTCAGCGTGTAGCCTATGCAACGAGCGTTGAAAAAGGTTTAAGTGTGCTAGATGGAGAATATTATGACACGGAAGCTTGCAAAGAAATTAAACAAATCATCTGCGAAATTGAAGGGTCTGAATTCAGCGAAGTTGATAAATTCTGAAAAGGAAAAAAAGATGGCGTTCATTGAATCTGGTAAATCTTTTAATAAAGATGATAATTACAAAAAAATGAAAAAGCGCATGGAAAATATGGACGTCACTCAATATACATTAAAAATGCCTACAACATTATATAGAAAAGTAAAAGTAAAAACAGCTCAAGATGGCGTAACAATTAAATCCATTTTGATGGACATGTTAGAGAAATACATTAATAAATAAATACATCTATATGTATTTATTTATTAATGTATAGATTTATAAATTCTAAAAATTATGAAGTAAAAACCCCAGTATTCCTATCATAAGAGATATAATAAATGTACAACCAATAACAAGACTACCTAACTTAATTACCATTTCGTTTTTAATGTTTTTTATTTCATTGCTTAATTTTGTATCTAGGATGAGTATGTCTTGTTTTAACGCAACATCATTATTGATAATTTCGGAAAGTTCTTCAGCTTGTATTTCTGCCATTTCATTTGCATCTCTAGCATTCTTTAATTTGTTCGCATAATTGATTGCATTGAAGCGCATTGTAACCATCTCCCTTTCTCCATCCATAGATAATAGCTAATGAAATTATTATCATAGTATTAAGGAAAAAGAAATTAATAGTTCTACGTGGAACAATCATGGGAGGACGGGGTGAGTCACCCCATGATTGATTGGTAGGTAACGCTAATAAGGAGATGTCCTTATTTAAAATACACTACTATGAAGCAGCACGCAATAATTGATAATTAACAATAGCATCATTTCCCGGATCTGCGCTAAATGTTACAGTTAATGTATCATTAGTTACGACAGCTTCAACGACAGTTACATTTCCAGTTCCATTATTTACCATTTGAACAAATGCGCGATCCGTAGCAGCAACGGCACCTGTAACGGTAATAACCTCAGCCGCAGCTCCTCCAACCGTTGTATGTTGTCCCATGAATTTAACTACGCCAGCAGGTGCGACACCTGCTGCTAATTTAGCTAATGTCACAACGCCTGCACTAATTGTTAAAGCACCGGATGCAATAATAGTTGCATCTCCCGACATAGTAACAGCAGTCGGTACGTTTCCAGCAGAACCAACTATAATTAATCCACTAGTTAATGCAGCTAGCTTGCTGAATGCAATAGCAGCGGAAGCTGAAACCTTAGCATCAGTAATGGCGCTATTAGCAATAGTAAGAGCACCTGTATCTGAAATTGTAGCATCACCAGACATGGTAACAGCGGTTGGCACATTACCTGCCGAACCTACTATAATATTACCACTTGTTAACGCTGCTAGTTTACTAAATGCGATAGCAGCAGAAGCCGATACTTTAGCATTAGTAATAGCATTATTAGAGATTGTTAAAACACCAGAATTTGATATTGTAGCGTCTCCTGACATAGAAACGCCTGTCGCAACGTCACTAGCATTTCCTATGAAAATTAAACCATTAAGAAGGGTATTAGGGGTGGAATTTGCAGTAAATGACCAATCACCGGCTGAAAATGACACGTTAAATAGATTTACCTGAGCAACTCTTGCATTCGGCGTGAGTCTTGTCACTACAACTGCCATATCAGTTTCTGAAACTTTGTTTCCTTGTTCTACAAATTTATTCAAATATCCCGCAGTAGTGACGGTTGCAACCGTATCATTTGTGTTAAAAAATATAAATCTGGGTTCAATTCCTTCTTCCCCAACTTGTCCTAATTGAAAATTTAAAATACTCATTTATCGCTCCTTGATTAAATTATAAAATTTTTTCCCTTATCTAACTCTGCGTGCTCCAATATAGCCATATGCTGCTAAAGTACTCGTAATAAATACTGCACTTACGGCTAAATAAATAGTCGCACCCGCAGTAGAAATTCTTCTTTGCCCGACAGAAAATCCTTGTACAGAATTTAATGGAAATGCTAATGAATAATTTGCAAAAGCACCCGCCCCAGGAGCTGTTGGATGGGCAAAAGAATTAAAACTAACTGATCCAATTAAATTGGTTATAACTGTAGTTGCAGCAGGCACAAAAAATACATTTCCAAATACTTGCCAATCTCCTGGTGTTAATATAATAGAAGTTACTGCCGCGACTGTAGCAGTAGTTAATGAGACAGCACTTCCTAAGACTACAGTCGATTCAATTATTTCTCCAACGGCTCCTGCTACTGCATTATCAGTAGTCGTTGTTCCCATCATCCAATTATCTATAGAATTATTCATTCCCATAATCATTCCTTATGCAATATTGATATTTCCTATGCTGCTCCTTACCTCAACTTCAGTATTTGCAGTAATACACGTAAATTCCACACAATTTCTTCTATTAGAAGATGATATGTTTCCTGCAACAGAAGAAGTTTGATTTCCCATATAAATAGTTTGACCAGTATTAGCTTGTACTAACCAGCCACCAGCGCCTTTTCCTACAATAGAAAAAGAATCTCCAACTGCTAAGGTTGCAGGGATTGTTAGCGTCACTAATCCTGCATTATTCGCAATATAAGCATTATTTATCGTCATTGCTTGCGATGTTCCAGTTACTTCAGACCATCCATAACCACCGCCCGTAACATTAGCAGTTATTGATCCCGCACCATTTGTAATTGATAGTGCATTTCCTGCTGTTATTGTTGCAGCAGTAGGCGTGCCACCAGTAGAACCAATAATCAATTGTCCATTCGTCATAGTGCTACTAAATGCAGGAACACCTGTTGAATTTGTAACCAAAACCGCGCTATTTACTGTGGCTATTCCTGCGACAGTATTTGCAGCCGATGAATAAAGAAGTTGATTTATTGTTGTTGTGGCTGGCCATGTAGCGGTAGACCATGTTGGTGCGGCTGAAGAACCCGATCTTAGCATTTGTCCCGCTGTTGCAGTTCCAGACAAAATTTCCATACTATCCGAATCTGTATAGACTATGCCTCCATTGCTGGCTATAAGTGCCTTATTGGATCCTCCATTAGATAATCCAAGCACTCCAGTAATACCAGTCGTTAAAGGCAATCCTGTACAATTTGTTAAAGTTCCAGAGGTGGGTGTGCCTAATATCGGAGTGATAAAAGTAGGCGAAGTATTAAATACTAAAGAGCCGGTTCCAGTTTCATCTGTAACTGCCGCAGCTAAGTTAGCACTTGAAGGAGTTCCTAAGAAGGTCGCAATACCTGCGGCTAGACCACTCACACCCGTAGAAATTGGCAACCCTGTACCATTCGTTAAAATGATAGCTGTAGGTGTGCCTAAAGCTGGCGTAATAAGAGTAGGACTTGTTTGCCCAACAAACAAACCAGTTCCAGTCTGTCCTGATAGAGCATTATTTACAGCATTATTTGTAGCCATTTAAAATCCTTTTTAAACGACGGTTATTATTCCCTGTGGGGCTCCCTGTACTGTCCAAACTGTATTGGCAGTAGTGCATATTAAATTAATAGAATCACCTGCATTAGTTGATGCTAATGAACCACCTGCGCCAATAGTTGTTGTACTGCTTCCGAATTGTATAGATTGTGCTGCATTTTGAGCAATCAACCATCCTCCAGCGCCTTTTCCTAATACACTTATTGCTGTGCCATAGACTGCTGTTACTGGGAGCGTCAATGTAACTAATCCTGCATTATTTGCTGTATATCCACTATCAATCGCCATTGCTTGTGAGATACCTGTTACATCAGTCCAAGATAGACCGCCGCCGCTAGAAGCTATTGTTAAGGAATTAGCGCCCGGTGTAAGCGTGATTCCCGTTCCTGCCGTAATTGAAGCAGCCGATGGTGATCCACCGGTGGCGCCTATCATTACTTGTCCATCCGTTAAGGATGCGCTCCATGATGGTACGCCAGTAGAACTTGTGCGAATCATAGCGCCGTTAGATGTAGGCAGCCCCGTTACTGTATTTGCAGCCGATGAATAAAGAATCTGATTAATGGTTGTAGTTACAGGCCATGTTGCTGTAGACCACGTGGGGGTAGCTAAACTTCCTGATTGGAGCATTTGCAACGCTGTGGATGTGCCGGCTAATATTTCCATTGAATTGGCATCAGTCCAAACAATTCCGCCTGCATTTGCAGTTAAGGCTTTGCTTGATCCACCATTAGCAAGTGTTAATGGATTTGTTAAGGTTAATGATGAAAATGTTGGTGTACTTGTCGGTGCAATATCTTGAGGTGTCGTTAATGTAACAGCTCCACTTTGCGGAATACCAAATGTTCCATTGGCAAGTACTTGATTTGCTGTACCTATAATATCATCAACTGTTGCGCCAGAAGTAAAGCTTAAATTTCCAAATCCATCAGTTTTTATAACACTATCTGCAATACCATCAGAAGCTGGCCATATCAATTCATCTAATATTAACTGACCATTATTTTTTGGTTGAACAGAAACATCGATATCACCATCAATTCCCTCTGCTGTATATAAAACTGCTGTATTAGTAAGAGAATTAACCAAACGAGGATAATTTACCGCAGAGACACCAACCGTTCCATAGCGAAAAAAATAATTTCCGCTTGCATCTTTAATTCCAGTGCCAGGAAAATCAAAGATATAATTTTTTGTTAAATCACTTGAGCGCAATCCAACTGGTTTATCACCAAATTGCATTTCACCACCAGGTTGGAATTGGTCAAACTTTAAATCGGTAGCCATCCTTGGCTCCTTAGTTTAGTTATTTGTTCCTAAAGCATAAAGAACAACACTGACATCCGTGCCAGCCGTTGCTGTAATAAAATGCAGTACGTCACCTGCCTTTACTTCCCGACATAAACTTTTTGCATCTGTAATTAACTCTGAAGTAGTTGCAGCAAATCCGGCACCCGCTGGAACTGCGGCAGTAGCATTTAATGCAACCCAAACTAATCCATTATTTTCAACTTTAATAATAGCTTTATATCGGCCTGCATTGCCGGGTATAGTAAGTGCTGTGTCTGTAGTAGCTGCTAAACTAGCACTATATTTTAATTCAGAAAATCTTAGCCCGAAATCATCTACGGGTTGTTGAGATATATAGGGCGCAACCATTATAAAATTCCTTTTAGTAATTAAACAATTCCAAGCCTTGCATCGGCCACATAGTGAAATTCATAATAACCTTGATTTGCTGGATCATAAGCAATACTTGTTATAGGCGTATTATTAATAGCACGTACTACAACTGAATAGACATTTTGATCGGTATCAACCCACCAAGTATTAAAATTAGCTAAAACAGGATTAGATGCGCCAATAGGGAGGCCAACAAATACACGAAATAAATTGGGCGTGCCTGATGTCGGCGCATAAAAAACCATTGTAGGAGCAACCCTTTTTACTGTCTTATAAGATATAGAAAATGTTTTTGCATATACACCATCAAAGCCAGTATCAAACAGCAGTGGCACATTTTGTATTAAATTTCCAGCAGGGGTAATTGTTCCAGGAGGAATTCCGTTCGCGTAAGTTTTTTCATAATAATATTGGCATTCACGCAATACTTGATCTAGTGTTTGTAACGCAGGACGCGTTGGAATATCGCCCGGTGTAACTGAAATGGAATTAATAATGATACTAGTACCAGCATCTGGATAATGAAAAGTTACTACTACTGCTAATTTTTCAGTATCACTTAATTGTGCCGCATCTGTTATTTCCCATCCAGTAAATCCATAATCATTTTTTCCATCGTCTACACCTGCACTATCAACAATGCTGCTCAAATTAACTTGTGGAGTATCTAATCCACTCCTTGGAATCAAGGTCCAATTAGCCGCCGTCAATGTAAATGTACCATCAGCAGATAAAGTACCAATAGTTGTAGGAAGGGTGGGAACTAATGCAGCTAATGTTCCTCTGTAGAGATAAATTCTCATTGAGACATTATCGCCTGGTATTAATTTATATCCATAGACATTTACTGATAAACGACTTCCTACTATTTCTTTTACTTGTTCGCCTGTTAGATAAGTGAGTATATAAAAAGCATCATTTGTTCCTGCTGTTCCGAAACTTAATCCATGAGTTGAAACGTTTTCAGACCAAGCAACATTCCCTGTCGATCCTCTCGCAGCAATCGTTTGATCAACAACATAAGCAGCACTTGTTGAAAGATTACCTCCTAATCCAAACTGAAATGGATTAACTGTGAAATCCCATCCTGTCAATAAACTTGATATGCGTTTTGCATTATTTCGAGGAATATAATAATCCCCCTGAAATGCTTCATTTCTATTCGATGAATCCATATCAAAATGAACTAAATCAATTGATTCACCTTGAGTAGGAACAACCTGAATAGAGCTAACACGGACATGACTGCTTGGAGTAAATGACAAGTAAATATCTATGTATCCATCGATACCACTATTAACATCATTAGATGCTGGAATCGGATCTTCAGTAGAGCCTGATAATACCTGATAATTTGATTGGAACGTACCATCAACAACGACTATTGGTGTGCCCCCGCTGGAAGGACTATAAAGCATTTGAATGCCCGTTGTTCCAAGCACTTCATTACGAACCAATAAACTTCCTGCAAGAAATATATTGTCATTTGCAGTGCTTGACCATAATCCTGAATTGAATAGAAAACGCTGTCTTAAATAGCAGGTAGTAATTCCCACAGACGTTAGAACATCTAAAACATATGGCGGGCTTGTAGGAACTTTATCATTTCCTGTAATGGCAATTCTTTGCACTGTAACTGTACCGGTTCCGCTTATGACAAAATCCCAGTTTGGCGCTAATTCAAATACCTGATTTGTAGCGGATGCTACAGTGAAAACTGTGGTTTTACCTTCATTAATAAAAATGTTGGTAAATGTCGGATTAGAGATTTGATTATTCAATCCCATTTGATTTTTTGTCGGATCATTGGCATTCGTTACATTAGGCCAAGCTTCTCGAGTAAATTGCTCAATTCCACCTTGGTCAAAAACACGAACAAAATATAAATCAAGGTTTCCCTCTAAATCATAAGGATACCAGTAGATAACCTCATTATCTCCACCTGAATTTTGCACAGTTCCGACAGCACTTAATGTTATTTCAGCACCCATTGATGTATAGGTGTAGTTCGGCGGGGAACCTGATAATTGAAAAACTTCTTTGGGTGTTGTTCTTGCATTATCTTTAAAAAATTGAAGTTTTCCATTTGCCAATGGAAGGCCATCGTCTTTATCTCTAAATAAAGATTCTAGGTCGCTTGCGACTATATATCGTTCATCGAGTGCCATTATTTTATTCCTTGACCTTGTTTTTCAATCATTCTATTAACAAGCCATTCACGAGCTTTAGGATTTGTCATTAGCTTATTGAATCCTGCTGATCCTAAATAAGCTCCAGCAGCGGTATGTGGTGCCATTCCTGCTGCAACACCACCTAATAATAATTTGACATTTTTTGCACCAGTTTGTGGGTTATACATTAAACTTAATGCTTTTTCGTTCATATTTCGTAAAGTTGAATAATTCTTTAATTTTTCTTGAAGTCCTTTATCTGGAAATAATGCTTGAAATTGTCTATCACCTAGATTTTCTATTAATGATGCTAATTTCTTAGGTTTGACTCGTCCAAATTTATCAAGAGAACCCTTTAAATAATGATGACCTAATAATTTAGATTCTTCTGGAGAAACTAAACTATTAATTTTTTCGATTGTCTTATATTCATCAAACTTTTTACTTGGTTTAACAATTTTAGCGACCAAAATTTGAGCATCTTTTTTCTTTAAAATTTTGTCAATATCTTCATCTAAAAAAGGTACATAATTTTCTATGAAGTTTTTATTAGCTTTTTCATGAGCATTTTTTAATTCTGGAGAACCTTTGTTCTCTATTGAACTTTCAATATCATTACGTAATGTTTTTGAAAGTTGTTTATACAATCCGCCTGCCGCTTTATCACTTGAATTAGTTGATTTTAATAATTGACCACCTTTTTCATCTAAATCACGAGCCAGCATAGTTGATTCTGTTATTGTGGGCGAAACAATAATTCCTTTTCTCATTAATTCGTCATTGGCTAATTGTTTAGGCTTCCCCTGAGAAACCATATCAGAACCTTTTTCTATTCCGCTAACTTTATTGAATAAGCTTTTAAATACAGGATTGATTTTATAAAAAGCTGATCCTTTAATACCTATTTTTAACTCTGATGCTAATTTATTAAAATTTGTTAAATCAGGCATAAACAATTCTTTATCAGCAATTTGATTTCTTTCAGTATAAATATCATTTTTAATCTGTCTATTTTTATAAAACGCATCTGTTAATGCTTTCTTTAGAGCATAATTGTTATCACCTTGTATTCCTTCAGGTTCAGTTTTATCAATTATATTTGATCCTTCTTCTTTAATTTGATTTTTAATTTTACCTAGTGTTGTATCAGCACCGCTAAAAGGTACTTCACTTGTGACATTTTCAAATAATGTATTAAGTGTGGGTGACTCTATAATACGACCCAAAGGCGTATTTGTTCCTTGTGCTGCTTTTAAATTAGCCTTTAATTCTTCTGGAGAAAGATGTCCTTTGAATAAATTAGCAGGATCTAATGACTTTATTCCTTTTGCGCCTCCTCGAACTGTGCCTTCTCCAATTAATGTCATTAAGGCTGCTTTCAATGGATCTTGATTTTGTCCTGTAGCATATACAGACGTGGCTCCAGAACGCTTAGCAAGTCCTTCTAGTCCTTTTGCAGCGCCTCCAATCTTTGCATAAGGCAAAAGACTACCAAGTGCTCTTAGTTCTTCATCACCCGGCTTAGGCGCACCTAATAATGATTCTTCTAAACCAGATTCAGGAATTCTTAATTTTTTAATTAAATCTAATGGATTTTCTTTTAGTATAGAGGCTAATGATCCCTGTGGAAGTTTATTACCAATGCCTTTAGAGGATAAATAACCTGAAATATTTGCTGGTATATTAGCAAAACCTTCTAATCCCTTTCTGACGCCACCTCCTACATTAATAATAGGTCTAAGCATGTCGGATGGATCAGTTATTTGTTTGGCTACATTTAAAGCATGAGATGGTAAGTTAATCAATGAACTGACTAAATCAGAAGGTAAAGAACTTAATGTCGATTCAACGTCCTCTCCTATACCGCCCCATCCCTGTTTTGTTTTAGACACATCAGTATCTGATTTATTAACATTAGGAAAATTTTTATAAATAGCAGTTTTTACTTGATCATCAGACCAATTATCAGGATGTGACATAGCTTGTAACGAACCATCAGGCATACGAACTTGAATGGTAGCCATTATTCAAATTCTCCTGTGCCTAAATTAAAGACCCTTCCTGATTTCTGAGATACATCAGAATCAGATTTTTGTTGATATTCTTCTGGTGATCTTAATGCTGATTTATATGTACCTGTTTCATTCTTCAATGTTTTAATGAATGATTTATAATTTTCTAATGCAACTTTAGGGTTATTCTGCCAAGTTGCTGGGTTTGTTAGTTCTGCTAGTTTTTCTTGAACAGAAGGTTGAATTGAATCGCCATAAAATTGACGAACTTGTTTTGCTAAAATAATAGAATTTGTTAATGCTTTTTGATAATTAACATATCTATCAGGTGCTTTACCTAATGCACTAGAGAATTGATCGGCTTTTAATTTTGTCTGTCCAGATAAACCACCATATTGAACCAAATGATCTGGATTAATTAAATTAATTGTTTTATCTATATTTGACGCAAATAAGCTTCTGTTTCTCGTTTGAGCATCAGAAATTGCTTTTTGTTTATTTAAATAAAGCTCATTTAACCTCTGCTCCTGATCTTTCGGATCAAGAGTTTGCTTTCTTCCAGTTCCCGGAACAAAACCTGCTTTTACATCTTCCATTTCTTGATCAATTTTTGCAACGGGTGTTGAAACTCTTTTATCTGCGGTACTTGTTAATTCAGTTCTATAAGCATTTAAGGCTTGTGTTTTACTGATATCTGAATCATACGCTTGTTTTGCATAACTATATTGAGGGCTCTTTTCACCATATTGTTGTCTTATTCGATCTAACCACATCGCTTGCCCTATAGAACCTGGCGCTATTTGACCGCCAAATGGCATTGATGCTTCACGTTGTAATTTTCCAATATTAGCTTGATCGAGAGCACGTGCTACTTCAGCAGTTTTCATTTCCGAGCCAAACTTTTGTGGCTCTTGTTGGACTAAAAGAGATTGCATAGCATTTGCTAATTGTTCCTTTTGTTTTTGCCTTTCAAGCTCGGCTGGTAATTGACCTGCTTTATATCCAGTCGCTAAATTATCGACAATATCACGTACCCAAGGAATACCTTGCGGTTCAATAGTTGCATAATTAACTGGTTGAAATGGCATGTTCTATTCCTTAGAAAAACTTACTTGCAGCAGTAGCGCCAGCAGGGCCCCCAAAATAGAAACCTGCTCCACCTGCGCCCATCTTCATTAATGAAGATAGCATATCGCTTCTGGATTTGTTTTGATTTGCCTGCCCCTGAAATGCAAGGCTTCCCTGCGTTCCATAAACATTAGACAAATCACTGGTTAAACTTTTAGATGCATCATAACCTGTATCGTATAGGTGTCTTTCGCCTTCCAAACCGGTATCTTGAATGCCTAAAACATTCTTTAACCATTGCTGCATATCGTCACCCATTAATGAATCACTAATATGTGCCTCATTAGATATATCATCCATACTGCCACGCATACCACCTGCTGCTGCTGTATTTCCCGCGGCTTTATTCATTTCATCACGCTTTAATTGAAAACTTTTTGAGGGCGCATACTTTGACATGATTTGCTCAAGAAAGCCGGCTGGATCAGAAGACATGGAGTTATAGATAGGATTAAATCGGTCATATGCCGAATTACCACGTTGGATATATGGATTATAATTTTCTTTTTCCATCCCGGGTATTTTATTATAATAAGGCATCGCAGCATCTGCTGGATTAGTATCATTGCCTCCAAAAAAATCATCAAAAATGCCCATGCTCTTATTCCTTTAAGTGCTGGTAATTGTTTCAATTACACCTGAATCTGTCTTGAATTGTAATTTTTTTAAATTATTGTTAAACCACATTGTACCATTATTTACATTAGGTTCTATGGCTATAATTTGTGCCGTAGTGTAAGAAGGTGGATTGATTCCTAATAAAGCAGGAGAATTAATTCCAACCGCCTGTAAAGCTGTTATATCGGCTAACAATGTATTAACAAAGTCATTAAAAAATGTGACTAAATTGTTCAATACCTGAAAGGTTTGATCATTGTATAAATGACTATCAGGCGTTAATTTTCCTTCCTTATCCGTATAAGGCATATCAAAAAATGCAGGCAATGAGGGAAGGGTCATTAATAAACCTCCAGAATGCCATTGCTACATACAAAACGCTGGAATCCCCAAAACCTTAATTGGACTGTAAATTCATTAGCACGCCCTAATTTTCGCCATCTTATTTGATTTCTAAAATTTCCGGCAGGATTTAAATCTCTCCCTACTACATTGCTAAATGATTGGTTTCCATTCTTTGAAAATGACATATCAACGCGAGGAATATTGTTATTAACTGTAAAATCGCCCTGTTGGGTTAACATATGTCCACCTTGTTGCGTTAAAACGAATCCACCATCTTGCGTTAAGATAAATCCATTTTCAGGACTTGATAGAAAGAATTTATTGACACCTTGCTCTATCCAAAAAGTAAACATTCGGGCTCTAAAGATAGAAGAATCTTCTTTTCTGATAGATTTACAAATTCTTATACGTGGTATTTCTTGACCTAAAGAAGTTATATCTGTGCTGTAATCATACGAGATGAATGTCGAATTCATTTCATATATACTTGCATCATTGATAGAAATGAAATAAGTTTTTTCATTAAAATAAACAACATCTCGTGCAGGATGATAATTCATCTTATCATCACGAATATCAAAAAAAAGTTCTGTATTAAAGTCATAAACCAACGTTAAATTATCTGATGCATGATAAAAAGTTAATTGAAAAAATAAATGACCGTCTTGTCGATAAAAGAAGGCAGTAGATTGCTCAGGGTGCTTAATCGTTGACAGGAGAAAATCGATACCGTCTGTAGATATTCTTTTAGTTGAACTTCCATCAGTTATCATAATAGACGGTGAGTTATTTTCATTTTGTGATAACCAACAAATAAGTTCTTCACTTGCCGCAATGGTTGATACCGATACCGTACCACTATCAATATTAAATGATTGAACACGTCTATAATTTTCAGCACCGCCTACTTGTGTCCACACTTCTCCGACTGTTGATCCTAATACAAGAACATTATTTCCTTTGCCCGGCAAACGATTAATAGCCAATGCAAAATCTGACTTTGTTTGAATGCTTAATTGTTTATTTAATTTAATAGTAGAATCGGTATCTCTTTCAAAGACATACCAATTCTGAGAATTTTGACTTAACTTCGATGAACCTATTAAAAAGAATGAATTATGATAACATACGCAGCTAGGAATAATTGGCTGCGCTAAAAAAGTTAATGTCTGCTTAGTAAATGTGCCAGTCAAATAATTATAAATATAAGCACTTTCCCCATCAACAATACAAATTTGATTTGCAAGATTTTCGGCAATAAATACATCGCCTGTCGTTGTATTTATTTGTCCTATAAAGATAGGTGCCAAATTAGCGTTTAACTTATAAACTGTTGATGACTCAATCGCTAGAATGAAATTTCCACGAACGGATTTGAAAAGAGCGCGTCCTTGACCCATAGGTAGAAGATTAAGGCGTTTTTTAAAACCTGCATAATTAACAAGCCAACCATCTGAAATGAACATATTATAGGTTCTTTCAGCACTTATTTTAGGATAACGGCCAAATACACTAGAGCCAACGACATTGACTGGTGCGGGTTCTACATTTTGTCGTGCACTCATAGCCATCTATAAAATCCATTTTAAAGATACTTTTATCCGGGTTTTTTCCATCCTTTTGCAAGGTTAATGAACCCGTAATTCAATCCTCCACGTTTTTGCAAGGTAGAGGTTTTATTTATCATTAAATCAAGAGTCCTTGATTTTTTGTTAATCCATGATTCATATTTACTAAGCTGTCTCATTACATTTAATGGTGTTTCCAGTTCATATTCAGAACAAATTCGATCAGATAAAGCATAGCGCAAATAAGTCAAATAAAATTGATCAATAGTAAGACTTAAATCTTGACCCAAGATGACCGTATCTAATCTAAAAACTCCATGAATTTCCATTGGATAAGTTCTATCCGGTTTAAAATAAATATGAAGATTTCCGCCGCCAAATTGTCTTTCCCAATACCATTCAAAAGGAAGTGTTCTTATATTTTCAACACGGCTTGATCCAAAAAATTGATTTCGCTTAGTGTATTTCATGGCATAACGCACTTGATCCAGGAAGAATACTAACGTATCGATCTGGGTCAAGTTTTGAATAGGGTAGACTTCCTGTCCTGTTACGAAATTAGCCGTATAGGTACTCTCGTAAGGTATCATTCCTTGATCAACATCTTTTTCAGTCAAAATATCATTTAACCACAAAAGACCATCTGATATTTGACCTCCGCTGACTGTTTCAAATTCACGTGATACGACGCCAGAGGAATAATACGATCCTGTAATAAGCTCTGTCGTCATATACGTCATTATCTTTACCTTTAAGGAAAGATTTATAAATTAAAGAAGATCGGTAAAGCCGCAAATTGTCAATGTTAAAGCATCACCTGCTACTACTCGATATCTAAAATTCATACCAGTTGTAAAAGAAATTGTTGGTATTTCCATAGTGCCAATTTGCACGGCTGCAACACCAGTCCCAAATCTAACCATAGGTGTTGCAGTACCGTTTAATAATGCAAAGTCAGCCGTATTTGTAGCTGCTGCGGCTGTATAAACAATTCCAACTGTTGCTAGTGATTCTTTTTTACCAATAGGAGCTTCTAGTGTTAAAGGTGGAACATAGCTAGCTGTAAATAGATCAACAGTTCCGGCAGAAAACGTAGTAGCTGTACCACCTGTGAGAATAGTTAATGGAACCTCATAATAATATTTACGATTTACGCCATCCCCATATTGAAACAGCCTTGTATTGATCGCAGAACCGTCTGTTCTTGCCCAGCCTATTCTACGAAACATATCGTAACCTTTAGGTAAAGAAGGACTAGTTGAGCTTAGTGATATTAAAAATCCAGTGGGCATAAATTTTGTTGAATCGCCAATGACAAAAACTGCATAAAACTTATTCGCAACTAGAACGCCGGTATCTATTCCGTTTAAACCAACTCTGCTCATTAATAATGATGTAGAGCCGCTCGACACAGATAAATCATTACTATTAGTGCTATCACGTGCCATTCCACTTTCAATAGCTAATGTATTGGCGGCACTTGTATCAAGTGAAAATCCGTTTACATAAAGTTCGCCAGCATTAACGATAGGGGTATTAGGTGTTGTCATTTTATTCTCCAAATTATTCCATTAATTTTTAACTGTGAGAAAGAGACCAACCGGCGAAATAATTTCACCGGTTTATAGTATTAATTAAACAGGCAATGCGATCATCATTGCATATTCATCAACCAATGTTTTTCCCCAGATAATATCATGTACCATCCCGCGCTGATTTTGACCAAACAAAGAACCATAGTATTGGCGTATAGATGCACCACTATTAGGATCAGTCATAGCAGACGTTGGATAAGGAACTTCTTCAGGTAATTTAGGCATCGCAAGGAACAAAGGATCACCTGCCATTAATAATCCGCATCGATGGTCTGGTAAAACACTAACCTGCATACCCGCTACAATCGCAGTATTAATATTTTGAGTATTTCCAGCCGTGGCTTGCAAAGGAGGAAAAATATTAACAGTTACTTGTGAACCAGCAGTGGAAGCTGCTGCCGCTGTTGCTCTAAACTGTACTGGAGATTGAGAAACCTCATGGCCAATAAATGTGAGGAATCGCAGATTAGTAAAACCAGAAACACCATCACTAAATTGGAATTTATCGTACAGTTTAATAGAATTAGCATCACTTGCTGCTGTTGTACCGCTAAAAGTAATTTGAATGACACCGCCAGCCGCATTGGTTACAACACTTACTACTGTTAAAATCGTGCCAGCATTGCCTTCAGTGCCTGCTAAATGGGTTTTAAGCAAGTTAGATTGATACCATTCGCAATTTGAAAAACGACCAATTTCCCAGCTATTTGCTTCACGATTACCACGATCAAGTGTAAATTGATTTAAACCGCTGTTAACAATAGGAGGAAATGTCAAGTCTGATAAATAACCACAGGTTTTATCTTTAGCGGCGCCAAAGTTTCTAAAAAAGGCTAATGAATTCGCGAGCTGAAGATATGTGCTAATTGGAGTAATCCCGTCGCCATAGAATCTAAATGTATTACTCTCAGCCAATGCAGCTACGTTTGCTTCAACCTTTGAACCAATTTCAGCAATTGCTGAACGTCCAAATTTATCCATATAATCACGAACGTTAAAAATGAACTGTTGCGCTGTAAATTCATAAGCAGTTGATGCTTGTTCATTTACTGTTAATTGTTGAACGCGCTGTTCGGCTGCTTGAAAAGTAATTACTAAACTATTAGTCGTAGTAAAACGTGGGGGCAAATCAAATGATACTGTATCGCCCAAGTTTTTCGGAACATCATCATTGAAGCGTTGGAATTTTTTGTTTGATGTAGAAATAAACGCAAAACTATTTAAAAGTAATGCTAAATTTGATTCGTTGTAAGTAATAACTTGTTGCAAAATATTAGTAGGCATCGCAAAGACTCCCTGTCAGAGAACAATTTGCAACGACTTATGAGTTGTATGGTTAGAGTTAACCTCTAAGCCAAGGTTGGTTTTGCAGGTCTTTAATACTCATTTTGCCGTTGCTACCGGAAACTCTGGAAGGTTGCAAACGGTCGAGGGGTTCGGATGTGCTTTGCGATCCAGCATCAGACTGCGCTTGTTTATTGGTACTAATAGATTGTGCCAAACTTGTCAATGCGCCTTGTGCTTGTCGCGGATTTCTTTCAGCAAGCCGATCAAGTCCAGCAAGCTTTAATGGATTCTTAGAAAGTTCATAGACAATATCAGCAGCGTTTTCCATTCCTGACAATAAATAAAGTAATTGTGGGAATGCTGCGGGGTCAAAATCCTTCGTGATCTCATCAAAGTCTTGATATGCGGTTTTGCCTTGCGCAATTTTTGAAAGATATGAATCAGCAGCGCGGTTCATTTCAGCTCTATGAGCTTCCATCTGTTGTTTCTCTTGGTGCTCGCGCATATCTTGATTAAATCTTTCTTGTACTCGCTGGTAAATAGCATCTGTATCAACATCTCTAGGAATTTCAGCATTTCGTTGCTGTTGTTTGGCTTGAATTGCTGACTCTAAGTCACGTTGGTATTTTGCCTCAGCTTCACGCTTGGCGTTATCTGCCGCTTGAGAGGATTGATGCGCAACAATCTTTGCTAGTTCATCCCGAGTAAAGAGTTTTTCAGGTTCTTTTTTAGGAGACGTAACAATATTATCCGCATTACCACTCATATCTGAAACTTGTTTTTCGTCCATTTATCATCTTCCATAATGATTTTTTGACCCGCTTCATTGCGGTAAGTTTCCTCGGTAACGATGGAGTCTCGCCCATTTTTCCGCATGAGTGCGTATGCCACGGTGATGCGCCGTGTCGCTAGATTTTTGATCTATTATAGATTATTTTCCTATTACACCACATTGTCAATACTTATTTAAAGATTTTTTATTGACCATTTTTTTGATTAACTTTTTATCTTGCATTTTGTCTTCATGTTTTGATTTGTCTTTCATGTTTCTTTTCATCTTAGAAACCTGTTTTCTTTGCATTTTCATAAAAATCCTTCTATTTTTTCATTTTCTTTGATGATGGCTTAATTGCTTTTTGTATCCATTTTTCAGCCATCTCTTTCTCCTATTCACTGCGACTTTCTTGACCTTTAAATGTTTCTCTCATATGAGAACTTATATTAATTGCAGCTTCCACGGCGCTGCGTGTGTTTTCAGCATCTAGTTCAGCAGACTTTAATTCATTTTGAACGTTTGCATTACGAATTTTACTAATGGTTTCAATAAATTTAGTCTCAGAATCTCTTTCTTTAATCTCAAGATTAGCCGCATCAACTTTAGATTTTTCTTGAATAGCCATAATAGCTACTTCTCCATCAGAAGGTGATTGAACTTCTTTTTGAAGCTTCGCCATTTCCATAGCTTGCTTTTTAGCATCAGATTGCATTTGCATCTGTTGCATTTGTGATGCTTGTTGCTTCATTGCTTTTTGCTGTGCCATCCATTCATTAGCTTTTTCTTTCAATTCATCTATACCGCGCATTTCTATATTATCGAGAAGTGTGGGCAATCCTTCTTCATTAAAAAAGTCTGCAAAGCCTTTATTTGCCTGCGACATAGCAATAACTGTTTGGAGCGCCATTTCTTTTTGCATAGCGAAATTCACCCCTGTTTCAACTTTAACCTGTAAAGTATTAGGGTCGTAATTCATATAAAGAGAACCTTTTTTATTTATCTCTTTAAATGAACGTTTACCGTTTGGTAAAAGAATAGGCAAGCTTCTAGGTGTGCGATAGTACTTAGGAATCAAATCAATGATGATCTGAGCGACTCTATTTAACCCTTTAATATAACCTACGATATAAGGAACAGACGTAGCATCGCCTTGTATTGCGCTCCTAGCAAATGCAATACCAGACATAGCTCCTTGATTAACTCCTTGAGCCATGTCATATGATCCCAAAATAGTTTGGGTCATTTCGTCTGACATCCTAAACGTATCTGAAATCTGAGGAGGAATAGGCGTGCGCATGACTTCACGAGGAGGAGGTAAAGTTACATTTGGATTATTAGAATCTAAAAAATGATTGTACATTAATGTATCAGCTTTTTGCACATTCTGATACGCTTCTTGGTAATCCTCTGGAATAGACTCAACAGCTACAATAAATTTATGTTGGACTGTATTTTCTAACTCGTTACCAAGCGATTGACCAGCAAAATTCTTTAAACGTTGTATACCTTCAGCATGATAAACATAAGGTCGAGTCATCTGCGTATAAGTACCAGATTCTTTGATGATAATACTATTACCATCAACAAAAACTAAGGGTAAAAATTTGAAATCTGTTTCTTTAAAATCTAATAAACGACTTTCACAAAAACGATAGCGGCATATATATTCAATAAGTGTTTTTCTTTCGCTAATAGGAATAGGTGGCTGTTCAATCAATCCTCTTTTTTCCCATTCCTCAATAAATCTTTTATATTCGTCTTTCGTTACGCTATGACCATTTGATAATTTATAAATAGTCGCACGTTTGGTCTTTTTCTCATAAAAATCACATACTAAAACAATTTCTTCTTTTTCGTTTTGAAAAGACCAGTCAAAGCCTGACAATGCACGGGTATAAGTCATTTCTTTGGCTATTTCTTCTCCAAACTCGTCTTCAAATTGCTTTCGAGTCATAGGATAAAGTTCAGCGCAAAATCGACCATCCCCTTTATGTGATTTACGCGCTAATGGATCAAAGACAGTAAGTGTAGGATCGAATACACGTTCAACACAGATATTTTGCTCAAAGCTCATTTCATTAACGTATTCAGTAAATACGCGCAAAACAGAAAAGCCGCCAGCTAATAAATCACTGTATACATTATAGTCAAGCATATCATTGGCGCCGTCAAAAAATATAGCGCGCAAATGGGCTTCTATGACTTTTAATGTCTCAGTAAATTCACGAGTTAACATCGGCAATGGAATACCATCAGCCGCACGAACAGTTAAACTGGGTTGTTGTTTAGCAAATTCCCCGCGTTTACGAGAAACAAACGATTCTAATATGTTGAATTCAAGGGTAGGGTAACCATTATCAGCAAGTGTCGCTGCTTCTTCATCTGAAAGAGAAGTTTTAAATACGAACTTAACAAATTTTTCAAACCGTTCAACATTTTCGTTATTGTATTGCTGGGCTTCTTCAACATACTTTTTAAGATCGGGTAAACGGTCTGTATGTAACTTTGCGAGTTCCGGCATTCCTTGCCTCTCCTGCTCTGATTTTTCGATGCAGTGATTGATTCATATTTTGAACCATTCGCTTTTGAGACTCCTGTCTCTTGTCAATATTGTATATTGTTTTTTCAATTAATGCGATACGTATACCATCTGATAATGTATCAGCTATATCATCAAATGAATGGGATTCATTTGCCGTAATTTTTGACATATGAGTAGTGCACATTCCTATATGTCTAGCTCCAGTGGTAAAAGAAATACGTCTTGATGAAATAAAAGGCTGCATTTCAAGAAATCTTTTAGTTTTGCTCCCTGATTCACGGGTGCGTTCAATTTCCCTTATGTGAAGACCTCTAATATTCTTAAGTGTACTAATAAGGGTCACACCAGTTGATTTTTTTTCTATTCCAGCAATCATCGGAGGTTTAGGATGCAAAGTACAATTTGCATAGAAATCGATAAATGCCTGTTCTAAGTCTTTAGGTTCTATACGCAATTCAATACAATTTAGCCAGTGCAATCCCAATTCTCCAATTTTCTTACCAAAGTTTTCTATTTCATAGACGCCAAAAAAGCTAAAAACAGTAGCATCATTCCAGGATTTTTCTGTTTCTGCTGTATCCGCAATTACAAATGTACAAAATATATCTGGCTCTTGATCTAACTCAACAAACCATTCAGGTTTAAATAATGCGCCGCCTGAAGGTAAGGGATTTTGTTGATATTGGGATGCAAAAACATAAGGAGACTTCTCTTGCAATACTAATAGTTTTTCTTTGGGCATCATTTCAGGATAAAGAGCATTTCCAGCTATATCTAATCCTTGGAGTATAGTTGTATGCCATTCATCTACATCTTTACCGCTCGTTAAATAATCGGTTAAATCTGATTCATGTACGCGTTGACCAACATAAATAATAGGAACATTAATACCACGAACACGCTGTCTTATTGTTTCATCATAATTATCAATAACACCTTGTCTAATAGTATCGGAATGCGCTTCATCAGGTTTATGCGCATCGTCAATGATTACAGCGCCACTGAATCTATCTAATCCCGGGCATCCTCCATCATGGCCAGTCACCGATCCTGAGCTCCCATAAGCTCTCATTTGACCGCCATGAGTCGTTTTAAATCGATCTTTAGCCCTGCTATCTGGATCAATACCAACATCGAATAAATAAGAATACATTTGTGATGAAACAATTGAACGAATAAAAGTAGTATGCTTTGTTGCAAGATCATGTCCATATGAAATATATAGAAAATTTGAATCTGGAAATTCAGCCCAACACCATGCTACAAACATGCTAACAAAAGTTGATTTTCCACACCCGGGAGGTAAATTAATTATTTCTCTTAAGAGTTCAAGCCTTTTAATTTGTGTAAGTGATCTGCACACAGTAATATGATGGCTTTCTCGTCCAATTGGCTGGGAGACAATGAAATCACGGCCAGTGATATGACGAAAAAAGTAACGGGTAAACTCAAGGAGAGAACCACGTAGGCGAGAAGCTTCTTGTTCTTTTTCATAATCAATTTTCATCCTTAACTAAATTCCTTAATTAACTTTCCTTGTTAATTAAAATTAACTTAAATTCATTCAATAAGATCTTTCCACTTACATTCACTAACTGTCTCGCCTTTAGAATTAATATTTTTAATTATAATTTCACCAGATAGACAATCCTCTCTAAATTCTTCCCCAATTTTTTCAATCTCTTTCTGAAGTTCAATAGAATAATCAGGACAAATATAAAGTATTCCATGTTCTCCGTGGATATGGCATTTTTGTGAGTTCATATAAAGATAATTCCTATTTCTTTTTCTTACCCTTAGATCGTCTTGCTTCGCTAAATGCAATGGCTATCGCCTGCTTCTGTGGCTTTCCGGCCTTTACCTCACGAGACACGTTATCCGAGAATCCCTTCTTACTTTTCGCTGCTTTTCCTTTTAAAAGGGGCATCTTCAATCCTCCATTCTGGATTTTTATTGATAAAATTCCTTATTGAATCAATTTTACGTCTTCTTGTTAATCCACGTCCATAATGATGCTTGTGATGACAATTGGCACAAACAACTTCTAAATTATCAATATGATTGTTTCTCCTATCATGATCTATATGATGAACACACAAAACCATATCATCATTTATTCCACACCGATTACAAATATTTGGATAATGAATTAAAGCCTTTGTAACATAATTCATTTTTCCAGTAGCTATCATATACATACCAGAGCATTGTCTTGTGCAAAATTGAGCTTTTAATCGTCTCGCCTTATCTAAAAATAATTCTCCACAAAATTTGCAAGCTATCTCTTTTTGATAACACCCTTTAGGCTGCCTATCTGGTCTATACTTATCCCTGCATTTTGCAGAACAGTATTTTGAATGCTCCACAGTTGTTGTGTATTCAATTTCACAATGATCACAATTTCTTTTTCTTCTCTTAAAATGATAGCCACTCTTTCCTTTCTCAAACTTCTTTAAGTTTTTGATACCCGAATTACTTTTACCTTTTG
>Ga0193738_1000240_pt1 | contig 37959 bp, 53 predicted proteins | sample L2a1metaG_FD_144927 | JGI IMG/M metagenome (GOLD analysis project Ga0193738, IMG submission 144927) | Soil microbial communities from a riparian zone of the East river system, Colorado, United States - L2a1 | ecosystem: Environmental > Terrestrial > Soil > Riparian zone | place: USA: East River... | reverse complement strand
TACTTTGCAACCACTCGCCAGATTCGTGCATTATAATTGTAGTTAACCCATACTGCCCGTCAGGAAATTGCATGTAGCTTAATCCTGATTCATTTAACGGTATCAAAATAGCGTCCTGTATATTTGATAGGCTGGCGTACTTTGATTTAAAAAATGGGTTTGTGGCATCCTTTCCAACCTTATCAACTTTCATCTGAAAGATCAATAATGCGGTTGCTATGTTTTTGATAGATTCGCTCTTTTCCATTATCTTTAATGTTTAGCATTTGATTAAAATAGCCTGCTTTGCAATTGCATCTTTTAATTCTGCGACTACCGCGATAACTTCAGCTTTGTTTTTTTCAGCCTTAGAGTTTGAGGCTTCGATTCTGTCAAGAACTTCCTGTTCTGTCATTTGGATTGTATTTAAAAGTGAAAAAATTCTTTCCATATCCACATGCGAAGGGTTGCTTTCGTGGTGGTGTATGTTGATATTTATGTTCATTGGTTTTTATTTAGTTCGATGTTGAAAAGCCTAGTTATTGCCAAGTCCCTGGAGTTCCGTTTCTGAGAAAGGATCATTTTTATCAAACCTATAGTCAATTTCTTTTTTGGTGGGTCTCCGACTTTCAATTTTCTCATGCTGTTTTGGTTGTATCATGATATAATAAAACGCTGTTATCAATGTTAAAAGGAACAATGAAACACATATCCAGAATAACTCTACTAAAGGCAAGTTGAATGTTAAGGTTTGCATGGTTAGTTGGTTTCAGAGGTAATCAAATTTGGTTCGCATATTTCAACACCGGCAACCTTAAATATCACATCTGCCCTAACAGCATTAAACGCCTGTTCTGTTATCTCAACGCCCTCAAATATTCGCCAGGGGGCATATATTGATGAGTAAGGGCAAGTATATATATCAGCGTAGGTGTCAGTTGGAATCTCAATTAAAACTGTTTTTTCTTCTGAATAAATCGCGGCTAATGCCTTGCCGTCTTTATACTTCCAAAAGCTTGGTGTCTTTACTTCAATTTGTGAAATGACTTCCTGTGTTGTAACTGATTTGACTAGCATAACCGTTTATTTTTTAAGTTGAATAATTGTGTTTTTAAAAAGCGTTTACCCTCTGGCCTTATTTCTTCACTTAATCTTTTTTCATAAAACCATATCTGCCACTCCAGTAATTCTTTTTTTGATAACATTATAAACATGACGATAATTTTAAAAGGTGCCCACCACCTTAAAATGGGCTAAAACTCTTTGGGTTAATAAGGTGTTTGGTCTTTCAATTATAGGAGTCTCTTTTCTTAAAATGCATTAAAAAACAGTTCCTCAATAGCTTTTGTGTTGGCCTTTATATAGTCCGCGATCTGGCAGTTTTGCAGATCGGTATAATCTTTTCTTTTCCAGGTTACATCACCATCCAAAACGAAGTAGGGTTCAATCTTTACTAACCCGTATTCGTCACTGTAACTATCATCTTGCATTACCGGGTTCCCTTCGAGTTCTGCGTCAAAACAATCGAAGTCTCCTTCGGTGTCCATGAATTCTATTTGGGTGGTAATAATCATGGCTAATTATTTAAGCTGCTTTGCGATTTATTTGTTTTGATATTTTTGATATTCGTCTTAACTTTTTCCGCTTTACATTTTCCTTATGCTTTCTCCGGCTGTTGCCATTTGGCTCAGTTGTTTTTCTATTTATTGCGCCACCGATTGGGGTGCTTAATCCACCCATAATAGATGAAGCGATTAATAGTTCTGCTAATTTGCTTTTCATTGACATGATCTTTATTTTTTTGGTTCGTATCTGAAAATGTTTACCCTCTTACCGTCCTTAATTATGTAACTACGCCCGGCCTCAGATTTATGAATTTGGTATGCGCTATCATCAACCATTAGTTTATCCCCCTGTATTATTGGCTTTGTTGTTTGGCAGGAAGCGAGAATAAAAAGAGCGATTAAGAGTTTCATTTATTTTTATTTATAAATCAAATGTAAAAACTATTTTGCATAATACCAAATTATTTATTAAATATTTTTTTCTTCATCTTTTTCTAATAAGAGGGACCTAACCCCAGCGGTTAATGATCCGTATTTTTTTACGATATACCTTTTCTCTTTTGGTAGCAAATAAGCAGCCATTAAAGTTACCTTTTCTTTTTTTCTAGGCCTTCCGGCTTTCTTTTTCATGATCATATTTTTTATATTAAAGATAATTGTTTTTTACTTTCTACGCATGATGCAAGATTTGATTTGGCTAAGTCATAATAGCTTTCTTTTAATTCAAATCCAACCCCTTTGCGGCCCATTTTTACTGCCTGGTAAACTTCACTGCCAATGCCCATAAATGGAGTAAATATTGTATCTCCTTTGTTGCTGTAAAGATGAATTAGCCTTTCGATAGTTTCAAGCTGTAAAGGGCAAATATGCTTTTCATCGTTGTCGTCGCGGCCATTTCTAAACCCCTGCAGAGTGTTACCATAATTGATATCCATCCACACAGGGCTAGCATATTTCTGCCAAAGGTCAACCGGGATATCAGTATTGGTTACTGGGTTTGATCTTTCGCCATCCTTTCTAAAAATCATTACATAGTCAGGAATGCCAACCCTGCTCATGGTGCTGTCTTTTTTTACTTGCTTATGAAGCAATCCTAATGCCTTAGTCCTTTGCATTTCAACAACCGGATCTTTCCAAATGGTTACCCTGCTAGCATAAACAAACCCAGCATCTTCAAAAGCCTTTAAAAGTAACCCGCTAAAATCACGCAATCCGATAAACCCATGTTTCCCTTTTTGTACCGGCAAATCCATACAATGAACCGCTACATTTCTACCTTGCATCATTACCCTATGGAGTTCTTTTATAAGAAAACCAAACTGCTTTAAAAATTCGTTATAATCCTTTGAATTACCCATATCTTCCAAATGGCTGCTGTATGTGTAAAGCTCTGCAAATGGCGGGGAGAAAACACTTAACCCTACACTTTCATTTTCAAGCTCAGGGATAAGCTGAACACAATCACCACGCTTTATTTGATACCATTCATTTTTAACTTCTTCAATATCGTAATCTGCAGATTGCATTAACTTATTATTCAGGTTAGCGTTTATAGCTTTACTCATTTCGTCTTGCATAATTTCAAATTGTTTTTGTTTATTATCAATAGATTGCCTTACATTACTCATGGTATCAGTTGTGATAAGGTAGATATTAACCTCGTTTTTTTGCCCGAAACGGTATGATCTGCGGATTGCCTGGTATAAACCTTCAAAGCTAAAATCCAATGAAGCGAATATTTGGTTACGGCAATTTTGGTAGTTCATCCCGAAAGATGCAATCTTTGTTTTGCTGATTAAAATTCTAAACTTGTTTTCTGCAAAACCTAACAAATGCTTTTCTTTCCATTCGTTACTATCGGCACCTTTTACTTCGATTGCTTCCGGTAATAATTTTTTAAGCATTTCCCCTTCTTCATTCTGCTTAATCCAAATGATAAAATTTTCATCCGGTCTGCTATTTATAATCCTTACAACCTCATCCAGTCTTTGCTTTTTAGTTAGCCTTAATTCTGCATTGAAATTTGTTGCTGAAATAATCGCATCATTGAATAACGATCCATTATCCCGTTTAGGGGTGGCAATTTGCCTTTCAACCAAATTCAATGATGGTAAATTATACCCATCCATAGTAAAACCAATATCCTGTGGTTTATTTAACATGATAGCCCACGTACCAATGAATTGATAAAATAACTTTGTAGCATGACCTTTTAAACGCCATTTGGCCGTTTCCCCTCCATCGTGAACAAAGTACATTGCTAACATTTCATTACGGCCCATTACGTCTAAAAATTCGCTATGGTTCCCTAATTCCATCGGGTCGTTTGGCGAAGGTGTTGCAGTACAAGCGAGTTTATAAGGAGTATTGGCAAATAAATCCAAAATAAGTTTTTTGGTTGCCCCTTCAAAGTTTTTCAAAATACTTGATTCATCTAAAACGATACCTGAAAAAATAGATGTATCAATATTTTCTAATTGTTCGTAGTTGGTAATCTGAATTGGTGAGTTACTGCCATCATATTTACAAACATCAATATGGAATTTTTTACCCTCCAAAATAGTTTGGCCGGCAACCGCTAATGGCGCTAATATCAAAACAGGTTTATTAGTTTCCTGATTAACCTTATGAGCCCATTCAATCTGCATTAAAGTTTTACCTAAACCGCAATCAGCGAATATTGCGTACTTCCCCGCTCTTAAAGCCCGTTTAACAATAAACTTTTGAAAAGGGAACATTAGCTGGTTTAATTCGCCTTCATCAATATCAAACCCTGAGTAAATATGTGCCTTTTGTTTACTTTCTAAAAACGATTGGTAATCTGTCATTTGTTATTTTTTTTTACAAACATAATAATATATTTTGCAAAACTCAAAATAAACAAAATTTATTATTGCAACATTGTTGCATAATGGTAAACGGAATATTAAAAGACGTTAAAAATACCTTTGTTCACGGATCGTGAACACCGCCAAATGTGTGCTAAAAAAGTTAGTTTTGGCCGGATATAAAAAAGCCCCGATAAGAATAAAGGGGCAATTAATAACCAAAGTATGAAAAAACCAACTGCTGCTATAAAGAACCATCTTGCATAGGAATCGTATTGCTATTGTCAACTTTTCTAAAACCTTCAAACCATAAAGTATTGCACATTACAATTGCTATCCTTTCAACCTCTTCCTCTTCTGCTAAAGGGTAGATATAGTGCAACATTTCATGCAGGTAAATTTCAAGTTCTTTTTTACCTTTTAATTTCTTCTCAATCCGAAGTGGGTAATAATCTGCTAACCCATGCAGTTTAACGCCGGTATCATCCCTAAGACCTTTAACCCTTCTAAATTTCAGCCTTTTTTGAGTGTGCACCATTACCCTTGTGTTAATCGTGGTAAAATATTTTCTTTTATTTCTTTTATCTGCTCCCTGTAATATTTTAATAACTCCACATACATTTTTCTTAATTGCTTTCGCTCTTCGGCTGTTGTTGGTGCGGGTATTGTTACCCTTTGCTTTATTAGTTTAAACCTTTCATTGAATACATCAAGTGTATTTATTTGCTGGAAATATGATTGTTCTATTTTCATATTTAACGATTTACAAGGAAAGGGTGAACACTGTCAACTCTGTAAAAAGTGCTATCTGCCAGGTTAGCCTCCATATAATAATCTACCCGGTTATCACCTTTGAAATGCACCCATATTTTTAACTCCTGATTATACCGCTCTTTTATTTCAATATCCATTACCGTTAGATAGATATGCCTTACTTGTATTTCTTTATGACCTATACAGGTAGTAAGCATTAAGAGCGATATAATAAGGATGTTTTTCATGTTTTCATAATAAGTTCATCAATTCTTTCTTCTACATTTGCCGGGGTGTTATCATATTCTGCCCTTAATTTTGCCATATCCTGTTTTATGTGTTTAGCTTTGCGATGTAACTCGTTAAATTCAACATTCATTTTTTGCAGTTTTGCTTCTATTCTTTCTTTTTTCTTCATTATTTCGCATTTAAAAAGTCGTAATGAATCCCCTGAGTATTTACACTTACCTTTAACCAGTACGCCCCAATTGGTTTAGGCGGCTTACCTGTTTCTATATGCCATCCACCATTGCCGTCTTTATACTCATCTTTATAAGTCGGCATTCTTACATGCCATTGCTCTTTTAATGACACCACCCCGGCATCATTTAATTTCTCCTGCATGTGGCAGATGGTGTATTGTTCGTGAACGTGGCCGCTTATAACAATATCCGCATCTGGTAAAAAAACTGCTTGCCGCTGGCTCTGTATTGTTCCTTTTGTAACCGGCCCGCCGCCTCCCGATCCATGAAAATATTTTATATTAATCGGGTAACGATGGCCGCCGGCTGTGTGCTCAAAGTTCAACCGGATCCACCCGCCATAACCACCCATGTAAACCTTATTGGGGTTCCCAATATTTAACCGCTCAACCAACCTTTCAATTAAGTTAGTTTCGTGTTTCCCCATTATTGCCGTCTCATGATTACCTAATCCGATTACTGCAATCACTTCACGATACGGCATTAGCCATTCAGCCGCCGTGTTTACTAAACTATCAAGATAGTTTTCTGTTTGATGCTCCAGCCTTAATTTTATCTTACTACTCCGCTTGTCATACTTCCCTTGCATAGCACAAAAAAAGTCTCCAATAATGAAAACCTTTGCTTTTTTATCTACCGCCTCCTGTAAATGTTTTTTAATCATATCCCGTTTACAGTCTACATTATCCCAATGATGGTCGGAAGAAAGTAAAAAATAAAACTCCTGATTATCTCTGTTATAAGGAATAGTTATTCGGTGTACATTTCTGCCTTGTTCGACTATTGTCATATTGTGGTTTTAGGTTAATGCGTCGTAAAACTTATCATAGTAACCCGCAATCTTAGCGGCACAATCCACCCCGTTTATAATCTTTCTCGCTCCAATAGAGTTACTATCTACCTGGTTGAAATAATTGGATAATTTACGCCCTGTGTAAAGCCCTGTGCTCATTGCGTAAACTGTTGCCCAAGCTGATTGCTTATTGATTAAAAGTAATTCCGGCTTATGCTCAAAATCCCAATCATTCCCCTGTTTTCTTGCTGCTTTTGTTAGAGATACATAATTATCCCGCCATGTATTTTGAGTGTGGCCCCGGCCAAAATAGATTATTGAAATGTCATTGTATTGAGTTCCATTGTACCAAATCTTTCTACCATACCTCATATTTTTACCTTCGCCAATTTCCTTGATAGGCTGCATTGTTTTACCGGTTTCATGGTAAACTGTTGCCATTATGTAGGCTATAAATCTTTTATCCGTAACCGCCTGAGTATTACACTCATCAAGTAGCGCCTCCATCCCTTCAACCTGCCCCTCGCTTAATTTGTTCCCAAAAAGGGAAGCTCTTATTTCGCTAAAAAAGGTTTGTCGGTTCATAATTCTAATATTTCACGTATTAAAATGACAAATATTAAACAGGTTACCACCGCAAAAAATGCGCTTTTACACAGATAACAAAGGGACGACATAACAACTAAAAGGAACACAAGTAATATGATCCTTACTGCCCTCATTTAGCAACTGATTGCAAGATGAATAAACCCCCTGCCAGCGCCACCGCTTTCCATACCCATCTTCCAGCCTGTACCCGCTTAACTTTCTTTTCGAGTTTCTTTGAATAACCTGTGCAGATTTCTTGTTGATCCATAGCCGTACCGAATGCCCGGCGAAGTTCCATGTACATTGAATCTTTTGCACTGACAATATTTACATAACTATTAACCTGCAGCTCTAAAGCTGTCACTGTTTCATTACACGCCTTATCTGCTTCTGCTGCGTTATTTACAAGGTCCTGAATCAATAAATAGTCAGTTGTTGGTATGTCTTTATAAACCGTGTCGATAGTTAAAGCAAGCCCGCCTAAACGCTTATTTTCGCTCTGTAAATATTTAAGCGATTTGTTTAAGGCTTCAATTTTCTTGTCTCGGATTTTCACCTCTAATTCGATGGAATCAACTTTAGGAATAAAGACGGCTTCTTTTTTCTCAACAGCTTTTACCTGTTCTTTTACGGGTATAACCTCCGGTTTTTCTACTTTGCCGCAATTACATTTAAAAAGGATTAGGGCTGAAATTAAGACAGCCATTATTAAGACGAAATGTATTCCTTTCATATTATGGTTTTGTTCCTGTTTTAACTTCTTCTACTGAATCCATTACGTTTTGAACCGCCTCATCCTCATTGATACCAAAGAATTTAGAAATTGATTTAACCGCCAACATTATAAACCCGATCCACATTGCGTAATCCTCGCCGGTAATATGAAGTTTTGGAGCGAATAAATTTGCAAATGCAAGTGCTCCAATTAAAAAATATAAGATCGAATCCCTTATGTTTTTAATTATCTGCGGAGTTGTTTTTGTGAGTTGACTTGGACCGAATCCCATAGTTTTAATTTTAAAAGTTTATTAATCTAAAAAATCCCTTGTGCTAGTTTCCAGGCTCCTTATCCTTTCTTCATGGTCCTCTGCATTTCGTTTTAATTGCTCAATCTCACTTTCATGTTTTTGATGGTTAATAGCAAGCCCTTTTATCAATTCAATAATAGTATTGATCTTATCATAAGCGCCTTTCCCGATCCAGGCAACCAGGCCAATAAGTGTTACTAGGAGTAAATTTGTAAATGCATCCATCTTAATAATCTTTATAAAATTGTAAATCAGAAATATCATTTGTAACCTGGTTATTCGATCCCCCATTGCTGTTAAATCTTACCCGTAATGTTTTTGGTTTTGTCCAATCACCTGTACCGTCTGAAATAGTTGTAGGCGTAAACGCATATCCGCCGTATGTGAAATTAACCGTACCTGCAACTATATTAATTTCAAACGCATTAGTTGAGGATAGCGTAGGTAAAGCGGTAGCTAAAACTTTTACCGTGTTTCCATATAATCCAGCCGCTTCTGTCCAGCTAATAGTTGAGAGCGTTGTTAATAATTTACCTGTCACATCAAGTACTTCTAAATAAACATTATTGCCTAAACCGTTTGGCATGTTCCCAAAATTTACATTACCTGTGATCTTCCAATTTGTAGAAACGTTATTGGTTCCGAGGTCACGGGAAAGGGTATAAGTTTTTAATCCCGGGTTGCCAAATTCGGTATATAAATCAACCGATGATAAACGATCAAATTTCATTGCGCTAGTTCTTATTTTCCACTGATCGGACCACCATGTAATTGATGTGTCAGCAGCCGGTGAACGGGTCCACCCTGCGGTATTGTTTGCGAGTGGTGAATCCCAGGGCAACCCGGCCATTAAATCGGTGTAATTAAGCGATGGAGCCACGTAGGCCGTCGGATAGGCAATTGTGGTAGATTGTACCGCTATTGTATTTAACCCGTTTATTTTCCACCTATGAATGCCTGAGTGATCGCTTTCATCACCTCCGTATAAATAAAGGCTATCTCCAGCGTCTACCATAACAGGCGTTAAGGTATTGCCCGCCATCATAGATGGAGATTGTCCGGTAGTTTGCGGCCTTGTTGTTCCGAATTGGCCCAATGGCAACCCGTTTAGATAATACACATTGTATTTATTTGTTTGGGTTAATTTCCACGCCTCGCCATGATAAGAAGTAACTATAATACTATCAACGATGTTTACATTACCCCCCGCAAAATCGGTTACACTGTTACCTACATCAAAACGTGAGGCTTTCGGGTAGTCACCTATGTAACTCCTATGGGTGCTCTTTTCTGTTTGGAATAAGTAAGCGTTATTCGCTCCACGTTGCATTGATCCTAAATGATAACCCGAACTTACAACAGGGCCGGTGTTATTTGAGTATAATTTATAATTAAAAAATACAATTTTATTAGTAGTTGAGAATACTTGATTCTTTGGCGGTGCAATAGAATTACCAACGGCCGCCGGGGCATTATCGTCACGCAATGCCGTTGCTAAATACTCGGCTGCACTGCTCCATGTTGGATTGTTTGAGCCGTCAAAACCAGTTAATGGATAGCGTGTAACTATTCCATAATTAGCCGAATCCCTATAAAGCTGTAAACTTCCATCCGTACATAAGAACCAACCGCCTGTATTAGTGTTTTTATTTACCCCTGTGAATCGCATTGTGCCACCTGAAACTAACTCTATAACTTCTAAATTTATACCCGCCTGAATAAGCCCGTATGTCCTCCCGTTACTGAGTGTTATTGGCCGCATGTTGTCATGAGAATCATTGTAAGTGCTCGTTACATTTGCGCCCCAATTCTTTGTTAATGTCCACCCGGTAGAACCTGTTAAAGTTTGAACTGAATAATCAATATCAAATTCTAAGTATCTTGCAAATGCCCTAGTGATATTATTTCTATCTATCCATGTGCTATAAGTAGGACCCAAAAAGGCAATTCTGTTTACAAAAACATTGCTACTGTTGTAGTGTTGCGCCCTGCTATTACCTACATCCCCAACCCAATAACTATTATCCGACTGCCAGGCAACAAATGACGGATAAGTAACCCTTGCATCTGAAAACATGAATTTAGAATTACTAACCGTTGCATCGCTTTGATAACCTCCGGCTGTTCCTAACGTGCTTGATAAAGCGCTAGTAGTATAATTGTAAAACTTTGTTTGTTGGCTTGTGCTGCCGTCACATACCGCAATCAGTCCGTTCCCATAACTAATAGAAAGGGCTGCAACAGGACCGCTTAAAGTGCTGATTGATGTTAATGTTCCCCCAACATTGATCGTGTAACGCTGGATTGTATTGGTTGAATAAAGAACCCATAGCCTATCTGCTCCATCTACGCATAAACCCCTTACATTACTAAAAGACAAAGTTTGAAGTAATGCGCCGGTAGTTTTATTAAGTACCTGTAATTGATCTAACGCGCCACGAGCTACAAATAAATAATTTGCGCTTACCGTTAATCCTGTGATTTGAGAATTTAAACTATTTGCTTTAGAAATTACAGAACTGTAAGTTTTGCCCCACATTAACCCGTAAGATACGCCGCTTGAAAAACTTGTTTCTGCATCGTTGGAAACATTTGTGCCAAATACGAAAGAGTTGTTTGGTGAATAAGAATCATGAACAGCCCAATAAACCGTAGTCCCATCGGTGGTTACAAATTTAATATCTCCGGTTATGCTCTCGCTTGTATAAAATGCAGTTCTTATGTTTGGCGTTGAAGTGCTGAATTTACCCAATGACGAAAAACCTTCAGAATACCCTAAACAATAATAGCCGGTACTTCCTGAAAACGCTATACTGTTAATCGATTGATAACCCCTGTATTTATTTCCACCTACCATTGAATCACTGTTATTACCGATTGTTCCCTGCCAGGTATAGGCTACATTATTAGTAAGGACTTTTACTTTATAGTTCGCATCCGGTGAAATGATCGGTAATCCTGCGTCGTCTGTTCCATCCCAATACCTTATATAAGAGCCAACTGGTAAAGTGTCCGGCCCAAACAATGTTTTAATTAATATACTATCATCCCGAAATACCCCGGCGCTTACTGTTTGTGTTGATCCTGTTACATTAAATGTATAAACACCGTTTGCGCTTGCAACTGCGGGTAAAACTGTTACTACTAAGGAAGATGTACTAACACTTCCTGCATTATCCGTTGCGGTTAAAGTGTATGTGTTCGTGCCGGGCACTAATCCGGTCAGTCCTGTGGTTGTAGAATTTGGCGAAGTGATGCTACCTCCTGCGGTTCCTGACTTGGTCCAAACCACTAAACTAATTGTGCCGTCGGGATCTGTGGCTGACCCGGTCAAAGTAGTGGTTGATACCGGCGCCGTTATTTCTATGTTCGCTCCTGCAATAACTATTGGAGGTAAATTAGCGGCTGCGTTTACTGTTACGCTTACAGTGTCTTTTCCGGTTGCTCCGTTGTTATCAGTAACCGTTAATTGGTATTGATAAACCCCCGCAATTGTAAACGCAATAGAAGGTGTGGAAATATTTGCATTTGATACTGTCGTTGATGTGCCAGATATTTGAACCCATGAGTAACTTGAAATATAGCCGTCTGCATCCGTTCCGCTTCCAACTAAGCCGGTAGAATTTGTCGGTAATGTAATAGTTCCATTTACCCCTGCGTTTGCAGTAGGCGCTTGATTTACCGGAGCCGTTGAAGTGGTTACCCAAAACCTGCCGCCTATTTGCGCATTAACTGTGCAAGTAATTAAAAGAAATATTATTGTAAGTAATCTCATTGTTTTCTGATTTGCATTAAAAACCTTACTGTGTCTAATGGGGTAGATTTAAACCCGCCTATTGACGATGTGTCGAACTCTAGGATATACTTGTATTTTTTATTTATATCCTCTAAAACCTTTACCCGTGCTTTTAAACTATCAATCCTCTTATTAAGAATATCAGTTTGTGTTTTTATCATACCTGTGACCTGCTTATATTGGTTGTTGCTCAATTGCGCATTACACCATTTGCCGGATAGCGTTATTAGTATGATGAATATTATTTTACGAAACATATACGATAGTTTTGTTTTTCATCTCATAACTTAAATTGCTTTTCAAAGAAGTAAAAACTACTGTCTTTTTATTTTTCTTGATGACACTATAAATTATAGTACCCCCTTTTACCCTTGCAAAAAATTCAGCATCCGGCACTTCTCCCAAAGTTGTTTTCTTTTTGTATTCAAATTCATAACAAACCTTTGGCTTTCTACTTGCACTTATTAATGTCGTTTGCCCTAAACAGTTGGTCATATAATTATTTTAAAATGCTGAATAAGTTTCTCCTATTTGCGGTTTATATATCTCCCCGTAAGTATCCAGGCTAATAATCTTATTTTCAGGATGTGTTGTCTTTACCTTGATACTTGTAATTGCACTTCCAGCAATAGTTACTGACCTTGCAGTTTCATTTAATAAAATACCATTGATTCCACCTGATATAGTTAATGATTGAATACTGGTACACCTTACCAAATTATCGCCTCTTGGGTCTTGCCCTTCATCGTAACCAATCTGTATTTGATAGTTCGTGGTGTCGTCCGGCTCTGTGTTAGATTTTTCAAAATAAAGACCAATGAAACTATTAAACCCATTACCAATTACCAATGCTTTTTTACATTCTTCTGTACTCATACCAATGAACGCCGAAGCCCCTGATCTTACCTCAAAGGCTACGTCACAGGAATAAGCATGAAAACTAAAACCATCTGTTCTGTGGCTCCCTTGTGTAAAAAACCCTATACCACAGTTTCTAAATTGCGGTTGTATGATAGTTCCGAAGTAGGTACAGTTTTGTATCAGGCCGACTTCAAGATTATAAAAGCCGCATCCCGTTAATATTGTACTCTTACCACCGTACATCATTAACCCTACCAAATTACTCCCTCTGCCATGCTTATACATATCCATTCCATCCGGCCCGCAAACTTTCAATCCTTCAATGGTAGCGTTCTGCATATCCCAACCGCCGTAACTCCATCCATCACTACCGTAAGCGATAACCGCAGTTAATGTATCGGGCCTAAAGTTGGCTTTAATATACGCCCGTTGGTTAAACTTCATAGAGATTGGAAGCTGACCTGCAATAGCTTGATGCCCTGGCCAATTATAACTTTGTAAATCCCTGTTGAACCAATTTAATTTCATTGCATCACTCGGGCTGCATGGAGCACCACCAATGTTAAGCGGTCTGGAAAATAAATACAAGCCGCCACGTGAAACATTAATAAGAGGTAACCAAGTCCATTCTATTAAAGCCCCATGACTCATATCCACCTTACAGAATTTAACCGCCTTTTCAAAAGGAATTATATCATCTATTTCGTCATCCCCATTAGCACCCCACCAACAAGGGCTTACTCCATTGGCTGGATCGTATTCACGCCTCCATAACCTACCCAACCCATCTTTAAAAATTACACCACCATCTGCAACACCCACACCATCCCGATAAAACAAACCGCCTCGCTTTTCTTCCTGTACAAATATTTGTGTAGCTGTACCCTTGTACTTTTCAATGTCTCCAATAGTCTTTACATTGAGTGCAAAAACTTGCTGACAAAGAAGTAATATGATTAATAAGATTCTCATTTTATTATTGTCAATGCTTTTATTTGTTTTTTCAAATCTTCAATTTGCGCCTGTTGCTCTTTTACAGCATTAACAAGGGTAGCAAGAATAGCATTTGTTTCAAGTGATAATGTTCCAATCTTGTCGTTTGCTGCGTGTACTGCGGTTGGTATTACTTTCTGTACATCCTGTGCAATAAAACCATTCATTACAGTATTAGACTTATCCGCATTGTAGATAAATGTTGACGGCTTTAGTTTCATTATAGCAGCAAGTCCATAGTTAAAATCATTTATTGAGTTTTTAATCCTTCTATCCGAAGATGCTGTTATATTCCCGCTTCCATCTGTAACCAATGTACCTGCTGTGTAGGTGTTAAAAGCTATTGCGCCGTTATTCGCAACCGTTATATTTGCGGTCATTGTCGCATTTGCTCCGGCTGAACCTGATGGAGCAGATTTAAAATATATTACACCATCTGTAAATTGAAATTGCGCTGCTTCCCCTGTTGTTAAGTACTTATAATTTGATCCGTTGAAATAAGCATTGTTTGCAACAAAGGCATTTCTATCACTATATGATTGAATAACCTGACCGCCCACTTGAAATTGAGGATCAGAAGTTGTATTGCCATTTAGCTTTAAAGTGTGATTGCCGGAAGCTGTGGTGATTGTTAGATTATGGTTAGTGCTATTCCATAAGAAAGCTGAATTATCAAACCCTACATTATTAGTTGAACCTATTGTTATAGCGGCTGCGCTATTAGCGGTTGCCGTACCTCCTAAATTAAGTGCGCCGCTTCCGTTAGCGTAAATAACGGCTTTACTATTTACCCCGTCTAATAATTGAAAATCATCGGTACTTCCACCAAAAGCATTCATTTCTAATAGCCATTTTGGGGTACTGTTCCGAGTATATACAATGCCGGATTGTGTAGTATTTGCGGATGTGGTATTAAGCCTTAAAAACGGATTTGTCGCTGTTGCGTCAATAGTATTTTGCGGCGTACCTACTCCTACTCCTAGCCGCTTGTTTGTTGAGTCATAAACAAAATATGAATCACTTTCCCTTAATTTTCCGTTGGTTCCCGCATAAAAAACTCCATTTACTGTTGCGTTTATAATAGGATCGCCTATTCTTACGGGAGAAGCTACGCCTAAATCGTGCGACAAATAATGTAAATTCGCCCCGCCGCTTATTGAAAATTTTGAATTATTTTTACCTACAAACCCTTCTATGATTGTGTAAAAAACCTGTCCATAAGCTATGTTTGCAGTATCTTTTATTGTTGCAATATTATCATACCATTTACCTTGATTAAGCCACTCTCCATCTAAATTGAAATTACTAATGGTTAATGCTCCGCTAAAATATAAATCATAAGCACATTGTTGGGCTAAAACCCTTTCCCCTGTTAATGTATGGTTGCCGAATTTGAAATGATACCCTCTATAACAACCAAATGCAGCCACTTGATTTAATACCACATGTTCGCCAACTTTAAACCCGTTCCTGAATCCCAAAGCTGTGGTATTTTGAATTGTGTACTGTTCGGCAGAGCCATCATCTGGTGTTTCAATTCCTGATACTTCTATTGCCGGAAATGTAGTATTGTATGCTGCTGTGTCGGTGTAAATAAAAACATGATTAATATACATATTTGATCCATACCTCCAGTTAATTCCACCTACGACAGGGCCTGAACCAGAAGGGTTATTTTTTACTTCAAAATTTATGTTTTCAACACTTAGTGATGTAGAATTAAACCCAGCAGAAGATGTCCCTAATATTGCCGCCCCGGCTGCCCCTGATGTTAATGTAGATATTAAAACAACTGTACTATTTGATTTTGTTGTAGTATGAAATATTGATGCAGAACCAACGGGAGTAGATGTAGGCAAGCCTTCGCCTATAAGTTTTATGCTATTTCTTAATGTGTCTGTAGATGGAATATAAGGAACGAATAATTGAGAATTGGTTGAACCTAAAGGCCCCGCTATTTTATATCTCCCTTTTGGGAAGAAAACTTCACCCCCACCGCCTGCGCTACACGCATTAATAGCTGCCTGAATACCTGATGTTGCATCTGTAACCCCTGAAACAAAACCAGGTAAATAATCAAGTACATTCCACCTTCTTGTTACCGAATCACCTGCTGCATTAATTAATAATGGGAGTTGAGCTTTTGATACACCGCCTCCCGTCCCACCACCCAAAGGAGCAGCGAATCTTCTTCCATCAAACATTTCTAAAATAGTGCTATCTAAACTCGCATTTAAGCCATAGTAAATAACTGAATCACCACCGCCGCCGCCGCCTATTGCGGTTGCTCTTAAATCACCATTTGCAGTAGTATCCCATGTTACTGTTGCGCTATTTACTAATTTTTTATACAGCGTTGGAACAGACATTTTAAGAACGCCGTTATTATATAAATCATAGTACAATGAATCTGTTGCCCTTAACTTTATACTATCAAAGAATGTTGTGTAATCTGTTCTTACCGCTTGCACGTTACCTGTTCTTGGCGGTCCTGTCATACCCCGCCATGAATTAACTACATTGCCTGTGCCGGTTGCGTTAGGGTCATTGGCGATTAAAACAAAATTATCTATCTGAATACCGCTCGTATTTGTTGGGCCTGTAAATGATATTCTTATCTTATTAAATACCCCGCTATAAAAACTAAATAAATTCATTTGTATTCCTATCGCCTGATAAGATCCCACTACCGCCCTATTAAACCCATTACTGCCACTTATTAATGCGTAAGAATTTTGGGAAACAATACTGCCATTATGCAGGAATGTAAAGTTTAATCTCGTATTGGTGTTAAAAGTTGATAGTAATTTTAATTGCATTGCTAATAGGCTAATGCTGTCCGATACTATGTCTGATCCATAGGTAAACTCAATATATGTCCCCGCCACTACACTACTATCGAATAAACTGTAAGTGCCTTGAAATGGCGCTGTTGTATATAGTGGGTTTATCCTTGCTGCTGTTACCCCTGTTCCTGTTGTTACAGCCCACTCAACATTTTCTTTATAGACTACGTTATTTGTGATTTGATAAGGTGTTACCGCGCCCGCCGGGATTAAATAAGTAGCCAACAATATTTGACTTGCCGGGTCAACGCCGGGGATGTCTGCAGGATTAGAATATAAACCGTCAATGGTTCCTATATTCCCCAAAGTATCACCATAGAAAATTGTGTATCTGTCAGCACTCGGGTTTGCTGGCGTAAGTGTAATACTCGGCACCGCGTCGGCTGAATACCTCACACCGTTTATTTTATAATGATATTCTGTGGTGTGAAAGACTAATAAAGAATCCCATATTACAGCCCCGAAAGGAAACAATATTGCTGTTGAAGAATCGATGCCATTATAATAGTTATTAATTGCTATTGAGCTATCAACATAATTGGTAACAAACGTAGTTGAAACGCCGCCTAAGAAATCCCATATTAAACCGTTCCAGATATAAACTAAACTATCTGCAGGACGGCACACGATAGAACCTGGCCTATCTGTTCCCCTGCCAATTGTAGTATCTCTAAAAGGTAACGCAAATCCGGAATCAGCAAGTAGATATTTATACCTGTACCCTGCCGCCGTCATAGGTGTATATGTAATTTGTTGCGCCTCTGCGAATCCAAATAACATTGATAATATAATAATTATTCTTTTCATCTTACGATTGTATTAAAGCTCCTGTTCCTTGAATTTCTACTGAAAAAGTTGATACGTTATTTACATCCCCTGTGCTTGATGAGTTGATTATATAAGCCTCGCCACCTAGCGCGTTTTGATTTCCCGCCTCGTCTATATTTTCAAACCTTACAACTAATTTTGTTTTTGCTATCTGTAATCCAATTAATTCCTCTAGTGTTAAATTATCAGGATCGTCAAGATTAACAACTCCGTCAAGTGTACCACTCCATGAATGTTTTTGCGGCATAATCGTAGCCCACATACCCGAACCCGTTACACTTGTTTCGACTACTGTTGTAGATATAGTAATTGAGCAGGATGTAGCACACGCATAAAGCCGGTAACGACCTGAATCATAAATTAACATCCTCACATTTTTACCATTTACTAAACTCATGAGCTATACAGGTATTTAAAATCATAAACAATTGGTTCCGCGATACTTTCGCCGTCCTCGTATATTTCCCACTGTGTGCCGTTAAAAGAATTGTTTCTATAATCAATTTCTAACATGCCAAAAATGAAGTTCAGTCCGGGTAAAGCGGTGTTAGTTAAAATTGCCAACATTGAAACATTATTCGTTTGAACCAACCCGTAAAAAGTACCTTCTAATTTTGCCCTTGATATTTGCCTCCATTTTAATTGTTCACCTGTTGTTATTTCTCCGATTCTTAATGTTTCGGATGGGTTAGATATGCGATACCACTGCGATGTTTTATCCTGAATAGAAGTTGCAAACGATGGTTTAAACAAGGTTCCTTTGATGCTGTTTCTTGGTGAGTCGTCTGTAAATATTTCTATTGACTCATTATTTTTTATATTGACATTCTGTGTGCTCGTATGGACCTGGCCATTTATCTTAACACTGTCATTGATGTATGGCGTGTACGTTATCCTGATGTCCTTTATTTGCGTTTCATCGCCACCGGCAGCCGTTTGGTCAGCCTGTGGTAAATAACAGTAGATAAGCCCATCAAAAGGTATCTGCCCGGGGTCAATAGTTACAGTTTGATTCACATTTGTATTACCCCCGCTTGGAATTGTGAAATTCCACCCTACACCTACTTTCCAGTTAACGGTTGGGTCTTCATCTGCGTAATTTGTAGTAGATAAATCGTATAACCTTAAAGCTAAAACAACCGTTCCGGGACCTGCCTGACTTTTTGTTGTTTTAAAAGTATATTCAAACGTAATCTTATCACCTGCCGATACTTCAAAAGGTGTTGACATTACTGATCTTGGGTTATCGCCGGTTGCTCCCGATACAACTACATACCTTTCAACCTCAAATCCTGTTGCAGTAGTTACAACTACCCGAATAAAATAACTAGGCTGCGGCGAAAATCCAGCATCATGCCAATCGGTTAAATTATATTCACTGATCGTATTTGGCCCGCTTACATAACTTGTAATCAATGAGCCTAAATCCTGTAAATCGAAATTCCTTAGTAAATACTTTGGCTGATAGTAGTTATAAGTTTCTTTATCAAAATTGTACGGCCTAATAATCGACCTGGTTAAACCAACTTCAGGATAAATAGATTCTTCAAAACCTGTTGTATAAAACTTGTCTAGCGTACCGGTTCCGGTATAAGTCATTTCAAAATCATAAATAAAATACGGTAACGGAAAAGGAGATGTATAATATCTAAACTCTTGCCATCTAACTATATTCCACACTCCATTAGCCTGAAATAAAGTAAGGTTAAACCGGTCCATTATAATTTCTAAAACCCGGTAACAGTCCATAAAACTTTCACCCTCAATAAACGTTTGCGCATCTATGTAAGTCTGCTCTAAAAATGACCTTGTAACATCCTGTGAAACTTCAAAAATATTTGCATAAATATGCGTATCTAATTCTAACCCGGTATTATAAAGACAAACCCGAATTATATTCAAAAGCGAATTCCTGTTATAAAGGTCAATGGTTGAGCTCCCCGCAATAAAACAAGGCCACGCCTGCATGTCGATAAATGAGAAGTCAGCTACTTGTACTTTCCAATTACCGTTACCTATCGCGGTTACTGCTGTCGGGGTCCACGTTGCGTTGGCTGCTGCTTCAATGTGGCCTGAGATAGTAAACGGCGTTGCAACAACCGGAATAAACGTTGTATTATACAGGTAAATAAAACAGTTATTCGATGGTGATGGAGAAAGGAAATCAAAGTACGCAGAAGCAGTAAATGCCCCTAAATTTGGAACGTTACTATCCAGTGGTACATCTTTTAAAAGCCCCAGGTTATCATTAAAAGAAAGCGTTATTTCATGCGTATAATCAACCATTATTTCGGCGCAATCATCTTGTACTAAAAATCCCTCAAATAACATTTCTCCGCCCCTGAATAATTGGATCTTAAATTGATCGTCATTCACAGAATAAAAAGAAGATATAGGTACACTTCCGGTATTGAGGTAAGAGAAAGTAAGTGAACTGCCTTTTATTGGTGGTTGTGGCTCGTCTGTGCTCCATGCGTGTTTTATAGGGATAGCGGATAGTGTCAAATTAACAATACTCCCAACATAATCTTTCTCATAGATATAGATTCTATACGTCTCTTCCGAAACGCTGTCAAATTCTGCCCTATAATGTTCAAAGTATGCCATTACCCGTTTCTGCCTAGTGTTTTAGTTGTCCTTTTAAAAGATTGTACTATATCATTTCCAGATAGTCTATTATCAGCAATAAAAACCTGTGTGCCACCACCTGCTGACATTCCGTTCATTCTGCCGTTTGGTATTACGTCTGAGCCTTTGGGAAGCCTCACTAATTCCGGCCCTCTTTCGCCCACCATTGCTAAACCTCCGCCGAAATTTGTAACACCATCTGCGAAGCCTGGAATTTTAATTGATTGTAAAAGATAACCGGCCGCAACCGCCGCGATACCTGCAACTATCCCTGTAATTGGATTTTTACCTGCCGCCTTAATTGCCAGGAATAATTTTGATGTTAAGATTGCCGCCTTACCTAGTTCCACAAGGAACTTACCCATTGTGTGTAAAACACCATCAAATACACCCGCTAAAATATTACCCCCTTGACTTATCGCATTCCCTAAACCTTGTCCAATCGAATCGGTTAGCTCAAGGAATCTATCCTGCATGTCGTTAATCGACTTATCAGTTTCCCTATTTGAAAAGTTTATACCGGCTTCGATTTGAAGTTTCGATTTCATTGATTTATTACCTAATGAAGCCTGAAATGCTTTTTCAAATTTCTCCCTATCTAATTTGATTTGCTCTGATGAAATCTCTATCATTTCAGGGCGCAAAAACAATTTTTCAGCCTTAAATTCTTCTTCAATTTTTGCCTTTATATTTTTAACTGCGGCTGTTGCTTTTTCAGGAGCCTTTTTCCCTATCTCACCAAATAACCTTGCTGATTCTTCCTGTGATTTATTTAATTCATTTGTAACCTCACCTAGTCCTTTTGTAATATTTTGGTATGCCTCTAATTTTTCGTTGTACCTGGATTGGGCTGATATTAATTTGCCTAGCGTTGAAACGTTAGTACCAACGCCTCCGGTTGATCCACTTACATTAATATCTTGTGTGTTATTAACCTTATCTAAAATAGCTCTTGCCTGTGCAAATTCTTTGAATGCTTTAGCCCTTGCAATAATTAAGTCCGCCGCTTTATCAGCGTATTTTGTGGCTAATGTTTGCTGAATCGTAGCCTGTGTAAATTTTTCTATTTCTTCCCGTGCTCCTTTAGTTGCGACATTAACAAGGGTTAATTTCTCCCCATGATCCCCCATTATTTTATTGGCCTTTTCTAGCGCCGTGTTTCGTGTTTCGAGTGATTGTGTAGTATCTGCCGCTATATTTGCGTAAGCCTGAAGCTGTAAGCCTGAAGCGATCCCAGATGCCCTTGCATCATCTAATGAATCGGCAAATTCTTTTGCTGCTGCTGCTGCTTTTTTAGATGCTCCACCAAATGATAATAAGCCGGATTGAAAGAATAATATCCCGGCACTAACAACACTTAAAGCAAAACCAATTCCTCCGGCCCCTAACATTGAAGATCCTAACGCTTTTAATGCGCTACCTGTTGAGCCTGTTTCTGTTTTTAATCTTTGAAAGGATTCTAATAATGGATTTAAGTTGTTCTGAATACCTATAAAACCAAATGGCGCATCTTGAGCGATACGGCCTAAGTTTTGGAGCGATTGGCCCGCAGTGTTAACGCCAGGGGTAATTTGTTTAACTGCCTTATCTGTATTAGTAAGGCTCTTATTGAGTTTGTCAATATTAGCTGTAGCCGCCCCTGTATTCGCGGTTATGTTTATACTTAAATCAGCGTTTGACATTTCGTTCTTTATTTATTTGTTCGTCAATTTTTGATTGCGCCGCTTTCATCTTATCCCACCATTCCTTATTAGGTTGCTCGATTTTATCGCTTATCGCATCAACTCCTTTTAACGGCCATAATTTGTCCATATTTTCCTTACCCCCCATCACTCTAAATATTATAGTTGCTGCGTTCCTTATTGCCAGGCTTTCATCCTGTAATTTTGCAGAATAGCCCTGAGAGGCATAATAAAATCCTTCAGGGCTACACTCGTAATATTCTCTTTCAGTCCAACCTAACTTACCCAATGCGAACTTTAAGTTTTCAATTCTGTTTTCTTCGACTTTTTTTTTGTGATAACCTCGGTAGCCCCTTTATCAACTAAATCTTTGTAAAGCTGTGTTTCGGCAAATACTTCGTGTATTTTTATAAGGTCCTCTCTGCTCAATAAGTCAACCCACTCGCATACTTGCTCAAAAGTAAAATCATCCTCTACCCGTTTTACATAGTTATTGCACTTCAGCCCGCCATATACCATTGCATACCCTGATGTTGCAGCGTAGTTATCAATGTCCACATATTTTGACATTGTTATAACTGCATGCTGTAAGAACTTTAACCCTCTTAATTTTCCTCCTATTTCTATTTGGATATAACTCATATTAAGATGTTGCAGTAGTTTTAAGGATCAAACCTGATGGAGCAATTGAACCGCTAAAAGTGCTTGGTGCATCCTGCGCAAAAACCTCATCCAAAGAAGCGATAAAACCCTGGCCGTAATAAGTAACACTTCCTTCAGTTGGTGTTACTTCACCTAGTTTGTAATAAATATTGGTTTTGTTTCTCCAATAGTCATCTAACTGATCGGTAGAAGCTTTTCCTGAATCCGGATCAAGCATAATCTGACCTTCAAAAGAGATAGCGTTTGTTTGGGTTCCCGCTAATTTATCGGGACCACATTTTGTGTTAGCTTCGATTTCACTGGTAGCCCTGGTTATACTTTGCGAGGTAAGACAAACGATTGTGTCGTATGTTACCCCGTCTATACCGATAAAGAGTAACACATCATTACCGGAAATCTTACGTTCTGCCATTTTTTATATTTTAAAGTTGATAAAGAATTTTAACCTGTTCGCCCGGCTCTAAAGCACTAGCAAATTCAATTGTACCGGTTCCTGTTTCATAAAGAGCCTCTTTATTTACCGGTGTTCCGGAGCTTAAAATCTTACTTGCACTTACCCCATCCCGCGATACCCCGTAAACCTGTTTACCTTCCAATAACACACTACTAAAGCTCAATTCCCCGCCCGTTGCTGTGTAATCAAAAACTAACGTTTGATAAGGGTTAGCCAGTTGATATAAAACCGCTACTTCCTGATCTGGTTCTAATGGTATTGCAAACTCTATCGCCCCTGTTGCTGATGTATATTTTACTTGCTTTGCCGTCGGGGTTCCGCTTGTTATTATTTCGCTAAACTCAATCCCGTCATTGAAAACCGCTAATACTCTTTTGTTGATTAGTTGGCTATCTGTAAACCCGACTTCACTGCCAACACCGGTATATTCTAACCTGAATATTTGCCCCTGCCCTGTCATTCCACCGCTTCCACTTGATGAGCCATCAACAAAAATCCAATGACGAAAAGTTATAAACCGACTGATATAACCAAACTGGTTCCTTTGCTCAAAATTTTGTGTTACATCATTCGCTAATTCTGTGTGTAATACCTGGCCTCTACTAAGTATTATATTCGTTTGTTTATCCGGGTAAATCAACTGAAAAACTTGATCCGCAATAGTGTCTGCCGTTAAACCTGGATTATTAATATTTCCTTTCGTGTGAATCTCAACCGTAATATTTAAACTGACATCTGCGCTGCTTTTCGTACTTGCATCATTGTTATTTATACTTCTAAAAACTATATAGTTATCAGGGTTAAGATTGTTCGGTAATGATTGGTAATAAGTATTTACGCCGGGTATGCTTGTTAAGGCTGCTGCGTAGGCTACTCTTACCGGTTCATTTACGTCACGCATTGAATAAGTTCTTTAATCTTTTAATGAGTTTAAGCCTGTTTGTTTCATAGGATGGGAATAAATAAGGCCTTGCTCTCATCCCTGTTGCTAATAAATTCGGCCTACCTTTAAACTGCGCTGCGTAAGCCTGTATTTCCGGCGGCAATGTTGCCACTTCTGCAGCCGCAAACTTTCTTGTACCAAATTCAACATAAGCCGCATAATTCGCCCGGGCCCCTATTTCAACTTTCAACCATGACGCATCAAAAAAAATACTGTTCTTTAAATACCCTTCATCAACCGGGCAAATTTGTTTTGCATCTCTCGCTACATCCATTCCAAACGCTGCTAATTCATCTGTCAAATCCTGCTCTAATCCTTTCATTGCGTCAAGTTTAGCGAGTGTCTTATCCATCCCGGTAACCTTGATCGTTATTCCCCCTGCCATTAGCTTACATCAATATTTATATCAGTTAATGAACACCTTAAATACATAAACTCTTTATAACTTTCACTATCCACCTCGATTGAATTAATTAACCATCTTTCCGATCCGTAATCAACCGTCATATTGCTTTTAAAATCTGAATTGTAACGGACCTTAAAAGTTGTGTCGTAATAAAATTGCTGTTGAGCTTCTACATTAACCTGGCTACCTGAAACGTTTCTTTTATTCGCCCACACTGGCCAGATAGCCGCTAATTCGTAATAAGAACCACCGCCGTTATCTTGTAACACATTCCACTGCTTAATAGCAATGCGTAAATTCAGATCACTTATATCATTTTTGCCATTCATTAAACAACCTTTCTTAACGGTGCTAAAATCATTTGAGCTATCGGAGAAAGAGATTGTGTTCCCTCCCCCCTGTTTTGATATAAGAATAAGAACTGCGCTTTAAGAGCTGTTTTTAACTCTTCCGGTAAAGAACTATATCCTGCTGTGTAAGTCACCACCATACGGCCCGAAGGGCTTTCAATCTGCCCTAAATTATAAATCAGGTCTAACGTGTTACCGTCGGTATCAACCGCCGATGGACCTGCCGTGATAGGGCCGTATGGTAATGCAAAACCTCCGTTTGAATTATTAATACCTGCTGTTACCGTTCTTGTAATAAAACCGATTCCGCTAAACTGCTCACACATTCTCCGGGCTGCTGTAATCAAAGCGGTTATTATATCGTCGTCTGAATCCTGCTCTATCTTTCCCCAATATTTTGCTTCCGCAAGTGTAACCGGTTCGCTTCCTTCACCACTAAAACTGATGGATAAAACACTATTGTATAGGTCCGTTAGTGGTTCGCAGTACTTATCTATATTTTTAGTGTAGTCCATATTTTAAAAGAGCCTGCCCGGTAAGAGCAGGCCCTTGTTTACTAAACCATTTTTCAATTAGGAAACTGATTCTAAAGCGGCAACTACGAAAGCTGCTGGATCAAGAACCGCAAACCCTACAGAGGCTTCGATCCTTGCTGTTATTTTATTTTCCCTTACGTTGGTTCCATCCTGGTCAAAAAATTGGAGTGATAAACCTTCGCTCTGGATAATTTCAAAGTAATTCCAATCGCCGATGATAGCTTCGTCACCACCTACCCATGAAGCAGTATAAACCGGTACACCGCAAATCATTAACTGACCTGCAGGGCTGATAGTTACTACACCAATTGGCTGTGTGAATTCACCTGAAGTGCTTGCCTTGTAAGTAAGCAATTTGGCCCATACTTCACCATCGATTACAATACCGTTTACATTATACTTAGCTTTCTTTTGCTTTCCGATAGTCCTGATGATAATTGAAATCATATCAGTACCGGAAGCATCTGCAACACCGGTGGCGGCTGAAATTAACGCCTGGTACGCTTTTGTATCTTCTTTTTGATAATATCTTTCAGGTAACCAACGGCTCAAATAACCCTGTAAGCCTTTGAAGTTGCGGAGCATCTTACGAGAGATACGCAACCAACCTGCCAGGTAGTTAAGGTTAACTGTTTGTTCTGCCAAATCTTCGTCGATCTGTGCTTTTGTTTCAAGCTCTTGAACTTGGAAAGCGATAGAACCTTCGCCCTGTGTGTGACGATAAAAATGGTATGAATCGGTTTCAGAAGGTGTCACACTAACAAGCGCGCGCATGTGGATCATTTCAAACGGCACTGGTACGATTCCACCGCGATACGTATTAGGGATATTTCCAGTAAGGTTTGCGCCTATGGTCATATCACCAACAGTTTTTAGCTGCATCTGTGTTACGAATGAACCACCTTTGATTGTATCGCCATGAATATTATCTTTCAATTGTGCGATAGATGCGCTCAATACTGATTTGAAAGAGCTTTCTTCATTCGGTCCGGTTGATTTGGTATTGCTCTGGCTTTTTACCCTTGTTTGAACAACGTCCAAAGCTTTAACAGTGATAGCCAAATCGTCGCTAACCCTTTTGAATTCTTCGATTGTTACTTCTGGCTTAGCTGTTTTCAAAGCTTCGATAGCTGTGTTAACTGCGGCTAATTTATCGTCCAGGTTTTTCTCCTGTTCCGCGATTGCCTTTTTTTGATTTGCGTCAAGAGCGGATTTAATGTTACCCAATTCAGCCATGATAGCTTCTTTGGTAACGGTTTCCGGCGCTTTCTTTTCTTCTGCCATTTTAATTAATTAATGAGTTTATGAATGTGGTTGAAATGCCCGCCAGGTCACTGGCTATGATCGGCTGGTCATGAGTGGACGGGTCCGGCTCAACCAGTGATTTTAAAAGAAGATTTAATGCCTTGTCGATTTCCGTAAATCTTTCGTCGGTGTAATCGCCTTTTTTAAGTTGCAAGGCCATCCATTCAATCTGCTTAGTAGGGTCAGCAGACTTAATATCGAGCATCGGTGTGCGCTCGTTTGCGCCCCATGCTGTCAGTGTGCTTAATTCCCACCATTTCCACTCAGTTACTTTTCTTACTCCCTGATCTATGACAGAATCTTTACAATCAACTCCGATGGAATGCTCTAAACTCTTCCCGTATTCTGCATAAAGTTTATAATCTGCGTAAGTATCGCGGCCTATCTCCTTATCCATGTTTATCTGGCCGGTAACCTGTAAATAGTCTTTTGTTTCCTGTGCGTCTATCGGTACGGCTAATAATATTCTTGTATCATGATTAAGAAACCATTTCAACCGAATAAAATCCTGTTTAATTGTTTTTGAGAAACTACCGGGCATGCTTACATCCTTCTGGCTGTCGACATTACCAAACGCATTCGCAGCTACGATCACGCGGCCTTGTTTGTCTAAATCCTTGATGGTACTTGTAAGACTTTTAAACATTGTGTAGTAAAAATAAATTTTATGTTTTGCTAAGGGATGTAGTAAAAAGTAGTATATTTGTTACGGCTTAATATTCTATTTAAAATCTAATAAATACTATGGAAGAAAAAGGTGTAAGAATCAGCGATGATACGCATCAGAAGCTAGTTGACTATGTTGTTGAAAATCCCGTTTTCAAGATGAATAAAGTTGCCGACATAGCAATTAAAACATGGCTAGACGCCGACAACGAAACTAAAGTTATTAGCATCATAAAACATAGCGAACCAAAACAATGACAGGATTCATCTACAGCTTAAAAGACATTAAAACAGGGGAGATATTTTATGTCGGGTCTACGATTAACGTAAATCAAAGGCTTTGGAACCACAAAACTTTATACGGCCAAAATATATCTATTGAGGTATTAGAGCAGGTTGAATTTATAAACAGGCAGGAGCTAATTAAGGTTGAAGGCAAGTGGATAAAATACTTTATTGCAAAAGGGATTAAATTAAAAAACATCCACCTTTCAAGAGAGCCAATAAAATTCAAAGCTGATTGTTCTGTAAGACTTGGCGATCTTGTTGAGCCATTAAAGAATCATGCAAAAATGGAGGGCATAACTTTAAGAAAGTTGATTTTAAGGATTTTAAATGAACATTATACACAACCATTAAAACAAAATTAACTGTATGATAAAATATAAAGATTTAAGAATTGGGAATAAGTTGCAAAAAGAAACAGGAGGTGTATTTACTGTTTTAAGGCTTGACAATTCAGATGACATATTGGTAGAAGAACAGCGTGGTTTATTATCATTAAATTATAATTTATTTGGCATCCTAATAACACCTGAAATATTAGAGAAATGCGGGTTTAAAGAAACAGGGGAAAATATTGAAAACTACACAGTATGTAAATGGGCGTTAAACAAGTTTGAATTTTGGGCGTATGGATTTGACGAGACATTTACCATTTACATAAATTACGACAAGATGGACAATGGTAAATTTGCACTACAACCAGAATTTAAGCATCTACACCAACTGCAAAACCTTTACCATATCTTAACGGGAGAGGAACTAAATATTAAACCCTAATCAACCTCCCCGAACTATCCCTCTTAGGTATCTGCGCAACACAGCACCGGCAATTTTTTGCAACAAAAGAATTAATGTCATAAATACCTTCGGTTGTTTCTAACGTATAAACAAAACCTTTATAATAACTATGACTAATACTCGTAATGTCCGCACAATTGTTGACGTTGATCTCATTATCAAGATGTTCAATGATGATATTTCTGTCAAACAAATCGCCGCTAATATCGGATGTAGCAGGAGCGTTATTGTTAACCGTCTCCGTAGGAATGGAATTATCCAAAAAAACAGGAGCGAAAGCATGTTTATTAGAATGGCTAACACTTCTTTCGATGATAGGAGAAAGCTCGTTTTTGGCGCTAATGTAGCGATGGCTAAAACCACCCAAGATCAAAGAAGTAAGCGGATCGCTTTGGCTGCTATTACTAAGCAATCCAGCCTCGTTGAAGTTGGTATTTTGGAGCAATCCGTTGTTGATAGGCTTACCCAATTCAACCCTGTTATGCAATTGGCCGTCAATACTTACAATATTGACATCGCTATTGGATCCATCGCCATAGAAATCCATAACGCTACCGTTTTTCCGCACACTCACCCTAAATTCATTAAGCGTATTATATATTTGCTCAAACGTGGATTTACTGTTGTTTATGTTAAAATCGGGAGAGACCTTGTCGTTAATGAAACTACTATAAACCAACTTATCAAACTTTGTAAGGCTGTCAGCTACACGAAATCCTTTAGTTGTAAGTATTGGATGGTTCGGGGTACAGGTGAAACTGTTGCCGTTGGAAGCCTCGATGGTGACAACCTTTCCATCGTAGAAACTTCTGAAAGCCTTATTGATTATTTCGGGGTTTACGGATGTCAATTGGTCGGGTAAAAAACAATTACAAACCTCATTAGGCCCCCCGTCTTTATCGCCTGGAAATTGCATTTGTGAAGTGCCTACCGTAAAGGTTTCAGACATGCCTACAACGTTTTGATTTACTTCTCTGTGGTGAGGTCTGGTTCTGGCATCACGCGCTGAGATCCAGATTTTATCATAAAGCAACCCTGTTTTAATTGCAGCGATATTACTAGCGGCATTAGCGGCCCCAACGGTTTCAGTCCTAGCAATTAACCTAGCTCTAAACCTTGTTAATTCTGTGCTCTGTAATCGCCTTACAACCTCATCAAATCCAAATCCTTCTAAAGCTGCCTGATTTAAAACGGCCTGAATAGTATCTTTAGTTGTTTGGGTGATATTATCGGACATATTCAAGAAGTCTATCCCGTAGTAAATCGCCATTTGATCAACGATATACTGACTAAATCCCATTGGCGCCCTTGCTTTTTGTCGCCTTAGATTAAGTGTAGAAGCGGCTGCCCATATAGGGCTAACGGTTGTGTATAGTTCTAAAGTTACTTTATAGATAGGCGCTGAGTCAACCGCCATTAAAGTACCCGCTTCGATAAATTGGTTGATTTGTTCCCTTAATGCCTTATTGTATTTAGGCGTGTAAATACCCTCATGCCGCAGTTGAAAGCGGTTCCATTTGTGCCAGTATTCATTTTGTTCATTAAGATTCACTTTATAAAGGTACTAAATTATTTAGTCTATAAAATAATTTGAACTATTTTAAAAATACTTTGATAAATGTTTTGTAATATCAAAAAGAGTTGTATCTTTGAATCCTAAATCAAAAGGTCATGACAAACGTTATCGCAATTATCACAGACAATAAAGTAAGCCTTGAGGCTGCTGCAGAATTTCAAAATCAACATAGCCGTGAATATGGTAATTCATTTTATGTTAATGAAAATCGTGTATCAGTAGATAACTGGCAATTTGAATTGTCCGAAGAAAGACAAATTAGTTTATTGAAATGGTTTTTGCAAGGTCGGGATTTTATTATAAACCCATAAAGCGAATTAATGCATGGAAAATATAAAACAAAAACACTTAGATGCGGTAAATAAAAACGTTAATAAGTATGGCTATCTTGATAATAATACTGTAGATGCTGCCGCCCAATCCTGTACAGAAATAACCATTGAAGTAATGGACGGATTTGCTAAGTTTCTTTTAGGTTATAGCGAAATATCTTTTGACGGGCCTTATTATCCAAAAGCCATTCCTGAATTAAGACAAAAATACATTGACAGTTTAAAATAAATAATATGAATAATACAGCAATCAAAGAGGCACTTGAAATTATTAGATTAGCAAGGGAAGGCGAGATTGATAACGATCTCCGTTCTATAAGATATAGAATTGAGCAGCTGCTTGAACTGGAAAAGCAGCAGATAATAGATGCTTGGGTAGATGGCGGTAAAATGATTTCATCTGCAAAAAATGCAGAACAATACTTCAACCAAAACCACAACCAATGACAGGGAAAGAAGAAAAAAGGGGCGGCAAACGTGAAGGGGCTGGCCGCAAACCATCCGGCATAGAATGGAAAACTGTTTCATTCAGGATTAAAGAAGAATGGCGGGAGCCGGTAAAGGTTGCGGTTAGAAAAGAAATTACCAAGCTAAAGAAAAAGGATTTACTTTAACTGCGTAGGTCCAACTTGATTTATTTGCGGGGTATATAATTTTAGTATTTCCCTTTTTAGCCAGACGCGGGTAAGTTTAATCGCTTCAGCTTTTTGCGGGCATGACGGTAAGGGTAAAGCCTTACATATTACCTTTTCGAGTTGTTCATCCATTGGCTTGTTTTAATGGTTTAACCGGTGCTAAATAATCTCCTGCTGAGTTGAGTACTTCATCAACAACTATACTTAAATCCTCAATTAACATTACTCCTGAAGGTACAAGGTATCTATCCATTTCTTCAACAGCTATATCCTGATCGTATTCCATGCGCTCCCGTTTCTCATTACCTGTTAACCACCATGCATCTTTTAACGCGGTAACTAATTTGGTTTGATCTTCTTTTAACGCTTCGATTTCGCTTACGTCACATTTAATAATTCCTTTTGTTTGGATGTCGGGGACTACATATTTATTTAAAGCCCCTTCTACCCGGTAAACGTTTGGAATAATGGTGTTGGTGTACATTTCCTTTACCATTTCCTGCACGTTACTTTCTGTGCTGGCTGATTTATTATTGAACAGGACCGAGCTAACCCCGTAAGCGTTACAGATTTTATCAAAGTCGATATTTGCTAAAGCTGCTACATCCATATCCGCTAACGTGGTTCCTAGTGCGATATAACCAAGATCATTAGCTGAGAAATATGGAGCGCCTTTATTATCCTTGTTACGAATAAACCGCCCGAAATTGTCACGCCTTGTACTTACTGCCCCGGCTTCTAAACCTGGCGTTTTATCGAATACAATCCCAGGTACACCACCGTTTTGTAATTGTGCTACGGTCACATCTAATCCACTTTGCACCCTTGTTAAACGCTGAGCTAAAACCTTGATAGGTGAAAGCCCTCTCCATTCTTCATCTTTACTAGCCGACGGGTTTGGTAGCTTAATAAACACCATTTCCTCTACGCTAATATCTTTAGTAATTCCGCTTTGAGGATCGTCATATTTAAACCCGGCTATCTCTATTGGAAAATCGTTTGTAAGGGCTAAGGTAACTTTTGACGGGTTTAAAAAAGTAAGCTTACTGGCTCCTTTATTAATCCCCTCTTCGATAATGTTTTTATATGCAAAAACCTCCCCTTGTAAATAAAGGAAGGTGTAAAGGATTTCTTTTTGTTCGAAATCCAGTGTATCTAAAAAGGTGTATAATTTATCTGTGTCGGGTAAGTCAGTATCTTTGGCTTTATCGTAAGCATAGAAGGGGATTAATGCCGATGCGGTTGCTAGTTTTTTCACAACTGAGTAAATATCATCAATCGTTTGATATGCGTCTAACTCTTTTACTACAGCCCAATGCGGGAAGATTTGCGATGTGAAATAACGAAAGGCGTTTGCTAAATTATTACTTTGCAAAGCCTTTATTTCTAGTTGCAAAGTGTCCCATTTTTTGTTAGATATTAACTGCATCAATACTGGATTTTAAACTTAATAGTCTGCATCTGCAAATGTCCGTACAGGCTTCAACTCAAAAAATTCACGCATCATAATAGCGTCCCAAAAATCAGGGCTCCTGCCTAAGATTTCTTTTATTTTATCTTTTGGCATAACTCCTTTTTTTAGGTCGCTGTCTAAATTTTTTTGCCTGACTTGTTCCATCTCCTCAATAATCAATTGGCGAATATCAGGATCGCATTGTAAATATACACCATTTTTATTGATTCTATTTGCCATCCTAAAACTACACTGGCTTTTCAGATGGTCATAGTTCTCTTTTATCGGTTGCCCCTTGTCGTCAAGGTTACCATCTGGTGAAGGTAAAGGACTGCTGTTATTTACAAAGCCTTTAAACTTTTCATAATCTACTACGCCACCCCCTAAACCATCCTCATCACACAGTACATCACTTTTACCGATACCCATTTTTAATCTTGCCTGCTCAAGCCTCTTACCGGTAACGTCTAACCCTTCACGCTGCCACCATTCTACTTTAGCCCTAAATCCATCCCATTCTACTTTTACAATCTTATCCCCTCCTAAACGTGCCAAATCCGCCGTGATACATTTTCTACCTGGCTCTACATGGCTATTAGTAAAGCAATCTAAAATCTTTTCATAATCAATTAATATATCTGCAGCATCGTCAAATTCCCAATCGCCGTGCAGTAGCCTTTGTTTTTGCGTCTGGCTTAATATCCGATTTAAGTTTTCTAAATACCCGGCAGGTAAACACTTGTTATCCTGTGGCAATGCCTGTACAAACGCTTTCCAATCTTCTAAAACACCATCCTTCTTTTTCCTGTAATAGTCGCGGTATAGGTAATTCTTTGATGGGTTGCAAGTTTGCAAAAGTTTCGGGCTTAAACCGTAAACATCATTTTTCCACCGGCCAATCGATGCGGATAAGTTATTTTTCGCAGCCTCTTGAAATTCCCCTGATTCTTCCAGCCACCCCCTAGTCATTTGCATGGACCCAAAACGCATATATAATTCATCTCTAGGCTGAGGTGCAGCATCTAATAAATAAACCCGGCTACCGTTGTGTAGTTCATAGAAATTATCTTGTCCGTTGTATTTGTAATACTCAGGCGTAATTCCCCAAATACCAAAAACCTCCATAATAGATGGGATGGTAAATTTTCGTATGTTAGTTAAGGATACCCTGGCAATAAAATAATGGGTGCCTGGGTACATTAGCGCATCGCCAAATATCAATGATACCCCTAGAAACGATTTTCCAGACCCTTTAGAGCCTCCGTAAACTATATCGCTGGTAGTTTTATCAATCCATAGCCGGGCTACTTCCTTTTGCTTTAAATTACCTTTGGTGTCAAATTGTAACTGGCTCATTCCTTACGTTCATTAATTCTTTGCCAATTGTTTTATAATTTGTCCAATTAAATGGCCCCTGATACAACAAACTACCTTTTTTTGCTTCATCCTCCCATACCACACAACATCCGTTATCAAAGTCGTATGTAATAAAATCAATGCCGCTATAACTCTTTAACGTCATGCAGAATTTGTAAACATCGCCATGCCACATCTTTTGATTACCCCTCGGCACACATGTAGTAATTTCATCTTCTGGTAAACAGTCGTGTATGACAATAAACCCGCCATCGTTTAAACAACGTAAAGAGTTTTCAAAATCTCTTTTTACTTGGTCGGCATGGTGTAAGCCATCAATGAAAATTAAATCAAATGTTCTTTGCGGGCCGTGCTCAAAGAAATTATCTGAAGTACACCTTTCCACTCCGATAAAATCAATTGCAGGATCAACCCCTGTTTTATCATTACACCTAATTTTATTCAGATTATTAGCAGGATGATTTACGCCAATTTCAAGGTAAGACTTAAGATTATGTTTACTTATCAGATGGTTGATCAATTGAGTGTGATTCATATTCTATTTTACAAGGTTCACAAAGTTTTATTTTCGTTTTAATTAATTCAAATCCTAACTCGCTGTTATCATCTACGCTAACAAAAAGATGATTGATTTTTGTTACTATTAAATGGTTACATTGGGTACAAAATGAGCCGTCCGGTTCTTCCTGGTTAAAAACAAATGATATGCCTAACCCTAGATTCATTTAGTGACGTTTAATTTTACACCAAAAAGCAGGAGTTTTATTAAACATCCATTCTCCGCTTGGATAAACATAAGAATGCCATTGCGCACCACCCTCGTCTTTTACAGACACATACTCATAAGGGGGAGGTAAGTTGTCTTTACTTGGCTTAACCCATTCTATTTTTTTATCTTCTGACATAATTAATGCCTTTTGTGATAGTGCTTGTAATACTTTAGTTCTTTGCTTTGACTATAATCCCATACAAAAGTATTGTACTGCCAATTTACGCTAATTTTCGCAAAAGCTACCTGATCACGGGCAGAATGTTTGCTTAACTCTTCCCACCAATCATCACAATACTTAATACAGGCCGGTGTTTTTTGCCTCATTAATACCCCGCTTGTGATTATGCCGTTAAAAGCGGGAATATTTTCACGTTTATAAACTAACTCCTGATTTCTTAACTGCTCTTCATCACCTCTTTTATTTGCGATACAACTAGCAATCTCCCGGTAAACACAATTCCTAATCGGGTGTGCCGGAGCTGATAAACTTGCTTTAAAATACTTATTCCAAAATAAATTAAGGTCGATATTTATTTGAAAGCTTGCGTCAAGCCAAAAAGTGTATTCGTACTGAGGTAAAAATACATGCGGCAATATTTTAACCATTCTCGCCATTCTCTGACTAGGTAGGTCCGGTTTGATTTGAATTATTTTCCAGACATCGCTTTTTAGGGGTTGGTCGGTGAAACAAATAAAATCGAATCCTGTTTGCGGAACACTAGGGGTCTTCAATTCTTCATAATCGCCGAAAATTGCTGTAAAACAAACTTTATTCATAAACTCTCTTTCGCTTTTAAATATGCATCGCCTGCCTCATCCATCGTAACAAAAGCGCCTAGATGTTTATACTTGCCGTTAATGTAAATTTTCGCATACCATTTCTTACCAGAGAGAAACGCTCCTGTTGGGATGCCATCTCTTTTTACACCTTTTATTTTATTATCCCTGTTGGAGAGTAACTGTAAATTATCAATATGATTATTAGACTTGATGCCGTCAATATGATCGACCGTTATTGTCCTGCCATTCCTTTTTCCTTCTCCGAATGCATCCCAAACTAATTTGTGAACCTTGTATGTTTTCTGTTTACCCCTTATAGACAAACATGTTTGCTTATACCCCCTTTCGTCACAACTAAGTAATCTTATAATTTCCGGCTTATACACTCTCCCATACCTAACCCTTTGAGGCTTTGTCCTGATAGACTTTATTCTTCCGTAGTTTGACACCTTGTATTTACCCTCTAAACCGGGTATGTCCTTCCATATTTCCATATTAGTAAAATGTTGCTGCCGTCGCGTTAGTTGTTGATTCGTAATAATTCTGCCAATGCAAGAGCATATCATCCATTAGCGTTTCAAAGGTGTACTCAGGCTTCCACCCTAGCGCCCTGATTCTGCTACTATCCCCTTTTAAATAATCCAACTCATTTGGCCGTTTGTGTTTATCGTCAATCACAAGGTGATCTGTAATTGAAAGATTAAGTTTATCGAAAACATAATCAACCACATCATAAATGCTTTTTGTAATCCCTGTTGCTACAACATAATTCTTTGCATAATCTTGTTGTAAAATAAGATGCATGGCTCTCACGTAATCTTTACTGTGCCCAAAATCACGATAAGAATTAGTATTACCCAATTCTAACTTATCCTGCAGACCTAGTTTAATCCTTACGGCAGCTTTACATATTTTTTGCTGGAAGCCGTCTGCATCTACACTACTGCCAAACATTTCACTAGATGAGGCTTGGTAGAATTTAGCATGCGGGCAGCATTTGCGATACGCTTCCAAAATATTAAGCACCCCGATTGAATTAGTAAGACAGGTAAATTGAGGTATTTCAAAACTCACTCTTACATGTGATTGCGCTGCCAGGTTGTAAATCTCGTCAGGCTGTATGTCGGTTAGTAGCCTTTCTAAACTACTTTGGTCTAACAGGTCGCCATAATAGGTCTTTATATTAAGGTTTGCTATCCTGCTGTCCTGTGTTTCGCTTACTGAATGACGGCGCATGATGCCATGAACGGTATAACCTAAACTTAATAGGTATTCGGTTAAGTGGCTCCCATCCATTCCCGTAATGCCAGTTATAAATGCTTTTTTCATGCTACAAGTTCCCATTTATCAGAAAATAATTCAATCATTGTTTCTTTCCACGGCACTTTACCAAAACGGCTTTCAACGTACAAATACGGAGCGGTCATTTTACTATGTTCATCAGGTTTCTGCACACGAATTATAACATCTTCGCTCCATGCTGGCAGCCTCATCCCTTTTTTATTACTATTTTCCACTTTCGTTAAAGTGGCGTCTTTTATTGCTGAAAATGCTGATCCAAAATCCATATAATTTAGTTTTTAGTTACTTTTTAAATATTTCCATTTGTGTTAAATCCGGCCAATCGTTTACGGTCCATTGCCTCGGCTCTGTTGCAATAGCCTTGTCTAGTTTATCTAATCCTAATTGGGCAGTTTCTGGTGTCATGTAATAATGATAACCCATCGTGTCAATATTCTGTTCACGCCACGGGATATTAGGTAACCGTCCGTCATAACTCATCTTCTTTAATTGTGTAGCCGCCTCTTTATTATCGCATAATATCATACCGCCACGGCCTAAACTTAAATGCTTTTGGTATTGGAAGGAAAGGCACATGAAAGAACCGGATAGGTAACTGTTTTGCCTCCATAACACCGCCGCATCAAAAATATTAACAGTGTTATATTCAATTCCAGATATACAATACAAATCTTTCCATTGCCAATCCGCCCAACGTAGTTTAATGTTAAGTTTGTTTGCAAGCGTTGGAATTGATAAATAAGTTCTTTTGGGGCATAGTATTGTGTGGGCTTTTGTGTACCTTAAACACAACTCTAAACCATGCGTACAGCTATCAACCGCCACCGCATAAGGAGCACCAAAGAAAGCCGCTATCTTTTCCTCAAACTGCTGAACAGGTCCGCTATAAATAGACTGTGTAACTAATGGCTCGGCCTTTATGATATTGCATTTTTCTGACATACTATATTTCTTTTATAACCTTTCCTTTATCTTGACTTACATAATCCATAAAATCCATAGCTTCCCCCTTGCTAGGAAAATAACCTGCCGGGTCTGTTGTTCTTTCAATATAACAATCTGCCCAGAAAAAGAACAGAAATTTACATTTAAGTTGATAAAGCTTTTTACCAGTTGGTGTTGTTCGTTCCAATAATCTATATGTGCTCATTTCTTAAATTTTGTATGATTAAAATAAACATCAGTCCCGCCAATCGTTAATTTATCACCTACATATTTCGCCGGTGTTCCGCTATACCAATCGGCGCAACAAATAACCGGTGATAAAACCTCGTGGTTAAAAGTTGCTTTTATAAGAATACTGATTAACAATTGCCATGTAGCATGATGGTTGAAATGCCTTAAAAACCCCTTCCTTATCTTTACACGCTTATAAAGTAGCTTCCATGATTTTATATCGGCTATCATAAAGCAGGTACATAATTCAGTTTCTTTGTAATCTATATCATACTCTCTCATGATTAAATCTGGATATGTACAGCCGATGTTTTCGATAACATTACAGATATAAGTTGGTGGAAAAGAACTATTAGTTAAATAAAAAGTAGATGGATAAGTTCTTAATCCTACCCAATAACGTTGTAAAACCATATCGCTATCGCAAAACATAATCACGTCGTCAGGTTTAAAGTCATAGTGCCTGGTAAATTCTCCATGCTGTAATGAATAGTAACCAT
>Ga0193738_1000239_pt1 | contig 37999 bp, 32 predicted proteins | sample L2a1metaG_FD_144927 | JGI IMG/M metagenome (GOLD analysis project Ga0193738, IMG submission 144927) | Soil microbial communities from a riparian zone of the East river system, Colorado, United States - L2a1 | ecosystem: Environmental > Terrestrial > Soil > Riparian zone | place: USA: East River... | reverse complement strand
GGCCGGACTTTACTTGACCTCTTCATAGTCGATGTATTCGCCACCTTTTTTACCGCCCTTCGCCTTTGTCGCTCTTGGATCAGCACCTACGTTATTGTCAAAATTTCTTTGCTGTTGATTGCGAAGTTGCTGGGACGCCGCTCCTGCCCGGAAAAACAGACTTCCGATTTTATAGATTGCGTAAACTATAAGGCTTAGAATAAGAAGAAACCTAAACATAGCTTTTTAAATATTTTAACGACAAACAGGAAAACAAAGGTATGTGTTTCCTTAGTAGGACGGAAGTTATGCACTTTTATTTTGACCGGCGGTTGACAAAAATACCCCACGCTAGAGCGGTCTGATGCCCTCAAAAAACAGGCACTTGCCCCTAGTTTTCGCCGGATTTGGAAAAAAACAAGTCTACGCCGACCCTGCTTTCGCAATAATGCTCCAGAAGGTGCAGCCTATTTGCTCAGATATAGGTTCCGTTCCGAGTAAATCTTCATGAAATAATCGTCCATTAGGTCGTCTATAAAGTAGATCGATTCGCCGGTAGATTTCATTTCCGGACCTAGCTCTTTATTGACTTCAGGGAATTTGTGGAACGAAAAGACTGGCTCTTTTATCGCGTATCCTTTCTTCGTTGGGGCAAAAGTAAAGTCCTTCACTTTTTTCTCGCCCAACATAACTTTCGTCGCGTAGTTGACATAAGGTTCATCATAGGCTTTGCAGATGAATGGCACCGTCCTCGAAGCGCGAGGGTTAGCTTCAATGATGTACACTTTATCTTTCTTTATGGCAAACTGAATGTTTATGAGTCCCACAGTCCGCAATGCCAGCGCGATCTTATGGGTATAGTGTTCAATCTGCTTGACGATAAAATCACCAAGGTTATAGGGTGGTAACACTGCATATGAATCCCCGGAGTGAATACCAGCTGGCTCAATGTGCTGCATGATCCCAATGATGTAAACATCCTCTCCATCGCAGATAGCATCGGCTTCGGCTTCAATAGCTCCATCGAGAAAATGATCCAACAAGACTTTGTTATCCGGTAAGTGTTTCCAGATATCCAGGATGTGATGTTCAAGTTCCTGCTCGTTGATAACGATCTTCATGCTTTGGCCACCCAATACATAAGAAGGTCTTACGAGCAGAGGAAAGCCGATTGTTTTGGAAACTTCGATAGCATCGTCTGCATTAAGAGCTACACCAAATTCCGGATAGGGAATAGCCAATTCTTTCAACAGCGTGGAGAACCGGCCGCGGTCCTCTGCAAGGTCAAGGGCTTCGAACGAGGTGCCTATGATCTTGATGCCATACTTATGAAGTTTCTCCGCGAGTTTCAGAGCAGTTTGTCCTCCTAACTGAACGATTACGCCCTCAGGTTTTTCATGCTGAATGATATCATACAAATGTTCCCAGAAAACCGGCTCGAAGTATAACTTATCGGCTATGTCGAAATCCGTAGACACAGTTTCCGGATTGCAGTTGATCATTATTGTTTCGTAGCCGCATTCTCGCGCAGCCAGTACACCGTGCACACATGAATAGTCGAACTCGATACCCTGACCGATTCTATTAGGTCCGGAACCAAGAACAACGATTTTCTTTTTGTCGGAAACTATTGATTCGTTCTCGGAGCCGAAAGTGCTGTAATAATAAGGCGTCTTCGCTTCAAACTCCGCGGCGCAGGTATCCACAAGTTTGTATACCCTGTTGATGCCCATGTCCTTCCGCTTTTTATAGACATCACTTTCATAACAATCAAGTAAGTGCGCAATTTGTCGGTCGGCATATCCTTTTTCCTTTGCCTTTCTCATCAGCGTCTGAGGAACCGTATGCAGCTCGTACTTACTTATCTCTTTCTCCATTTCCACGAGCTCCTCTATTTGTTTCAGGAACCACCTATCTATCTTCGTCAGCTTTTGGACGGTCTTCAACGGTATGCCTAGCTTAAGAGCATCGTAGATATGGAACACTCTGTTCCAGCTCGGATGTTCAAGGCTGTACAGAAGTTCGTCCTGCTTGGTGAGTTCTTTTCCATCGGCACCGAGGCCGTTCCTTCTTATCTCCAGGGATTGACAAGCCTTTTGCAGCGCTTCCTGAAAGTTTCGTCCGATTCCCATGGCTTCGCCCACCGACTTCATTTGAAGGCCAAGCTTTCGATCAGCACCGTGGAACTTATCAAAATTCCAACGTGGCACTTTTACGATCACATAGTCGATTGCTGGTTCGAAATAGGCTGTTGTGGTCCCGGTGATAGCATTATTCAGTTCATCGAGATTATATCCGATAGCCAGTTTCGCTGCGATCTTTGCAATAGGATATCCTGTTGCTTTTGAAGCGAGTGCCGACGAACGCGACACACGTGGATTGATCTCTATACCTATGATCTGTTGATCGTTATCAGGGTTTAGGGAAAACTGCACGTTACATCCTCCGGCAAACATTCCAATTCCATTCATCATCTTGATGGCGAGATCGCGCATGTGCTGATAAACGGTATCGGGTAGCGTCATCGCCGGGGCAACTGTGATCGAATCACCGGTATGGATTCCCATCGGATCAAAATTTTCGATCGAACAAATGATGATCACGTTACCGATGTTGTCACGGAGCAATTCGAGTTCATATTCCTTCCATCCCATGATACTCTGCTCCACAAGAACTTCATGTATTGGAGACGCGTGCAAACCATTATTCAGCGCATCATCAAAATCCGCAGGATCATTCACGAAAGCGCCTCCTGTTCCCCCCAGCGTATAAGAAGGCCGGATGACAAGCGGGAAGCCTATTTCCTGCGCTATTTCCTTCCCTTGAAGAAATGACGTCGCCGTTCCACCTTTACAAACATCCACACCCAGCTCAATCATTTTGAGTCTGAATTTTTCCCTGTCCTCCGTTGTCTCAATTGCTTTAATATCGACCCCAATGATGCGCACACCGAAGTGCTGCCAAATACCGGCCTTTTCACAGTCAATACAAAGATTTAAGGCTGTCTGGCCGCCCATTGTGGGAAGCACGGCATCGATATGGTGTTTTTCTAATATTTCGCGGATGGATTTTTTAGTCAGTGGTTTCAGGTAAACATGATCCGCCGTCACTTTGTCAGTCATGATAGTGGCGGGATTTGAGTTGATCAGGACTACCTCAATGCCTTCCTCCCGAAGCGATCGTGCGGCCTGGGAACCTGCATAGTCAAATTCACAGGCTTGACCGATAATAATTGGGCCGCTTCCGATGATGAGGACGGAGCGAATACTTCTATCTCTTGGCATTGTTTAGTGGAAATGGGGTGAACAAAATTGGGCAAAAATAAAACACAGATTGAAATCATTTCATAAATGCGCGCATTAATTATCACGAAATTATTCGGATGATCTTGTTACCGATTGAAAACTTTCTTTTTTCCCTATTCAGGGATTTTTGCAACTTTTGGCGTCTTTGGATTGCGCATGAATTTGATACAGAAAGGGAAAGATAACCGTTACGATGCTATCGTGGTTGGTTCCGGAATAAGCGGAGGCTGGGCAGCTAAAGAGCTGTGCGAAAAAGGGCTAAAAGTCTTGCTGCTGGAGCGAGGGAAACCGCAGAATCATCCCGATTATCCTACAGCTACTCTGGATCCCTGGAAGTTTCCACATTGCGGCCGGCTCACACAACAGGATAGAACCAATAGTCACGTTCAGGCGCGCCACTATTCTTTTCAGGAGGATAGTAAGCACTTCTATATCAACGACCTCGAAAATCCCTACAACGAAGTAAAACGGTTTGACTGGATCCGCGGAGATGTTGTGGGCGGTCGCTCGCTCTTATGGGCTCGCCAATGTTACCGATGGAGTGATTTGGATTTTGAAGCCAACGCAAAGGACGGTTATGGCGTGGATTGGCCAATCCGATATAAAGACCTCGCTCCCTGGTATGACTATGTTGAGACGTTCATCGGCGTAAGTGGTCAAGAAGAAAATATCCCACATCTGCCTGACAGCAAATTTCTTCCACCGATGGAGATGAATTGTGTGGAGAAGGATTTCAAGTCAAGAGTTCAAAAGAAATATCCCGACCGATATGTTACGATCGGCCGAACTGCTAACCTAACAGCCCCGGTAAAAGGGCGAGGGGTATGCCAGACCCGCAACCTTTGCCATCGAGGTTGTCCCTATGGCGCATATTTCAGCACTAATGCCAGCACTCTTCCGGCAGCTTTTTCAACTGGCAATCTCACTTTGCGTCCAAACTCTTTGGTGAACAAAGTTATCTACGATGAGAAGAGAGGTAAGGCTACGGGTGTAGAAGTTACCGATGCAGATACCGGCGAGACGATGGAGTTTTATTCCAGAATAATATTCCTGAACGCCTCTACGGTTGCCACGGCGTTCATTTTATTGAACTCTGCTTCTGCAAGGTTCCCCAACGGTCTGGGCAATGGAAGTGATCAGCTTGGCCGAAATCTCATGGACCATCACAAACAAGCCGGAGCGTCGGCAAAAGTGGATGGATTTGAAGACCAATATTATTATGGCCGACGGCCCACCGGTATCTACATTCCGAGATTCAGGAATTTGACTGAAAAACACCCGGATTACCTTCGGGGTTTTGGATATCAGGGTACAGGGTCGAGGGAAGGATGGAACTCCCAGAGGTCAACGTTCAGCCTGGGCGCAGAACTCAAGGAAGCCGTTCAAAAACCCGGGCCCTGGAGAATTGGTTTCGGTGCCTTCGGGGAGTGCCTTCCTTATCCCGAAAACAGAGTGACGTTAAATACGGACTTGAAGGATAAATGGGGAAGGCCGACGCTTTCGATCGACGCTGAATTCAAAGCGAACGAAAAAGCAATGCAGCAGGATATGGCAGCCGCGATGGGCGAGATGTTGGAAACCCTGGGTTACAAAGGCGTGAATACCTACGTTGACACTTCTTTTCCGGGCAATGCGAATCACGAAATGGGCACCGCGCGAATGGGACAAAACCCCCGGACTTCAGTTTTGAATTCATTCAATCAAATGCATGAAGTGAAGAATGTTTTTATCACTGATGGCTCATGCATGACATCGTCATCCTGTGTGAATCCGTCTTTAACATATATGGCTTTGACAGCCAGAGCTTGCGACTATGCCGTGAAAGAACTCAAAAAGATGAATCTCTAGCATCAGCGCACTATTGCAATTTTTCTGGTTGCAGTTACCCCGTCTGCCACGATCTTTAACATATAGATGCCCTCCGACAAGGCTGATACATACAATGTAATTTGACTTTCTTCGATCGACATGGAGACATTCAATCGACTTCCCTTCGAATTATAAAGTGACACGTCAACATTAAAGCCATGTGCCGATAACATAATAATCACTCTATCCGTTTTCACAGGATTGGGATAGACTTCCAAATTATCGGCGAGTGATTTTTCGATTCCCGTGATGATGCCTATGTCAACAGACGAAAGGCTGGTACATCCGGATGTTGACGTCGCAGTTAACGTGACCGTGTAATCTCCCAGCTCTTCAAATACGTGCGTCGGGTTTTGCACGTCTGCTGTCGTCCCGTCTCCAAAATCCCAGAGCCATGAGACACTCCCCACTCCCGCGGTGGAAAAGACAACCTGCTTGTCCGCAACAGGGAAATCGGGGTCGAATGTAATTGAAGAAGAAGGCAGACTATTCACTTTCACATCAATGGTACCGATTGATTCACATTCGAGCGCGTTGTTTCTCACCAGTACAGAATATTCACCAGTTGTCCCGACCTCAATACTTTGTGTTTTTTCGCCTGTGCTCCACGTGTATTCATCGGCCGCATCTACTGATAGCGTGACGGCGGAACCTTCACAGAACATCAGGTCACCGGACGCCTGAATTTCTGGCCTTGCTTTTATTTCAACTTTGGCAGGCGTGCGCAAGCTTTCATAATGATGGTCAGCATTTGAAACATAAAAAACTGTATCGCGCAACAAATCAGGTGTCGTGAACTGCGACCCGGAAAAAATTGCCGATCCCCCTGTAAAGTCTTTGTACCAATTGAATTTTCCCGCACCCTCAGCCTTCAGCACTGCGGCGTCACCGTAACATGCCTCAACTGTTCCAACGAGGGGGATAGGGGCTTTAAGTGTGAAATTATACATTGAATCAGCATATATTGCCGAGTTGATCAACACGTCTTTCGTCATTGCAGCATGCAAAGCGAACGCAATCGTGATTTCCTCGCCGGAATTTATTGAATACGGACCGGAGCTCACCGAATGACTGATGTCACCGCCTGTTGTGGCATTGCCCGCCTGAAGCTTTGCCAGGCCAGTGGAAATGCTGATGTATTTTTCGGAATCAGTGAACCCGTCATAAATGCCAAAAGGATTTCCGGCAATAGACGGGTCGTTGTCGATTGCGAAGTAGTTGGCATTTCCGCTCAGAACCTGAATGCCTGCATGTGGCTTGCCTGCTGACTGTGATGCATGGACGTATCCTAATTTTGTATCAGCATCCCAGGAAGCCTTATCGGTAGCTCCTCCCGTCGAAACATCCCAATCGGCAAACAGGCCAAAGTAAAAATCAGTCAATGCGTTAGCTGAAGTATTCTTCACTTTATATTCCAGGATAACAAAATCCCGGTAGGGGGCATTATTCCAGACCATACTCCTGTAAGAGACCGACAATGAAGATAGGGACGGGTCAGGCGCATTTATAAAACTTCCCGTTATTTCGGAGTATGAACGTTCGCCAGGTGTTTGTTTTTTTATTTTAGAACTGGAGTTGAAGTCCTGGTCATAAGTCCCACCTGAAGCCCGAACGTTATTGTTCATATCCGTGGTCGACGTGCCCATGATAAGCCCCATTTCAAACAACAGGCTTTCTTCATTATACAAGAACCCTGAACCACCGGCCTGTGCTGCGGTATTTCCGAAGCCAATCCTTCCGCGCGAAGTAATAGACGTGATGATATTGTTTTCGTTCACGTCGATATATGAAGGTACTTCCAGGCTTATAAGTTGAAAGTCGTTGTAATCACCATCCTCAAAAGTCAAAAGAGCATCAATCCGTGTATCTATTGGCAACGAAGCTGACAAGGTTAATTCAAACGGTGAAGAAATATTTCTTTTTGTTTCATTTTCACCTAAGCTTCCCAGAGCCAGCACGCCGTTAGTGACGTTAACGAAAGGCGATGTTGACGTAAGGGTCACTTTTAATCCACCCGAAGTAGGCTTCAAATAGTTCGTAAAATCAAAATACAAACGTACTGCGTCTCCCGGATCAGGCGTAACGCCCCCTGCGTTTACCATAAGTTGATTGCTTGCACGAACGGAGGGAGATTGAACGGTCAGGGCACGTTCGGCATCGAGCCGCCCCTTTCCTAGTTTATATAAATACGTAGGATTGTTGGCGTAGATACTTTCATCCGCCGAAACACGCAACTGCTCGGCTACTTGCAGCGCGCTCATTGCAGGGAATTTTGACCACACAAGTGCAGCAGCACCCGCGACAATAGGGGATGATATGGAAGTACCAGACTCCAAAGAGTATGAGTCGTTGTAAACAGTCGTTAGAACAAAATAACCCGGCGCAATGACGTCGACTGTCTTACCAAAATTTGAAAACGGTGAACGGACATCGCTTGAATTTGAATTCGCCACGGACACCACATAGTCGTATGATGCCGGATAGATCGGATTTTCAAGATTGCTGTTTCCAGCAGCCGCCACAACCACGCAATTCAGGTCGTGGGTGACATAGGTGATGATATCTTGAGCAATGGTACTGCGGTTATAATTACCCCATGAGCAATTGATAATCCGGGCTCCGTGAGTGGCGGCATACAAGATGCCTTCGTATGTATTGGATGAATAATCACCGGGAGCCTGATCGTCGGCAAAGTGTTTTGTAAAAAGCAGCTTTGCTTTAAAGCCTATGCCTGAAATTCCAATTCCATTGTCCGTTCGAGCGGAGGCGCATCCTGCCACCATAGTGCCATGACTAAATAATCCTCCCTGATTGACAGACGGGTCATTATCTCCAATAAAACCAGGCGTGCCGATCAATGCAAGAGATGATCCCGAAAAATCCCAACCGCGGTTGTTATCGATGTATCCGTCATTGTTGTTATCAATTCCATCCAGTGGTTCGGAAGGATCGACATAAATGTTTGCCTGCAGGTCAGGGTGGTCAAGGTCGCCGCCAGTGTCTACTACGCCGATTACAATATCTTCATCTACTTCAACCAGGTCCCAGGCCTGTCGCGCTTTAATCAGATCGATAGCATACTGTTGACCCAACATCGGATCGTTTGGTTCTAATAAGGGAGCCGCGGTGTACACAGGCTCGACGGTTTCAAAATAACCTGTGCTATAAAGTTCTTTAATGTATTGCTCAACATCCTTGCTCCCATCGAAGGTCAATTTATAGTAAAGGGAAATGTCAATGCGTTGCCTTCGCGGGGCATTCCGTGCACTGTTATGAGACTGTGTGTTGACGAGCGGATAGATCCCTCGGACATTCAGGTTGTGAGAAATCCTGCCGCCCTGATTTTCGAAAATACCTTTATACTCTTTGTTAAGCTTTACCCAGACCGCCCCTTTCGCGTAATCTGCTGTAGTAAGACCTGCGGGCAGGGCAAATTTTCCTAATTTCTGGCCATAAGAAATCAGCGGTAAAATTGAAATAAGAAAGCAGGCAACACGTCGCACTAACACCGATCAGCTGGTTATCTATTCAAAAGTACGGTTAATACGGAATATCGCCGTTAGGTAAAAAGCAAAGCAGACGACGTGGTGACCGGGCAGGGTCTATCGACTTAGATCATGCCGCGAGCTTTCAACTCAAGGTATTTATTGATGGTGTTTATTGTTAACTCTTCCGGCGCTGTTAGCACCGCCTGTATTCCGTGGCGCAAAAGTTCCTTAACAATGAGCTTCTTGTCAAAACTGAATTTTTCGGCTATCGCCTTGTAGTAGACTTCTTTCAGATTTTCCGCGGGCTGGGTAAGTAATGATTTCATTTCTGTGTTTTCAAAAAAGATAACCACTAACAAATGCTGACTATTCAGGCTTTTTAAGTAAGGTAGTTGTCTTTGCAGGCCATAGATGGATTCGAAGTTTGTAAATAGAAGCAACAGACTTCTTTGCGTTATTTTTCTGCGGATGTGACTATACAAAGCAAAGAAATCACTTTCCCGGTAGGCGGTCTTTTGGTTGTACAGCACCTCCATGATATTTGCCATTTGTTTGCTTTGTCTGCTTGCAGCCACCATCGATCCGATCCTGTTCTGAAAAGTCAATAGACCGGCCTTGTCCGATTTTTTGATAGCAATATTTGAAATGACCAGGCTTGCATTTATCGCGTAATCGAGTAAGCTAAGACCATTGAAAGGCATCTGCATAACTCGCCCTTTGTCAATAAGGCTGTAGACTTGTTGTGAACGTTCATCCTGAAAATGATTCACCATGAGGTGATTTTTCCGAGCTGTGGCCTTCCAGTTGATGGTCCGAAAGTCATCCCCGCTGACATATTCCTTTATGAGTTCGAATTCCATGTTCTGCCCAATGCGCCTGATCCTCTTTATTCCCGCATCGGTGAGGCGATTGGAAATAGCCATCAGCTCGTACTTTCGCATTTGTATATACGATGGATAGACGGGTACAAGCGCATCAGCCGAAAAACGAAAACGCCGGCTCAAAAGCCCGGTCCTTGATTTCACAAATACATTCACGGCTCCGAATGAGTATTCACCACGCTTGACAGGACGCAAGTAGTACTTGATAATCTTGCTTTCCGCAGGTTGGAGCTTAAGCTCGAAATTCAAATCACGTCGCTGAAACTGATGTGGAATTTCATCAATGATGTTTAAAGTGACAGCAAACGGATAGGAACTTTCCAAATGTAAACGGATCTCATTCTCATCACCATTAGAAAGTTTTTCAGGTGTCACTCTATTTCCATGAAGTCCCTTCCGTGTCCGATACAGAAGCAGGATGTCAGTGAGAGCAGTAGCAACCAGAATAAAAAAAAGTATTTCTGCTAAAACAACTCCAAAGCCCGTTATGAATGAACCAATAAATGAAAGTACCACTATTCCGATGGCGAGGAACAGTCGATTATTCAAATAAAGTGATCGGATCAATTTCACTTAGCGGGGTACTTCAACCTTGTCAATAATCTGTTTCACTACATCGTCTGCGGTGACACCTTCCATTTCTTTTTCGGGTGTAAGGATGACGCGATGCCTCAACACCGGAAGAGCGATCATCTTGATATCTTCAGGCGTGACAAAGTCCCTTCCATTTAGCGCTGCGAAAGCCTTGGACCCAGTGAGTATCGCGATGGATGCTCTTGGGGAACCTCCCAGGAAAAGCGACGGGCTGTTGCGCGTTTCATGAATCAATTGACCAACATAAGATAGAAGCTTGGCTTCAACATGGATATGTTGGATAGTCTCTCTGTAAGATCTGATCTCTTCCGCTGTTAGCACCGTATTAATTTCCATTATTGGTTTTATCCCTTTTCGGATGTGGTGTCCCGTGATGATTGCTATCTCTTGTTCCAGCGACGGATAGTTAACGAGGATCTTAAAAAGAAATCTGTCTAGCTGTGCTTCAGGAAGGCGGTACGTTCCTTCATGTTCAATAGGGTTTTGCGTTGCCACCACCATATAAGGACCTTCAAACGGGTACGTCGTGCCATCTACAGTCACTTGCCTTTCTTCCATTACCTCGAATAATGCAGCTTGTGTTTTTGCCGGAGCGCGGTTTATCTCGTCGATCAAGACGATGTTGGAAAAGATAGGGCCGGCTTTGAATTCAAACTCCGACTTCTTAATGTTATATACCGAGGTGCCCAATACATCGGATGGCATAAGATCTGGCGTAAACTGTATCCTCGAGAACTTCACGGAAATTACTTTTGAAACAAGTTTTGCCGTAAGCGTCTTAGCAACACCAGGCACGCCTTCGATGAGCACGTGACCATCAGCAAGAATGGCCGTAATGAGCAGATCGACCATCTGTTCCTGTCCGACGATCACTTTACCAATTTCTTCTCTGATCTTCTTTACACTTTCATTTAACTCGGTGAGATCAACACGACTCTTGAATACATTCTCTTCCATGAATTGAATATTTACTTTGACAACTTACTTGTTGTTAAACTTCTCTATTTTTTTGTTAATGTCGATCAATTCCTCTGATGAAATCTTTTCTTTTTCCTGAATAGCCAAAATTAAATTTATCAGCGCCCGAACATCGTCTTCGGGCTTCCCGGATTTTCCCGCTAGCGCTATAATAAAAGGTTCATTCAAAACATTAGTATTCAGCCAGTATTTTGTGCGGATCTTATCCATGAGAAAGTGGATCTTCTTTTCAGCAATGTTTTTATGCTCTGCACTTTGATAATATAAATTGCTGATCGTTCCGACAAACTCCAGCGTTGTATTCTCAAGCGGGGCAATGACAGGAATGATCCGTTGCTTTCGCTTCATCTCAAAGCCAATGAAGATCAAGATTGAGACTATAGTAATGTAGTAGGCCCACCTCAGGGACTCATTGGATAAAATAAATCGCAGCGGCGTCTGGCTTTCCATCCTTCCCACGTGATAGTATTCTGTCCATTGCACAGGCGAAAGATCAAGGTAGGAAAGCGTGGTGGTGACGAATTCGTGGTTATCGCGAGCCAGCAGATAAATATTTGTGAATATCAAAGGAGTGCAGTTCAAAATAAAGCTGCCCTTCCCCCATTTTATGCGAATGGTGACAGGCATACCCCGATCGTTTTTTGCAATGACCGTTGTTCGTGTCGAATCAAAACGGTTAAAGTAATTGTGAATATTGTCGCGACGATAATAATATTCTGTCGTGGTGTCCATTTTGAACGCCGCAAATCTGAGTGCTGCAGTATCCTTTCTCTCTATTATGTCCTCTCCTCTGAAAAAATAGTCATAGGTAGCGACGTCAACGGTGTCGGAGAAATGGCCCCAAAAATACTGAGCTGAGATAAGGACCGTGCCACCCCCACCCACGTGTTCGAGTAAAACGTCGGTATCTTCTTTGTCAGCACTAAAGCCGGAGGATACGATCAATACGTTATCATTTTTTTTTAGAGAATCTTTTATCTCATACAACGTCAAATGGGAATGATGTATTTCCTGTCCCGGAAAGATCGACGGCAATAACTCATTGAGGGCAAATGCGCCGTAAGGGTTCTTATCGAGGGGGGAATAGGTAATCGTCCAGTCGTACTTTTTAGGACTGGCCAATTTCAGAGCGATGAATATTCCGAATGCAACACCGATGTATAGAAAATATTTCCAGTCTTTCATCAGGTGGTCAGCTTAGTTACTTGATGTTTGTTTTCCACGTCTTGAAGATGTCCTGTACATGGGCGAATGTTTCGGCATTGACCTTGAAATTTCCGTACCACGCATACTCAAAATAGTAGTTCAGGTCGCTAAAGCCCGGCTTCAATTCCGCCCGCTTTAATTCATCAATGTAATCGTGATTTGTCTTGCCCTGGTCCCAATGGATGTGATTTTTATCTGACAACATTTTTAACGCGTAAAGGAATAAGAGCCGTACGCCACCCCGATAATCCTTTTTTCCAACAGCCTCATCGATGAGCTTCTCAAAATCCATTTCATGAATATTCTCGTCGAGCGCATTATAACGGAAAGTACTCGAGCCTTCTCCCGAATAGAACACCTTAAATGCATTCACTTTCAATAGCATTATGACGAGCACAACTATCAGTGCGATGCCTGTAATGTAGATAAGGACCTTCCCCCAGTTCGTTGTTACGGCGCTTTCAAAGATTGAGCCTATGAGTTGCTTTAACAAAAGCATAAACCTTTCCCATAAACTTTCCGCGATCGTTGGAGGTTCCTTGTATTGCAACTCCGGATCGGACTTTAGTTTCTGCAAGGTTTCAGCATCGGCCGTTCTGGATGTTATCGTAGTTGTATCCGGAAATGCATGTGAATCTATCTCCTCAGTATCTTTCTGAGTCACCGTTTCATCGGATTGATCCACAGAATCTGCGCTCTGACAAAACGAAGCACTGCTGATAAAGAAGCAAACAAAAAAAAGTAAGTTTTTCAAACGCACTTAGTACATATTAATATTGCTCGTCCGAGGTTGACTGCGGCTGACTCTGTCCCAGTGTATCTATTCTGCCCAACAGGCCCTTCGCTTCTTTCCTTTCCACGAGATTAAAATATTGAAAGGCAATACCTATGTTGGGCAGCGCACCCAGAACTATTTGAGCGAGGTAGTACAGCGTAAATAGAAGCATCATTGGCCAAGTCATCATTGGTTGATCAAGCATTTCGGTTGAGGTGTTGTGTAAGGCCGTTGTGACCATTGCAATGTACCAGGGTATTAAAAAAATATACGAAATGGTCATCATAACGATATACAAAACGAATATCAGTCCGAACGTGCTCCACCATTTGTCCCTCACTAATTTGAAAGAACGCATAGCAGCGTCAAAAAATCCCTTCTTTTCGTAAGCCCGGATAAAGTAAGTGAGTGAAACGCTGACCATCAAATAGACAATGGCACAAACCATGGCCATCATACCCAGAAATATTAACGCCGGTGAGATTGCTGCAAGTATGCCCACTGGAATTAGCAAGGCGATGTAGGCGGCAATGGCTAGCAAAAAGAAAACCAACGTTGTGCCAAAATACATCCAGAACGTTTCGCGGACTCGCCGCCACACTTCTACGACGTCAATATTATTTGTCCGTTTCTCTTCGTAAAGAATAATGTAGTTGTTAATGGTTGCAATAGACATAATACTACTGAGCAGAAACAACACAAACATCAATAGAATCTGAAGCCAGAAGTTCACGGACATAAAATAGGTTTCAAAAACTTCTGGATCGCCGGAGTTTGTTGAAACTGCTCTCGTGAGATCCATAAACTCACCTAAAAAGGTCGCAATGATCAAACTAGCAACAATGACCGGGGGTCCCGCAATAACCAAGATACTTTTTCCAAGAGATTTGAAGTTTTGACGAATGAACTCAAACGTCGCATTCATCTTGCGGCTGAAGTCTCTTGTATGGTGAAATTCGATTGTGTTAAAATTTTCCATTATGCTTTAGTCTAACGGGATAGATAATGAAATAATAAATCATAAGAAGAGCTGACAGTCCGATGATTGCGGCCTTAATTGTCCAGTGCATAAAAGCGTATCGCGTTATGAATGATTCTATAAAACCAGCCAGGATAAAAAACGGTACCAACCCGATCACAATTTTGAAACCCTTCTTTGCACCCATCTTGAATGACGTAAGTCGAGGGTATGTTCCGGGGAACAGAAGGCTGTTTCCCATCGTGAATCCAGCAGCTGCCGCAATGACGATTGACGACAGTTCAATAGTGCCATGCAGCATAATGACGGGTAGCGCCTGGCTTAACTGCTGTTCAACGGCAAAAAACATAAGGAACGTTCCCACCATCAATCCATTGCGGAACAATTCAAAGCCGGTGCCCAGTGACGCAAAGATACCAAACACAAACACACGAAATGAGACAAGGGTGTTATTCCAGGTGATGAAGAAAAACATTGTTAGTTCGTCTTGGCCGGCGTAAACATCGGTCGGATTACCGGATTTGATGTTCTCAAGCGTCATGTTAACATATCCATCACCCATGATAAGGCGCACAAACGTGTCATCATATTTTGCTGAAACTGCACCCATGATTCCAGCGACCAAAAAAATTACGAAAGAATAAAGCAATGACTTTCGGGCATTGTACATCATTTCCGGAAGTTCATACTTCCAGAACGTAACAAAACGACTGGCTTCTTCTTGTTTGTTCTTATATATCTCGAGGTGAACTTTGCTGGCCAACGCATTCAGATACTTGGTGGTGCGGCTGTCCCCGTAATGTGTGCGCGAATATGACAGATCATCTGTGAGCTGAATGAACAATTCTGCAAGTCGATCAGGAGAGGTTCCACGTTGGTCTTTGACTACGTTTTCAAATTCTTCCCAACGCAATTTATTTTGCTTGACAAATGCAGCTTCCCTCATGAATTTTTCTTAAGCCAGACACTAACCCTTCTCGGATATTTCTATCACCTTGTTCCAAACTCTGAAAATATTTCCTGAACAGATCTTCTTTATGTCTTCATCGGAGTATCCTCTTTTGAGCAATACGTAAAATAGATTCGGATAGTCTGAAACATCTTTCAATCCGAGTGGCAAACTGTCGCCTACGCCGTCATAATCCGATCCAATTCCTACGTGGTCGATACCCACCAGTTTCACTACGTGATCGATGTGGTCTGCCACGCGTGCTACATCGGAATACAAGTCGCTGTGATTCTTTGCAAACTGATCAATGATAGATTGTGCTGCCGAATCTTTTGACGTGAGGCCTTTTGCCTGCAAAGTCTTCTCCAGCGAGTCAAGCATTTTGCTGTTCACCCGAGCCAAAGAATCCAGGAAGGATGCGCCAAAATTGATCTGGATTACGCCACCATTTTTTGCCAATGCTTTGATCATATCATCCGACATGTTTCTTTCAAAGGCAGGTGTAAAATATCTGCACGAAGAATGAGACGCAATCACCGGCGCTTTCGAGGCTTTAATCACATCGTAAAAAGAGCTGTCTGAGACGTGCGAAATGTCCACCATCATTCCTACGCGATTCATTTCAGCTACCACCTTCTCACCAAAAGGGCTTAGTCCATTCCAACTCCTGTTTAGAGTATCATAAGAGGAATCACAAATCTGATTCTGTTTTCCGTGGGTAAGAGTGACGTAACGAATACCCCGGTCAAAAAAATACGTCACATTTTTAACGTCATTTCCGATGGGTGCTCCGTTTTCCATTCCAAGGGGAAGTGAGATTTTTCCTGCTTTGGAATTCTCTTCTATCTCAGATGGTGTCTTCGCCAGCGCAAACTTATCAGGGTGCGCCTGAACAATCGCTTCGATCATATTAATCAACGAATCCGCCAGGGCTTTGCCATTATCGGGTTTTTGCTGATAATCTGAGGGAATATAAATGGACATAAAAGGGGCATCCAGGCCTCCTTTTTTCGCACGCTCAAAATCAAAGTCTCCTTCCGTGGTGCTTACGGGGATACCCATATATTCCCGCTCCAATCGGAAGTGTTTTATTTTCAGCCTGTATGGAAGGTCTACGTGGGTATCCGCGAGAACAAATTGTTGCGCAAGGTCGTTTGCTTTGGCACGTAGTTGGTCGTCGTTTGAGGAGGATTCGGATTTTTCACCCGAGCATCCTAAGAGGAAAAGAAGGGCAGTTACAATTAGCGATCTGAAAATATTCATTGTTACTTCATTATTTTTGAAAATTGCATAAAATTAAAAGTGGATGCAAACAGTTCGGGTACGCACTACGCAAAATGTTCTCATAGATTACCCTTTAGCCAGCATAGGCGACCGGATCTTAGGACATCTTATTGATAGGCTGATCCTGATCGCATATTCGGTTGCAGTTGTGTTTGCGCTGGCTGATCGCGATGTAGACCTCTGGTATATTTGGCTTCTGCTTCTCGGCATACCCTGGATGTTTTTCAGTGTCTTATTTGAGATATTTATGAATGGCCAGACACCGGGAAAACAACTAATGAAAACAAAGGTTGTGCGTCTCAATGGAACACCGGCGACTGTTGGCGACTACTTACTTCGCTGGGTCTTTAGCCTTGTGGACTTTTATATACTTTCAGGTGCGATTGCCCTGGTAGCAGTTGCCATGGGCGGCAAAGGGCAGCGAATAGGAGACATGGTGGCCGGAACCTCAGTCGTTAAACTGATTGAGCAGCGCGAGTTCTCTGCCAAAGACGTATTTGTCGCGACCGACGAAACACATGTTCCAACGTTTACGCAAGTAACACAACTTAGCGATAAGGATATTGAGTTGATACAACATGCACTTGAAGTAAATCGCGATCATGGAAACGGCCAGCCGGTGATGGTCATAACGGAAAAAATAAAAATGTTGCTTAGCATTCAGACCGACTTACCACCAGTTCAATTCTTATATACCATAATTAAAGACTATAATAGCCTAACAACTGGAAGGTAAATGGATGATCTGCCGGAATATTCACGTTCATACGTCGCCCTTCGGAACGGTCAGGATAAGCCGGAAATCTGGGTTGCGCTCCACGGGTTAATTTACGATGTCACGCGGTCACGGCTGTGGAGAGATGGGAAACATTATGAACACTGGGCGGGCCAGGACCTAACCGATGAGCTGAAGGACGCTCCTCACGATTCAAAAGTCTTTGAAAAATTCAAGGTTATCGGAAAGCTCAAACATTAACGACGAAACGTAAATCAGTAAAGAGACTCCTTTGGATTGTTTTTTCTGTAGATTTCATGTTATAGCTTTGTCTCCTTTGATAATATTGCACTATTGATATTTATAACCGCCCATGATCATAATAGCAGACAGCGGAGGATCCAAGATTGATTGGAGGCTCATTGAACGTAATGGTACCGTCGGACAGGCAAGCGCTCCGGGGTTCAATCCCTACTATCAGCCGATCGAAGATCTCAAGAAGAATGTACAGGAATTGGTACTCCCGAAGATCAATGAGCAGGTAAATAAGATCTTTTTTTATGGCGCCGGGGTTTCGTCAATTAAGAATCAACTGACCATCAAAAGCGCCTTCCTCGAATTTTTTCCCGAGGCTCACATCGAAATTGGATGGGATCTTTTAGCTGCAGCTCGGGCTCTCTGTGGTTACGAGCCCGGAATTGCGTGCATCATGGGAACAGGATCAAATTCCTGTTTGTACGACGGCGAAAAGATTGTAGGCAACGTTGCCAACCTTGGTTGGATATTGGCAGACGAAGGATCAGGTGCAAACATAGGTCGGAAATTCCTGGTGGATTACCTGCGTTTAGTAATGCCGGAAACCCTGAGGAAACAATTTCATGACCGATTTCCATTAAGTCGCGAAGAGTTCCTGGAAAAAGTATATCAGCAGGAGCGCCCAAGTGCTTTTCTTGCAAGCTTCACAAAATTCATCTTTCAACATCTCAAAGAGCCCTATTGTTACAAACTTATATACAGCAGTTTTGCCGAGTTCTATGAGAACAATGTGATGAAGTACGAAAACTTCAGCAATCTTAAAGTTCATTTTACGGGCTCTATCGCTTTTTATTTCAGCGACATATTACGGCAAGTCGCAAATGACAAAGGTATCACCGTTAAGAATATTCTTGAGGGACCAATAGCAGGTTTGACTTTGTATCACCAAAAAGATCTTAATTGATTTTGTCAACGACCGAATCATCTTCTTACTACGACAATCTTGAACAAATGAGTGTTCATGAATTGTTGGTTAATATAAACAACGAGGATAAGACTGTCCCATTATCCATCGAAAAAGTCCTGCACCAAATTGAGCCGCTGATAAATGCCGTGGTAGATAAAATGAAGTCCGGTGGCAGGATGTTTTACATTGGTGCTGGTACGAGCGGACGCCTTGGCATTGTCGACGCGTCAGAGGTTCCGCCTACTTACGGAGTTCCACATGGAAGGGTGATTGGATTGATGGCTGGTGGAGACAAGGCGATCCGAAAAGCTGCGGAGTACGCAGAGGATGATTTCGCTCAGGCTTGGAAAGACCTGGAGGAGTTTTCAATCAATCAGCAGGACGTATTGGTGGGTATTGCGGCGTCGGGAAGAACTCCTTACGTAATCGGCGGACTGAAAGACGCGAGAGCTAACGGTATAACTACCGGCTGTATTGTGTGCAATTCAAATTCAGAGGTGGCGAAACAGGCAGATTTTCCCATTGAAGTCGTTGTCGGGCCGGAGTTTGTAACAGGAAGTACACGGATGAAGTCAGGGACAGCGCAAAAGCTGGTACTTAATATGATCACGACCACTGTTATGATCAAGCTTGGTCACGTCAAGGGAAATAAGATGGTCGATATGCAACTGACCAACAAGAAGCTGGTCGATCGAGGGATAAACATGATCATGGCTGAGCTTGGTGTTTCCTACGAAGAAGCGGAACAATTACTAAAGCAACACGGTTCTGTCAGAAAAGCTGTTGACAGCCGGCGGAGCCATGCACGAGATTGAACCTTACTACAACTGGCTGAAATATTACGATCCGACGCTAGATAAACTCTCTCCATTTCACGGAAAGCAGTACAATCACGACCTCTATTCTGACACTATTTACGGGTATTATATCGATCCTGCGTGGGATTCGATTGGATCAGAAACGTTGTATATAAAAATCCTGTACGCCGACTATGAAATAGGATTTACAGTGATAGAATTTATTGGCGAATGGAACGACGCGATTAACAACGACATCATGACCTTAAAAAGAAATATCCTTGAGGGTATGATGAAGGAGGGTATCAACAAATTTATCCTCATAGGGGAGAACATTCTCAACTTCCATGGATCAGACGACTGCTATTATGAGGAGTGGTTTGATGAAGTTGAAGATGGGTGGATTGCCGCAGTGTCGTTTCCTGAGTTTATTCAGGATGAATTCAGGAAGTACCATGTAGATAGCTACATCAACATGGGTGGAACCTTACAAATTGTGCAGTGGAGGACTCTTCAGCCCTTGAATTTCTTCGATCTCGTTAATGCTATGATTCAGAGAAGACTTAACTGAACGTCGGTAACCAACGCATCGGCTGGAACAAGATAGTCGCGTTTTGATTGAAGTTCCCTGCAGAGTATCCGCGTCCTTCTCAACTTTCCCTTTTTAAAGTATTTGTCCTGGAGACGGAAAATACTGCCCTCAGGCACCTGGGAGAGTTCAACCTGACTGGTATTCCGGTCGAACTTCCGGAATGCCTGAGTAAGGGTTGTATCGGCAAAGGAGCTTGCTTTGGGATTTATCATATGCCTCCGGAGCTCATGTAAGATTTCCTCTGGAAACACACTTTCCCAGAGTATTGGGACCAGCAAATCTGTGAAAGTAGACTTCCATTGATCTCCATGGGGGTCAACTTTGTTCCCGTATTCGAGGTAGACCCTGAGGTGCGCCACCTCATGGACATAGGTGACCAGGAAAAGGTATTGATTGAGGTCGTTGTTGAGCGTAATCCTGGGATGGTTTTTTGTACGCCGGCTTGTAAAGTCCCCGACCTTTGTCTGTCGGCTCTTAGTTATCTTAAGTTCAAAGGGGCTTTGTTTCCATAAAGTAAAACAATACTCCAGTGCCGAAGCTGGAACATGCGTTTGCAATATGGTAAAAACCCGCTCTGAAGTCATATAAAAACAAAAAAGGCTTTAGTTGTCTAAAGCCTTCTCAACAATCCTAAAGGATTTCTTACTGTACTCCAGTGGTGTCAGTAGTAGTAGCCGTAGTGTCAGCAACGCTGTCCATAGGAGCTACTACTTCTTCAGTAGCAGGAGTTTCAGCAGTTTCAGCTTTCTTGCCACAAGCAACAAACGCCATAGCGAAGCCAACAACAGCTACAAATGCAATAAATTTTTTCATAGTTTACAGGTTTTAGAAAATTCACCGCAAATATAGCAGTATTATAGAACTCCGGTCGTAGGGGGTAATAAAATTTATTTTTTGCGAAATATTAACCTAAGCGGAACACCCTCAAATTCAAAGTTTTCCCTGAGCTTATTTTCGAGGAAACGCTCATATGACGGTTGAATGTACTGGGGAAGGTTACAAAAGAACACAAACGATGGAAATCGGGCTGTTACCTGGGTAATGTATTTTATGTTGACGTGCTTACCCTTAATCGAGGGAGGCGGGTGACTTAGTATCTCGGGTAGTAACACATCATTTAGCTTATGCGTTGGCACTTTCTTCGTCTTACTATCAAAGACCTGGACCGCTTTTTCAACTACCTGAAATATCCTCTGCTTATTGAGTGCCGAAGCGAAAATGATGGGCAGATAATCAATAGGTGCTAATGTTTCCAGAATTTCCGTCTTGAACTTATCAGATGTCTTGGAATCCTTTTCAATGAGGTCCCACTTGTTCACCATCAATACCATTCCCTTGCCTTGTCGTTCTGCCAGGTTGATGAGGTTAACATCCTGAGCTTCTATTCCACGCTCAGCGTCAATAACGACTATACATACATCACTCTCTTCCAATGCGCGTAACGAACGTAATACAGAATAGAATTCTATGTCCTCCTTTACCTTTGCTTTTTTCCGAACTCCTGCGGTATCGATCAGGATAAAGTTTTTCCCATACATTTTGTAGTGAGAGTGAATAGCATCGCGCGTTGTTCCAGCTTCATCGGTAACGATACTCCTGTCTGTTCCGAGCAGCGCGTTCAACAATGATGACTTGCCTACGTTAGGTCGACCAAGTATAGCTATCTTAGGTATGCCCGCATTAGGATCCTCAACACCTTCAGTTGGAAATGTTTTAATGAGCTCGTCCAAAATCTCGCCTGTACCCCCACCGTTCTCCGCAGATACCGGGTAAACTTCGCCAAGACTTAAACCATAAAATTCGGAAGCAGCCATCGCCTTATCAGGTGTATCCGCCTTATTCGCCGCAATGAATATCGGCTTTTTACTTGTGCGAAGGAGATTGGCAAACTCTTTGTCAAATCCTGTAAGTCCATCCTTACAGTCAACCATAAAGATCACCGCAGAGGATTCGTCGATTGCAAGCTTTACCTGTTTACGGATCTCCGATTCAAATTTGTCTTCCGAGCCCGTCACATATCCACCGGTATCAATAACAGTAAAGAACTTCCCACACCATTCGGCATAGCCATAATGACGGTCCCGTGTAACGCCAGGCTTATTATCCATAATAGCCTCCCGCTTTTCGACAAGGCGATTAAAGAATGTTGATTTGCCTACATTAGGGCGTCCTACTATCGCTACAATATTTGCCATTACTCAGAAATGCGTTTGAAAACAAATTGACAAGATTCCGTCCGGGGCCGCGAAGATAACAAAATTACAACTATAAACTTGTTCTCGTCCTATCGGGAACGAAGACGCCCAGTCCCGGACGCCGTATGTTTGAAGTAATGGCGAAAAATCAAACACTGAGGGGAAAAATGTTTTTTCTCTTTACCCTCCTCTTAGCTGGGTCTGCTTACTCACAATCCCCTTCCTCCAGCGAGGAGAAATGGGGAATCGTTCTAGAGCATCCCCTTATGAAAGATGTGGTGGTAAGTCGAAACGTCGAATACTATCAGCGTAATGAGAAGCGCCTGCAACTTGACATTTATACTCTTCCTCGACAGACTGGTATTAATCCACGCGGAGCCGTCGTTTTCTTAACGGAGATGAATAAGGATAGGTCCTGGAAAATTTATCAGACCTGGCCCAGGCTCGCAGCCGCCTTCGGACTAATCGGCATTGTCGTCCAGATAGACAAAGATGATTATCTGGAATCGGCAAAGGAGGTTTTCAAATTCATAAGTAGTCATGGAAAACAATATCAAATTGACACAAGCAAAGTCGGCGTTTACATTCCATCTCATGTGCCGCTTAACGTTATGAATTATTTGATCAAAGACAAGACGAACCCTTGTGTAAAGTCAGTCGTTATGTTTTGTTCAAATCATGCGATTACTGGTCCTTTCAAAAAAGATCTACCAGTCATGTATGTAACGGATGATCAAATTGCTTACCCTAATGATCTCTTTTCTTCATTATGGACTGAAGTACAAAAGAGCAAAGCCCCATGGACGCTTAGGTTTGGTACTGGAATGCCGATCTTCTTTGAATCATTCGCCGATAATGATGAAGCACGGAAGATAATCCGGGAGGCAATCTATTTTTTTAAAAATCACCTTGAGCCCTTGCCTCCAAGTGATGGCGTCGCTGCGGAGGACCGAGCGATGATTGCCACGCTTTACAGAGCAGATTATGGACGCGCTGCCCCATTATTTAAGGAATGGCTTGATAGATATCCGAACGATCAATATGCGCTTCTGAAATATGCGATGATATCATTTATTCAAAAAGATTATGTTGAGGCCGAAGCAGCATATAAAAAAGTGAACGATCTGGATCCTGTTTATCGAATCGACCTAATGAAGACGCTGCTTGCAAATAGCAAAGCCGCTGAAGCGGAAATCGAACTGACACGGGCTCTGCGTTCTGGCATGGTGAAGCGAAGTCCCTACCCTGGAATTGCCTTGTTTCTATATTCGTTGGGTCGGTTCAGTCAGGGCGTTTCGTACTATCAAATGGCGAGCGAAAAGGATTTGAGGGGAGAGGATCATTACAATATGGCAAGGGGATATTCCAGGATGAATGAAATGGAAAAAGCATTTAATGAACTTGAGAAAGCACTACAGAACAATTTCGGTACCCGTGAGCAGATTGAAAACGAGAAAGATTTTGAGCAAATGAAATCACTCGAAAAGTACAAGGAAATTCTGGAGAGACTCCAATAACTTCCAGGTGTATAGTACATTTTCATCGAACCGTTGTGACGGCATTAACCCGCCGGATAATTAAAGGATCAGTACATACTTGTTCACGTGCTCTTGCTTGTAGAACCAACAAACATTTTAGTTGCAGGATAGGGATCGCAATTTTGCCAAAACAAAAGAGGTCACATTGCATTCCATTGCGGCATGCCCACGAGAATTTTGTATCTTTTCAAGACATCCTAGTACCTTCAACGGGTTTAGCGAATTGGTCAAAACGTGGTTTGAGTAAGAATTAGTAAGAGGTACGTTTAAGGTTCATTTAGATGTTTGCGGGTTAGATTTGATCAATTTCAACGTTGGCTGGAGCAATACTTTAAGAATATATTTTAACCTAATAAAACCTAAAGCATGAAACGCAAAGTTGTTCTCTTTGTAGTCACACAATTACTTTTGTTTGGGGCTTTTTATCTAACACTGAATTCTTACTCCAACTTTAATTTTATGCCCCAAAATGTAGACGACTCAGCAGAAGACGTTGTAATTGAGATCGTTAAGGGGTTTCCAGAAAACAAGGACTCATTAGAATTATATCCTCCCGGTACGGCCCGTGGGTGGGGAGGGAAAAAAGTTACCTGGAGTATTCGTGAAGGTGCCAATGTAAAGTCGTTTAGGATTAGTAAAAAGGGATCTTCAATGAATGTATTTAGATGGTTTGACGGCCCACCATCTCTGCTTTACAGAAAAAGTGGAAAAGGGCTTTTAGATAACTATGATAATGATGTTGAATACGAATATTGGATCCATTGGAAGGATGAAAACGGAGATAAACATCATTTTGATCCAAAGATTGCAATAAAGCCCGGAGAGGAGAAATTCTTTGAGCTTATTTATATTTTTTATGCTCTGCTTGTGGCTATTATATCTTTCATAACATTTAAAAAATGACGAGTTTTTTGAAATCCGCGGTCCTGGAACCTTTTGACACAATATGAAAATCCTTTTTGCTTCAAGGATGATGCATAAAATTGTTTCGATTGGCGTTCTTTTCCTTTGTTTACACCCCTCTTGTCTTGTCGCTCAGGATCAGAAGATTGCTGATAGCGTTAAGCTCATCTACCAGCAGGATACCCTGAAAGATGACGCCAAATTAGAACTACTGAAAGAACTATCTTTTAATGAAATCAGGGATTTAAAAAAGGCATTGGTTTATGCGGATGAGCTAATTGACCTTGCTGAAGAAAAGGGTAATAAAAATTACATCCAGGAAGGTTATTTCATAACCGGCAGCAAGGAAATGTTGCTGACGAATATAAAGGAAGCTCTTTCGGCTTTTATAAAAGCCGCTGAGTTGTCGAAGGAATTAAATAGCGTTACCAAAGAAGGGGAATGCTACATTGCCATTGCAGATATTTATTCCAGCGCGGGCAATCATAATACTTCTGCTATCTACTATGCCAAAGCCATTCAACTACTTCGAAGGTCCGACGACTCCGTCAGCCTGGCTTCTGCGCTATTGAATGCCGGAGACGAATATCTTAAGGTAAAAAAATATGATACCGCTCTTTTGTATGCTCAAAATGCGAAAGAGATTTTTGATACGCTTCAATACCAAACTGGTATCGGATACAGCCTGGGTAATATCGGTATGGTGTATGCAAGTACCGGTAAGAATAGTCTTGCGGAAAAATATCTTAAGGAGGCCATCAGCATACTGGAAGCCAATGAAGACTACAACGCCAGTTGCGATTATCTGCTTTCCATGGCGGATGTGTTCCTCAATAAAGGAGAAAAAAACGCCGCATTGAATTATGCATTGAAAAGTCTTGAGCTAGCCAGGCAATACCAGTTAAATCAACAAGTGATTAATGCCAATCTTAAGGTGTCGGATATTTTCTCACAAATCGGCAACACAACGGAAGCATTAAAATTCTACAAGGCGCACATTGCCGGAAGAGACAGTATTAATAATCTTCAGACAATACAGGAAATGGCAGACTTGCGTACGGACTATGAAGTTTCTCAAAAACAAATAGAGGTTGATTTACTAAACCAGCAGAAGAGAAACCAAAGGAGCATTATGATTTCATTGATTGTGATTTTAATTATGGCTCTCATTATTGCTTCCATACTGTTTAATTATAACCGTCAGAAGAAAAGAGCGTATGAGGTTTTGAACTTACAAAAGCGTGCTACTGACGAACAAAAAATCAAGGCTGAAAGTACGCTCTCGGAGCTGAAAACACTGCAAAAGCAAATGATCCACTCGGCCAAGATGGCATCGCTGGGAGAGGTAATCGCAGGTATCGCCCATGAAATACAGAATCCAATAAACTTTGTTACTAATTTCTCGGAATTGAACATTGAAATACTAAATGAGATGAAGGAGTTATTTCAGGACAAATTGGACCCTTTGGATAAAGCAGCTTCTGATGACATAATGAATAGTTTTGCCGAGAATCTTGAGAAGATCAATGAACATGGCAAACGGGCTGATGCAATTGTCAAAGGCATGCTGCAACACTCCAGGGCAAGCACGGGAGAGAAAAAACTGACGAATATCAACACCTTAGTTGATGATTCGTTGCGTCTTAGCTATCATGGATTAAAGGCGAAGAACAAGGGAGTTATCATAAACGTTAAAACTGACTTTGATAATAATGCTGGTGAAGTAGCTGTTGTGCCTCAGGATGTCTCAAGGGTGTTGTTGAACATTTGTAACAATGCATTTTATGCCGTGAACAAAAGAAAGCAAACGGCGGATTCTGAGTATGAGCCAACGGTTTTGGTCACCACCAAAAGATCAGGAGATAAAATGAAAATTTCAGTGAGGGACAATGGCAACGGAATTCCAAAAAAAATACTCGACAAAATATTCCAGCCTTTTTTTACTACAAAGCCACCGGGGCAGGGCACAGGACTTGGGTTATCCTTAAGCTATGACATCATAAAATTTCATGATGGGGAGTTAAGAGTGGAAACAGAAGAAGGAGTTTTTTCGGAATTTACCATTGAATTGCCGGCAGATTATTGACTTCCTTCAAGTTTTGATTAGTGAAAGAAAGTACAGGTTGAAAAATATTGCGTCGCTCAATTTCGCGTGCTTCCTGCTGGTAGTCTCAACATCAAACTTCAACACACCTGTGAAGAAGATATTGACGCGCCTCTGCCTCCCGCGTTTCTGAAAGCAACTCTCTGAAAACAAAAAACCACCAGAAGAAACCCAAAGAAGGGCCGTCTGACGGTCTAGTGGTAGCGGGGACAGGACTCGAACCTGTGTCCGCCGCAGCGGATATGAGCCCAACGGCTATTGTGATTTTAAATAGTTTGGCAAGATTACTTGCTGAATGAACTCTCGCCCCCTTCCTGATTTTAGTTCCTTTTCTCTCCGCAAAGCTGCGGCCTTGGTAGTAAATACTTCGTGATATATCGACAACCATGGGCGCCCTCTTAACGTCCAACCCTTAGTGCCTATGTTATGGGAATTTATTCTTGCTTCCAGATTGGAAGTATATCCGATATAGGGTTTCTTCAATTTTGTCGAATACAAAATGTAAACGTAGAATGGCATAAAACGGCGAAAGCGATCAATGGATCGCTTTCTTAACTTTCGTAGCGGGGACAGGACTCGAACCTGTGACCTTTGGGTTATGAGCCCAACGAGCTACCAACTGCTCCACCCCGCGATATATTTTTGTATAAGACCTTCTATCTTATCTTCTCGACTCGAACCTGTGTCCGCCGCGGCGGATATGAGCCCAACGAGCTACTCCCGATTTTATCGGGACTCCACCCCGCGATGTAGTACCCTAATTCAATCGCATCTCGATTAGTTCCAGAAAGAGAAAAATTACTTCATTTTCCACTAATAGGGTGGGCAAAAGTAGGACGGTTGCATCTAAAAAACAAGCTACCTTTGTAAATCATTATGGAGCAATCATCTTTTAGATCAGGTTATGTAAGCATTATTGGCAGGCCAAACGTTGGTAAGTCCTCGCTGATGAACAAGTTAATGGGTGAAAATATATCCATTATCACCCCCAAAGCGCAGACTACGCGTCATAGAATAATGGGAATGTTAAATGGGAACGATTATCAGATAGTTTATTCTGACACTCCAGGAATACTTGAACCCAAATATGCTTTGCACGATGCGATGATGAGCTATGTGAAAGTTTCATTGCAAGATGCCGATCTAATCTTATTGGTGGTTGAATTGGAAGACAAGTTTGAAAAGGATTTGTTCGAACGCTTCGGAAGGTTCACTACTCCAATCTTGTTGGTTATAAATAAAATCGATCTTGCCAAGGGATCCCAGATCGAAGACAAAGCGAAATATTGGAAAGAACATTTGCCTAACATCAAGGAGATTCTCCCGGTTTCGGCAAAAACGGGACAAAATGTAAACGAGATTCTTCCCAGGATTTTGAATTACATTCCAGTGCATCCTCCTTATTTCCCAACTGACGAGTTTACCGACAGAACAGAAAGGTTTTTTGCTTCTGAAATTATCCGTGAAAAAATATTTCTGAATTACGAGCAGGAAATTCCGTACAGCACTGAAGTATCTATCGAATCTTTTAAAGAGGCCGACGACATTATTCGCATCAGTGCCATGATTTACGTAGAGCGCGATTCGCAAAAAGGAATAGTTATTGGTAAGGGCGCCAGCTTAATTAAAAAGGTCGGCATAGAAGCCCGCAAGGATATGGAGGTTTTCTTTGGAAAGAAGATCCACCTGGAGACACATGTGAAGGTTGCTGATAACTGGCGCAAACAACAATTGAAGCTCAAGCAATTTGGATACACTGAATAATCCTGAGGGTTTTTCATTGGATCTCCCTGTACGACTTCCTAGTCTAAATATCCAAGGCCCTTTTTCTTAATGATTCCTTTAAGATAGTTGTAGCCCTGTTTGTAGGAAGCAAGGCGCTCTGCATCTCCGAAAGGGAGTTTATTATAGTCTTCTATACCCAGAATCTCTTTCTTTCTGATACGCTCGTCGCATTTGTCCGCAAGCTGTTCGAATTTTTTAATATCAGCGTCAGTCAATTCAGGAAAATGACGTCGCCAATTTTCATCGTACAACGCAATTACATTTTCTGCGCGATAATCCTCAAAACACAAATGAAGGTTTGGACTATATTTCCCTAACACTTCAATGGCCTTATCCCAGTCAACAACACCTTCTCCAACTGTTCTTAATTGTTGCGTAATACCTGTTTCAGAATGATACATGATGCCGTCTTTACAATGTGTGCAATGAACGTATGGGGCAAGCCGCTGTATCGCGTCGTTAGGCACATCCCCACTGAGAGGAAGGTTACCCGCATCAAGGGTAGTACCCAGAATATCTGGGCCAATCTCTTCGATCATGCGAATCAATTCGAAGGACGTTTCGTCTCCGTGGGTTTCAATGTTGGCTCGCAATTCTAAATCTCTCAACATCGGGCTGAGCATCGTAATGAATTTCTTCATGGCAATCAATTGATCTCCCCAGCTCACGTCTGTTCTAAAACGGTCATACGAAACAAAAAATGGATTACCATGTACCGAATGACCTGACACCGCGTACAATTCCGTGCAGTCAATCTCCCGCGCCGCTTTGATCATCTTTTCAACGGCAAGCCTATAATCACCTTTTCCAAATCTTCTTATTTCCGGAGTCTCCGCGGTATTATAGGGATTGAGCCAACCAATTCCACCGTCCAGAAAAAGACCGAGCGAATCAGCGTGTGCTTTAACCTCTTTCAATTGCCCGGAGTCCAAAGTGGGACTAATGTCCAGCATCGTTCTGAAAAAAGCTCCATCAAAGTTATTAGCCTTCAGGTAATCGAGTATGGCAAATGGTCCTTTGCTTTTAATATTGTATAGCTTGTCCGTGTCAGACCCTAGCCGCATACCTTTCGGCTTATCTTTTTTCTTATCTCCAATCCATGTTTCAGAAGTTTCAGTACTACTGGGATTGTCGGCTAGCGCATTTGCGCCGACCACCGCCGATGATAGGGTACCGATGAATTTTCGTCTTGATATAGAGTCATTCATAAACAATCAATCATGTTTTATCCATGCCCTGTAGGCTCCATCATTATCCCCGGTGTTATCGTCGTTAATGCCCAGATATAATTTTCCTGAGCGATAAGCAATAATTTTTCGGCCTGACCCAATAAGAAAGCTTTCTTTCGGGTCTGTACCAATCCGTGCGATCAGCGCTCCCGTGGGTGCGCCTAAGACCGGTTTATTTCCCCAGCGTGTGTAGGGTACAGCACCATCAGGTTCGCATTTTTCCCTTCCTTCTCTTTTCCAGACGATGCTTCCTTCTGAGGATATTTCAAACACATCACCTTCTTTGATTTCAACACCGGTGTCTGTCCAATCCTTGGTTCCTGAAATAAGATAGGACCGTTGAAGCATTGGCAATAATGCGAATACTTCTTCTTCCCTGACCTGGCGGCCAAATTCAGCCACTTCAAACGCTTCTGCATATTGAATCTTTGAAGCTGCTTCTTTGCCGTACCATTTTTCTAATGCATACCTATAAGTTGGAAATACCTTACTGAATGCGTAGGTATTATCATTGATCAATTCTTTTTGCTTAGCGGGATTCTTTTTTACTTCCTCTAATATTCCCATGCTGTGTGGAATGGCTTCGGCCACCTGAGTTTGATGAGCCCCACAAGCTTCCAGCTTCTTGTCCCAAACGGTGTCAATGCCGAATGCAAAATGTGGAATGTATGAAAATGTCGACGTATGGTAATCTCTGACGTAAAGAAAAACAGGGAGCTTATCCATCTTCAGGTTTCTAACCGCATCACGGACTATATATCCAGCAGTCATGTTGTCGATATGACCACCTTGCGCAGGGTAATAGGTAAAGACAACATCAGGTTTAAAAGCCTCTATACTTTTGATCACTTTTGTTTGTGCTTCCTTGGTATTCTTCAGACCCTGATCATGATAATCCAGCACTTCATACTCAGCGAGACCTAGAATCTTTTTTGCATTCATCGCCTCCTGATAGCGTCTTTTAGCGAGCACTTCTGGTTGTTCTTCCCAATGTCCTTTATCGCCGTTGGTTAGTGACATAAACTTGACCTGGTGCCCCAGCTGCGTGTACAACGCTGCAGTACCGCCAGTGTATACTTCACCTTCATCAGGATGGGCAAAGATCATCATTACCCGTAACGGTTGCTGAGCCCAAGTTTCCAAAGAAAATCCGCATAGCGCCAGCATTAAAAAAAAGTTTCTCATATGATTTTGACTAGAAGTTAAGGAATCAGAAATTTTGATTTTCTGTGAAATACGAAGTTAACTTTTCGCCATCATGACGATAGAGAAAGTTGGAGAATTTTGATTTGGCTCAATGGGCCATGTGTCTCAGCGTTTACTCAATTCCCTTTTTCATCTTTTTTCACCTAATTGGAAGGCGGCTTAATGGCATATGCATTACCATCCTTCCAAATATTTCTTCTTAGCAGCAGTCATCGCGCAATAAATGATACTTTCCTTGCAGATAACTGGAGGAGCTTGAGCGGAGGATTCAATATGAATGGTGAGAAGAATTTCAAAGAATGGGTGAATCGAACCGGAAATGAAAAGCAAGCAGGAATAATACTGGGAATGAATAGTGATCCGCGTTTCGAAAATCTGACTATGCCATCTATAACTAATCCACAGCACCTTACTTCCTTCACGAAGTACCGAACGCTTTCGGATTCACCATTGCGTAGTCACGGACTCAGCCTGAAAGCTCAGCTGAGCATCGATGTTGGTTCCATTGATTTTAATCAACATAGCTTTCCTCTAACTGGCATTGGTGCGAGTTTTTAAACTACCTGAAGTCTAGACGCTCCTACTGCCTTTATTATAACAGTTGAGGAAGCGTGCTTTTCTACTTTAGTTTGTTCAATCGAGTTTTCGTCGTTGTTGATATTTAGCATCAAAATGATCAGCAGCAAGCCCGCAACTATGGCACCCACTAGTGGCGCCAAGTGGGCCAATCGCTTTCTAAATTGAAATAACGTTTTCATAAACCTTTTTGCAGATACAGGACCAATATCCATTCCATATCATTTCCAACGCTGAATTTGATGGTAGCTGGTCAGCGTACTGAAACATCACGTAAAACATGCCTACACGGTGTGGAAAATCTTACCATGGCGGTAAGGCATTCCACGTTAACACAGGCACAAATTCCTGACAGTTTTTCTGCCGTTTGTCGAGCTGCAGGTATCCAGAAAGCGGCTCCCCGAATCCGGTCGAATAAGGCGTGTCTTGGATGTACTAATGTTCTAGAATGCATCGTTTTTACCAAAATATAGAATCATGAAAAAGATATATTCCCTCTTATGCCTCGCTGTATTGTTGATCATTAACACTGCCCTCGCGCCGGTAGAACACGGCGTGCACGTCGCACTTCTAAAAAATAAAAAGATCGTCATCCAGATCGTTCCAGATAAGACCTACGAAAATGTTGTGGCGTACATTAATTTCTATTCCAAAGACAACAAACGGGTTGCACAGAAAGCATATAGCTTATCTAATGGCAACGACAAGCACGTAAGGAAAGACGTTGTTACCAATCGAACGTTCAAGTTTTCCTTTGACGAGGATGTTACACGAGTCACGATCGATCACGTCAACGAGGGCGAAGAGCTTGACAAGGAGGGTGGCGCTAAAGGAAAGAAGCTTAACCTTCCGATTTCTAAGACAGCATTGGGGCCGGTGGAAGACTAGGCGCTTCAGCCCTCCCTTGAATCATTCCCGATTTTGATTGATATTGTATTAAAACCCAATCCTATGAAAACAATATCATTCCTCGGTGCATTTATACTGGCAGCCATAACTACAATGGCTCAAAGCACTGGTCAAAAGAGTCCTATAGTTGCTTACGGCGACCCCATAACCCTTGAAGCTGCTAAGAAGCTTGCAGCAGCCAGCGAAAAATTTGCTATTGAGAAACAATGGACCATCATTGTCGCAATTGTCGATACAGGTGGCAACCTTGTACTGCTACAAAAAATGGATAATACTCAGATCGGCTCGATCGATGTGGCAATCGCGAAAGCTAAAACAGCGAATGCATTTAAACGTCCCACAAAAACCTTTGAAGACGGCATTGCCGCTGGGGGATCCGCTTTACGAATCCTGAATGTGCCCGGCATCACTCCGGTAGAAGGCGGCGAACCTATCTATTCCGACGGAAAAATAATCGGCGCAATCGGAATATCCGGAATGTCCTCTGTACAAGACGGAGAAGTTGTGAAAGCAGCGATGGCGGTATCCAAGTAGGGCCTGCAGCACAGGGTTCGTGCAGATAAATATCGGGGAGTCCCGCTGCCATCAAACCTCGACGTAGCGACTCCCTTTGGCTGTGTATGACGTTAGCTTTGCAACTGTCCCAAGCTCCTTGTGTAAATACACCGGTCGTTCGCGGACAAAAACGTGCTATTCGGGACATCTTGGAAAACGATTCATTCAAAATGGCAATGCAATCACAGATTGAGAATGGCACAATCATTGGAACTCTTCACGCCAAACCCAACGGCCGTGCTATTCAATTTTCTTAAAGCAATCAGTCGGTATCTCTTTCGTAGCCGGTTTTTTACGATTATCAATATCTTCGGCCTTTCGCTAGGACTCACTTGCAGCATAATAATTTATTTATACGTTGAGGGCGAACTTTCAAGAGATGCGTTTCACGATGACAAAGACATCACGTATCGTGTAATACGGCAATCGTCCATCAATGGTGCACCTTATGACATCGGTATAACTTCTTCACCTTTCGCAGGTGCTTTGCTTGAAGATTTTAGCGGTAAGATTAAACGCGTTACACGTGCTACTTCATTCAATGGAGTAATCCAGGTTGATGAGAAATCCTTTTTGGAGGAAAAACTTCTGCTGGCTGACACCAACTTCTTTTCTTTCTTTTCCTTTCCCTTGATCAAGGGCAACAGAAATTCAGTATTAGACCTCCCGAATAGCGCAGTTATTACTCGAGAGCTTGCCGAAAAATATTTCGGCGATCGAGATCCAATAGGAATGATTCTTAGGCTTGATCAAGAGTATGACCTCGTTGTGACGGGAGTGATGGATAGTCGTTCAAGTGATTCTCATCTTCAATTTGATTTTGTTGCGTCAATAGCCTTAATCGAAAAAGAACCCTGGTTTAGCGATTGGTGGAACAATATGTTCTACACATATATCCAGGTAAATGACAAGTCAGATGTGGCATTTTTTAATAGTCGTTTCTCAGGATTTATGGACAAGTATTTTGCCAAGGACTTCGCGCGTGTTGGCAATCGCATCCACTTGAAGCTTGAACCTTTAACTGATATCTATTTTAATAATACAACGCGATATGAAACCAACGTGCTTCATGGCAATCGCACCTATGTATTTATTTTTGGTTGTTTGGGAATTTTACTGGTTGTCCTTGCTTCCATCAATTATATGAACCTTTCTACTGCATTAGCTTCGAAGCGGGCCAAAGAGGTAGGCATCCGAAAGACACTTGGTTCGCCAAGATCAGTTATTGCGTTACAGTTCCTGTCCGAATCTTTTATTCTGATTTTGATTTCAACACTGGTTGCTTTGATGACGGTTCAGTTGATTCTGCCCTTGTTCCGGCAACAGTTTGACATCGACCTTCCGAATCTTTTTGAGATCCTATCCTTGTGGCCCACTCTTATCGTCTGCCTTGTTTTATTAACCTTCCTTTCGGGAATGTATCCAGCGTTAATGATGTCCTCATTTCAACCTGTGAAAATCCTTAAAGGTCATGTTAAGACCGATTTTCAGTTTATTCTTTTTCGCAAGGGATTGGTGATCTTTCAATTTGCCATTTCGATCTTTATGATCATAGCCACGCTGCTCATCGGTCAGCAATTAAAGTATCTCCAGGAAAAACCATTAGGCTTTACGCAAGATCAAGTCATTCGCGTTCGTATGAATAATGCATCAATTGCTCAGCAACGGAATTCTTTTCGCGAAAAGCTATTGAATATCTCTGGGGTTCAACACGTTTCGTTCGCATCCGGTTTTCCGGGCGGTTTTTTCGATGCAACAACAGCCCGTGTGGAAGGATCGGATACTCCCGTAAGAATGCGCACTTTGTGGGCCGACGAAGAATACGCCAAAACACTTGAGTTGGAAATGGTGACAGGACGATGGTTCTCCGATGAATTTCCAAACGATAGTATTTCATCCATCATCTTAAATGAAACTGCAGTACGTGACCTGGGATGGCAACCTGAAGACGCCATCGGGAAACGTATCATGATGGCTCAATTCGATTCCACGTATAAGGCAGTCGTAGGTGTTGTTAAGGATTTTCATTTTCTCTCGCTGCGTCAACGTGTAGAACCTTTAGCCGTTGCCTATAGTGATCGTGGTTTACTGCTTGTCAAAGTTTCCGGAGTTGATTTCAACAGTACCCTCTCACAAATTCAGCAACAATGGGATGGCTTCAGTGCGACCTTACCCATGGAATGGTCCTTTCTTGAGTCGTTAATGAACGCACATTATCAGAGTGAGGCAGTTCAGGCAAGAGTATTTTCCACTTTCTCGTTTGTCTCAATGTTCATAAGTGTTCTTGGAATTTTGGGACTAACCACACACCTGGCCGTTCAACGCAAGAAGGAGTTAAGTATCCGTAAGATTCTGGGCGCAAATGTGCCTGAACTATCCTTCCTTCTGATCAAGGATCTTCTAACATTGGTGGCCGCTGCCGGATTTATTGCCATGCCTTTGGCGTATTGGGCTGTTAATCGCTGGTTACAGAACTTTGCCTACCATGCCACCCCTCATCTTGCTATTTTCCTCATTGGTGGAGGAATGGTTTTTCTATTTGCGTTAATGACAGCCGGCATAAAGGCATTGATAACAGCATCAGAGAATCCGGTAGATAATTTGAAAACGGAATAGGAGGAGTTTCAATTCAGAGGCTGGTGTCATTCTGCACCTAACTCCCGGCGTCCCATTCATTCCATTTTCCCTTTCACATTCGTATTCTTCCAGCTTCGCGAAGTTGCAGAATCAATAACTGCAGCGCATACCTTTTGCGTCTCCATAGCATCTTTAAACGTCGGGTGGCATGGCTCACCGGTTTCAAGGCTCTTAAGAAAATCAGCAGCCTGATGAACGAATGAATGCTCATATCCAATTGACAGGCCGGGTACCCACCAGCGTTTCATATAAGGCTGATCACCGTCAGTAACGAGAATAGAACGCCATCCGCGCACGATCGACTCATCGCGATGATCAAAATATTCGATACGATTCAGATCGTGAAGGTCCCAACGTATTGATGCATGCTCGCCGTTGATTTCAAATGTATATAATGCTTTGTGTCCACGTGCATATCGGGTAGATTCAAAAAGACCGAGCGATCCATTTTCAAAGTGACAATGAAATATACACGCATCATCGATACCCACCTTTTGGACTTTACCACTCAGTTGGTGCACTCGCTCCTTGATGAACGTTTCAGTCACTGCGGATACGTCCACGATACTTCCATTCAACCACATCGCGGTGTCAATACAATGAGCCAGCAGGTCTCCCGTTACGCCGGAGCCGGCCGCTTCTACATCAAGACGCCACAGACCTTCGCCGCCCTGAGGCAATTCCGGACTGATCGTCCAGTCCTGAAGAAAGTTAGCGCGATAGTGAAATATCTTTCCAAGTTTTCCAGAGTCAATAATCTGCTTTGCGAGGGTCACAGCAGGGACGCGACGATAATTATACCAGATCGTATTCGCCACTTTCGCCTTTTCAACAGCGTCCACCATTTTTTGTCCTTCATCAAGTGTTCTGGAAAGTGGTTTTTCACAGAGGATCATCTTGCCTTTAGCCGCGGCGGCGATTGCAATTTCGGCGTGGCTGTCATTAGGAGTGCAGATATCAACGGCGTCGATATCGTCTCTTGCCACCAGCTTTTTCCAATCGGTTTCAACTGACTCATAACCCCATTGGTCAGCAAATGCACGAACTTTGTCAGCATTGCGCGAGCACACCGCCTTTAATACCGGCTCGTACAACAATTCCGGAAAGAAGTTCTTAATCCGGTTATATCCATTTGAATGGGTACGTCCCATAAACCCACATCCAATTAATCCGATACGAAGTGTTTTCTTTTGTGCCATGGTGGTAGTCGTTATCCGTTATCCGTTAATCGTTGAGAAAATTAGATATGCAATGTTATGCTTCATACCATCCGTGTTGTTCGCGGACTTTAATCATGGTAGCAAGTATGTCGTTCCACGTCTGTTGTTTTAGCATCACATCGTTGGGGAACATACATCCGTCCCAGCAAACATGTTTGAAGGCCTTGGTAAGTTTTCCATTTTCATCACGCAACCAATGACCCGCGTCAGTAGCTACATCAAGCTTTCCATTTGGATCTGTTGCCAGGCAATGACGACCTGTCTTATCATGAGAACCTGTTCCGTGCACTGTTCCATCGTTTTGAGCCACATGAAAATCTATTGTCCATGGACGAAGAGCCTTCGTCACCGTTTTGAGACCTTCTGTAAGTGTCTTACGATCTTTCCAGTCAAATTTTTCAGGAAGGATTCGGTCTTCCGGTCTATTGTATCCAAGAAGATATAGCAAAGTATGTGACATGTCTGCTTGAAATCCGATGTTAGGACGATCCACAGCCTCCAGAGTTTCGACCATAGTTTTCCAGCTGTGCATTCCTCCCCAGCATATCTCTCCTTCCGCTGCGAGTTTTTCGCCGTAACCGGCTGCAACATCGCAGGCCTCCCTAAATGTCTGGGCTATCAACTTTGTGTTGTTAACCGGATCTGCGTTCCATTGTTCAGGCGAGCTTGCTGAATCAATACGCACCACTCCGTAAGGACGTGCTCCAATTTCGCGCAGGAGTTTTCCAATGTGGCATGCCTTACGCACCATCTCAACAAATTGCGTACGCTGTTCTTTGGTACCCATAGCTGGACCACCCCAAATGGGAGCCACGAGGCTTCCGATCTTTAAATTCAGCGCTCCAACTTTGTCAGCTAGTTTTTTGATACCATCGTCTGTCAGATCAATGTTTACATGCGGGTCAAGAAGACCAAGATCAACGCCGTCGAATCTGACGCCGCCCACTTCTGCAGCTGCTGTCATTTTCAGCATCTTGTCAAAATCTATAGGTGGCTCAGAATCCGGTCCTTTACCTACGATACCTGGCCATGTAGCATTGTGCAGTTTTGGAAAATTGTTGTCTGGCATAATAGTTTGTCTTAGGGTCAATAAAAATTCTATGTGCTTGATTCTATAATTTGAGGTCAGGATTATCCGGACCAAAGTGCTTCAGAATAACAATGGGGTCTGCATCTGAAGCATTGACGATCTTAACACCTTCAGCAGCGGCTTTTTCAGTGATGAAAAACTCATCGTTGGTCAGTTGTCCATATCGTATCAATGATGGTGTCTCTATATTCCAGGTTCCCATTTTTCCATGACCCTGCATCACAATGATACCATATGCCGCACTGTCTTTTATAGTAACGGTCGCCCCAGGCGCCACTGTCAGTTCTTTGGCGCTGAAGTCGTGGGACAGGTAACAAATCCAATTTTCAACATATCCTTCTGATTTCATTTCCGAAACGGCTTTCACGGGTTTAGGCGCCATAAAGCGGTTAGCCATCATATTAGGATCTATGTTTAACTCCCAGTCAAGGACCTCCAG
>Ga0193738_1000238_pt1 | contig 38018 bp, 47 predicted proteins | sample L2a1metaG_FD_144927 | JGI IMG/M metagenome (GOLD analysis project Ga0193738, IMG submission 144927) | Soil microbial communities from a riparian zone of the East river system, Colorado, United States - L2a1 | ecosystem: Environmental > Terrestrial > Soil > Riparian zone | place: USA: East River... | reverse complement strand
ATCGCTACAGTTCTAACCAGGTTGAATGATACCTATGATGAACAAAGCCAGGAGGAAAAATTCTTTGGCGTCCGATTCATCGACCGCAACGGTATAACCCACGAAAAGGAAATCCGGAAAAACATCAAATCACCCAGGCTGAAACAGCACGGGGTTGATGTGCGTGGCCGTTCAGAAATCAATTTGAAGCGCAACGGCATTATCATGTTGCGTGAGCGTTCCGCTGAGCATCCAATCACTCCGAAAGTCTGTATGATCTTCGGTTTCAAAGAGCATCAATCAACTGAATGGCTTAGAGTTTACCACTGATGACAACTGAACTAACGACAGAACAGAAGAGAATGACTGCTCACACCCAGTCCGGTGTATCATTCGGAAGGAACGCTGTATTTCAAATCACCAAAGCTGACGTTGAACCGGATACAGTTACCAATGTACAAAATGCTTCAGGCAAACCATGGGCTATCTGGGGAAAGAAAAACGATTATCCTCAAACCATCATTGATGAAAACTTAGCACAGGAGACTTCATCAGGCGCGCTGAAGTTCAAAATCGAAGCGCACTTTGGCAAAGGCATTTACTTTTTCAAAAAGGAATTCCCCAATGGTATTGAAAAGATCACACCGATCGAGGTCAGCGAATTACCCGAAGAAATCAGATCGTTCTACTACAACAACGACCTAGTTAACTTTTATCAGGCAATCATTCAAGATTTCGAATGGTGGAATTTCTTTTATGTTCAATATGTGCCAAACATTTCACGCAATAAAATTGTCCGTGTGAACTGGCTTCGCACAAAGGATGGCCGTTCCGGAAAGCGAGATCCTAAAACCGGAAAGATTCCGAAGTACTTCTTCTCCGGTAACTGGCCGAACGCCCAGGAGAACATTGATATCGCTGAGCTTCCGGTGTTTGACATTCGGGATCCATTCAAAGAAGTCAACGCCGTACATAAGCACCAGCTCGTGAGCATTGATCGTGACTACTACCCCACTGCCTATTGGCAATCGAACTTCCGTTGGCTACAGGTGGCAAAGTCTATTCCTTCCTGGATACTGTCAAACATCAAGAATTCAGTCAACATAAAGTACCATGTTGAGATCCCAGAGAAGTACTTTATTGATCTATACCCGGAGAACAACTATCCGAGTATCGATGCCTGTTTAAAAGCCCGTAAGGAAGCCGAAGAAGAATTGAAGCGTAAGATCGACGAATGCCTTGCGGGAGAAGAGAACGCATCGAAGATCTTCTACACAAAATTTGCAGTTGATCAGAACGGACAGCCCCTTCCAGGATGGAAGATAAACGAGCTGAAGAACGACATCAAAGACGGATCCTGGCTTAATGCCTACGATACTTCTGCGGCTGCGATATGCACTGCCCACTCCGTTGATCCAAGTCTATCCGGTCTGAGAATGAGCAAATCTCTGAACGTTGGTTCAGGGTCAGACACCAGGGAGAAGTATAATCTACACGTCCAGCTTCGAACAACTATTCCGCGCCAGACCACACTTGAAGTTTGGGAAACCGTGAAGCGTATAAACGGATGGGATCCTTCTATTCATATGGGATACCGTGATATCTACTTGGAAACCACGGATAAATCGAAGACCGGCACGGTAGTAGAAAACGAGGAATCACCAACAGCTCCAGCATGACATTCTTCAAAACCATAGACGAGTTCCGAAAGTACGTTATCATCGACGCTAACATGTCGTTCGACTTGATGGAACCTTTCATCAAGGATGCGCAAGATCTTTTCATGAAAGATTTGCTGGGCGACTTTTATACCGTCATCCTGGCTGATTACCGCGATCATACAACCGATGATGGAGCCAACGGAACCGGCGTACCCACTCCAATGGATCCTGACAACTGGACGCTGCTGCCATATATTCAAAAGCCACTGGCCTACTATGCTTCGTTCCTGGCGCTGCCCCAGCTGGGCGCTAGTCTCGGGTCATCAGGAGTACAGGAACAATACACCGTTAATTCCAGGCCGGCAGCACGATACAAGATCAGAGATCTTCAACTGCAATACATCAATCAAGGCGATCGCTTTGCGGATGCGTTACTGGAATTTCTGGAAGAAGAAGCAACTGCATTGAAATATTCCGAATGGTTTGAAGATGCAGACGCGAATACCTCTGTACAAGGCGTGATCGTCTATTCCACGAAGATCGCCAGCCGTCACATTGATATCAATGAAAGCCGGCGTGTATTCCTTCGTTTAAAGAAACGCATTCTCGAAATCGAGAAGAATGACATTAAGCGCATGATGTGCAGTGATCAGTACGCCGCCATCGTCGCGGAGATTAAAGCCGGCACACTCTCCAGCGCGAACGAAGCCCTGATCGCATTGCTTGAGCCCTATATTGCTAAGAAAGCGTTGTACCTCACAATCCCTTCCATCCGCATTAGCGTAACAGATGAAGGCATTACCATTCACAGTTCTAACGACAGCGTTGTTCAGAAGACAGCTGCTGCTCGTGAAGAAGTTAAGGATCTCTTGTGCAGTCTTAAGGATGGAGAATACGGGTATGACGCGGATTGGGATAAGATCAATCAGTTCATCATCGAGAACATAGCCGACTATCCATTGATTGAAGCAAGTCCGTGCTGGACGAGCAAGAACACAACTGATCCGAAGTACCAAGTAGACAACGATCGGTGTAATAAACATTTCAGTGTATGATAACGGTCGACCTGAAAACAGTTTGCATTGTTCTGCTGGCGATCTTCATCATTATGGAGATATACGGAGTGATGATATTCATCAAGGCTATTTTCAAATTCCCAACTTTTAGGGCAAAGGTTTGGCATGGAATTACGAACGGAGACGACGTCCCACATTTAGATGATTTCCAGAGAACATCACAATTATTATGGTCTTACGTCTTTGGATCTGGTATAGTGATTTGCATCCTTCTATGGATTGCATTCCCTGAAAATGCAGAATGGAAATGGATAACCGGAAGTGTTGGAGCGATATTCCTTGCATGCATCGGACTCAAAACAATTACCGGACTTTTTAAACATTAAGTATGAAAAATGGAGTTCTTGATTGGATTTATCGTTGGCTGTTCTCTAATGTTCCCGGTCATCTTCATCGTTCGGTTTCACACCAAACGAAAAGCGGATCAGGATCACGCTCAACAAATATTGATTCTGAGGGAAGAGCACAGGAAGGAGTTCGAAGAATTGATAGCGAAGATCAACCACGAAGGTCCAATAAAAGACGGCGTAAGCGCCGTTGGGTTGATGAATCTTATTTTATGGGCAATCAAGAGTTCTATAAAAACCTTAGAGCAGCTCTACGAGAAAAAGGACTGGAATACGAAGGAAGTTACTATGGAACTTCAAGGCATCGTCATGGTGGAATTGAGGCTGCTTCATAACAAGGTTGCTGATTGGATTGAATCTATTCGAAATCACCTGAAAGACTATAATCATAAGCAGGAATGAGAGACAAGGTAACAGTGGTGCTAAGAAATGGAAACGAAGTGACTCTGGCAGAATGGCAGAAGATCTATGGACTACCAGTCGATTCGGATAAAATTGGAAGGTACTTTTCCCTTAGCGAATCACGGTTTATCCGCGACATCCAGGACTATGGTGAACTGGTCGTCAACGAATTGCTTATGACAGTCCTGGATAATCTACGTGAAGCAATTAACAGCCGTATCATTGTCAATAGCTTCAACAGAAACAAGGAACACCAGGAAGATCTACATAGTCGTGGATTTAAGACTGCAGTACACTCCCCACACGTCGTAAAGATGGCCGCAGACATCGATACGGTTTCACCAGCTCAGACTCGCGAGTGGGTAAAGTACGTGAAGCAGGTGGCTAGCATCTTAAACATTAAGGTAAGGATTGGATTCGAAGAGTACCTGAAGATTGGCCAGACTTTCATACACATTGATGTCTGTCCGGAATACTACGCAGACGGAAAGCCTTACCATAAGCTTCCACATCCTGCACAATGGGAATTTGCGATAACCTGGTAAAAGTCAAATGAGAATAGTCATTTCCATACTGATGATCATCCTTCTGCTGATCCTTTTTTTCAGCTGCAGCAAACGTGTCATCACCAACTCCAGCGATGTGAAGGACAGCGTTCACATCGAATATGTCACCAGGGAAGTTCCTGTCTATATCCCAGGCGACACAGTCACCACGATCGAGTGGATTGAATGTGATTCGACCACAAATAAGCCGAAGCCACTCACGGTAAAAAAGAAGTCTGGACGTGCTACACTTAACTTAAAAGTTAAGTCAACAGGACAGGTCATTGCATCAAGTTCCTGCGATAGCTTACATAAGGTTATTACTACACTGGACAAGGAAGTCTTCCGGTTAAAGCATGAACGCAAGAATACTTTCGAGGTAAAGACGGAATTCAAAACCAGACGTATCGATGTGATCTGCCGATGGTTTACCGGCATCGCTCTTATTGGAATGATTGCTTATGCGTACGTGAAATTAAAACCAGGCATAGTGTGAAGGAGATAAAAGAAGAAATCGAATCGTTCATCAATCAGATGGCTGATAAGCTGCCGATGCAGTTTCAGCATGTCCGTACTGACATCACACATATATCAGGAGCTGAACTATTGCTCACAGGCGAGACGCACAAGAATGGGAAGCCCATTGACGCAACCGCTACTTATGAAATGGAAGTTCCGGTCATTAGAGGCCAGATCAACGAGGACGGCTTTCCAATTCCAAAAGCCATCGATCACAGACACCTTTTGCGGCTAGCCTGGCTTCGGCACGGCCTGCATGGTATCTATAGTTACCTGGGTGACTATCTCACCATCGAGCAGCTTGATCAGATCAAAGTCTTTTTTATGAAACGCAATCTCAATGAAAACCTATCACATAAGCGACCTGTTTAAGACGTCATGGGATCAGGTTTCCCCTAAGGAGATGGCTACAGTCATTGACATGAAAATCAAGATGCAACGAGCCAACGAACAAGGCTTGCATCAGGCAGCTGGACACTACGCCATTATGATCCTAAAGGCGTTACGAAAGAATGAGGGACTAGTCTCAAAAATAAATGTCGAACAGGCGGTTGACTGTATTAATGATCTTGAGTTCATCCATCAGAAATGGTTCACATTCCCCGAAATCAAATTCTCAGATTCCACATTCTGTAATCCACCGACACACTTAAAGAATCACACACTAGGCCAACTCTATTGGATCGATTCTTTGTTCAGTAAGTTCCTGATGCAGGAATATTACGACGGGCGTGCGCATCCACCACAGACGCCCAGCACGATGGCGGAAATGTTCCTGGACGAAATGATAGCTGTTATATACACCCATCCCGATCAGTTTGATGAGAAGGTAATCACCGAACGAGGCAAAGAGATTGGCAGGATCATCAACAATGATTACCGCGTTTGCATGCTGTATGGATATGCCAATGTGAAAGAATTTATCCTCGCAGAATTCCCGCTAACCTTTCCACGTCTAGAGGATGAAGATGAAACTCAAAATCCGGTATCCAACAAACCACCCGTTGACAGCGAACCGATGTGGCAAAATATTCTTTTTGATCTCTCTGAAAGCCCGGCATATCCGGGTATGGATCGCGCTAAGAAAGCACCGATGTACGAAGCACTGAACTACCTGGAGAAAAAACACAAGGAACTGCAACGCAAAAAATCATGAGAAGACACGAAGTAGTAAAACGTATTGTCGGTAAAACTGGAATCGAGACAGCGGACGTTGACCTTATTGTCAAGGCATGCTTTGAGGTGATCAAGGACGAAGTCGGCAAAGGGAAACGAATAGACTTCCGTGAATTCGGTTGCTTTCTTCCACGGAAACGCAAAGCGAAAAAAGGAAGAGACATTGCCCGGGGCCGTACGATCGAGATCCCAGCCAGGATAGAGCCGCACTTCAAGCCAAGTAAGAAATGCTTTACAATTAATCAATCTGTAGAATGTACGACCTGACCGACTTTCAGAGTTATCAAGATTATTTCAAGGCGATTGCCGAATCTCATGTTGCATTGGGCGAAGGCTCCTTTTTGTTTGGTGACGACCAGGTAGCCGTGAATGAAGGCAAAGTTTGGAAGGGTAAGAAGCTGTGGTTGGAACCCTATCAGCCGGTAACATTAAACGATCAGCTGAGCGACAACTATCTCCAGGAGAAGAAAGGATCGCTGTGGATTGGCGGAGCTCCACCTAACACAAAGTTCCAGGCTCGCTTTGACTTCTTCAAGGACTGCGAGGTGATTGTGACAGACATTATCAGCAAGATGTTAAAAGACCGATCTGAAGAACTACTCATCACACGGCTGACGTCCTACAAGTTCGGAATGGGTGAACTTACTTTTAGCGCAACCAGCATGGTCGGCTGCAGGTTTGATTTCTCCTTCCAGGATCCGAGCGGCTTTGCTTATGATGAAGATAAATGGACTTGATGCATGCCAAAGACAATTGTAAGCGGTAATCTTAATCAATTCGGCAATGCCGGGCAGTTCGAAACGGATCGTTCCACCTGGGGATTCGCGGACGGTGCTTACACGGTAGTTCGGTCTTCTGCGCAACAGACGGCCGGACTGTACGCCGCGTTTGTAACAAAAAGTGCTACCGGCGACACACTTCTGCTTCCTTGCCGTTGGTTCTCCGAGCTTGGGAAAAAATATTTACTGAAGGCAAAAGTACGCGTGCCAACTGCGACTCCTCCAGCAACTGACGGTATCAATATCACATTGCTGTCTGATCTAAACAACCTCACATTAGCTCAGACTGAGATTGAGCGCGTCGATAAAACAGTGCTAGAGGCGAAGGATGCCTGGGTAGATATCGAAATTTCATTTGAGCATACTAATGCTTTGTTTCCTACGCTCAATGAGGTTTGTCACATACACGTCGACGGATCTCCGATTCTGAACGGACAAATTTATGTCGATGAGTTTGAGGTATACGAATACGTAGGAACTTCTGATCCTGAGCCCGAACCCGAACCAGAGCCACCGGATGAAACAGACGTTGCGTCACTATCAAAGAATCCGATCACATTAGGTAAAGCCGCTGCCGTCGATTGGGAATCGGCTACAAACTACCGGCTGTACAATGACGTGCGCGTTGAAGACGTAGCTGATAGTGGCACGTACAATTCAAAACTTAAATTAGAGCTTCCTCCGGATGCAGATGGCAATGTCGTCTTCTATCTCAATGAAGCGTTCAAAGATGCGCTCACAACCGTACCACCCACGTTAAATCAAAACACCATCGTGAGGTTAACGGATCGCATCAAGCGTTTTAAATGTTTCACTGGGGAGCTGATCAATGATGAAGTAACTCCTGGAGATCTTGATGAATCAACTGCCAACCTGGTGCTGTTCGGTGGCATTGCTAAATTCAGCTGGCCAACCTTAGACTATCTCAATACCTACCTGCCAACAAACAAAAAGTTTCTCACCTGGGCGCCGATTCAAAAATATGTAGACCGGCTGCAGGAAGACTATTTGAATTTCTGGAACTACAGCGAAGACATCACCGAACTTAAGCTTCAGATAAAAGCTTACTTCGATGACAACACAGATGAGACAGCAGTCACCACCAACCTTTCACCGGTCACCTATCGGTCGCTATATCAGATCCCTGCCGGTCCGGTTAACTCCGGTGCAACGCTGGTAAATCCGGCAAAGAATCTCACGCGATACGAATTGTCATTGCTTGACCAGGACGATAACGTGATCAGTGAAGTGCGCTCTTATTTCATCACGATCGTCCGCCATCCGCTCACCAGGTTCTTTATGTTCCTCAATTCATTGGGTTCATTCGAAGTATTGCGCTTTACAGGACAAGCAGACAAACAAACAGATTTTAGCCGCGAGCTCGTGCAAAAGTTCCTACCACACAATTACGCTGCCGTCGATGGTGAATTTGAGCTAAACAACAACATTATCCAGCCGAAGCATAACTATAGCAGCGGCTTTATAAAAGGTACCATGGCAAAGGCCTGGCATGAATACATGCAAGATTTCTTGAACACTTCACGGCTATACGACGTCACTGACGGACGGCGCATACCATTAAACATCATTGGAGGAAACTGGAGTGAAGCGGATCAGAACTATGATAGGTTTATCAGGTTCGACGTGAAGCCAGCCTATGAAGATCAGTCATTCACACCATCATCAATATGATAGGTATCCAGATCGACGGCGATAGCGAATTCCTTCAAACAGATCCAGCAACATCAATCACGGTCAAGCTGGAGAATCCTATTTTTGGTAACGGTGAAAAATTGAGTCCAGGATCATATTCTCTCCCGTTCACACTTCCGACAGGTGACAGAAGTCCATCTAATGCCGCCAAGATCAAGCATCCTTTCGTCATTGAAAACAATGAGGCATATCAATTACAAAAAGCAACTCTTTTCGCTTCATCCGGAATGAACGCGCCAGTTCCTTTTAAAAAGGGAAACTTACGCGCAAAAAGTACCGACAAAAACAAGGCCCAGGCACATTTCACTTTTGGTCTGAACAGCATTAACGAAAGCTTTAAGACCGCAAAATTGAAAGACGTTGTTGCTGAAAATTTTGTGATAGGCGCCACCAGCATAACGAAGAAAATCTATCTGAAGCGGTCCGCCGCTGGAGACTATAATGTCACCATTAACGGAATTGCATACACCGCGTCAGATGCAAACAGCTTTGCAATTGCCATCAACGCAGACGCAGACGCGGCGCTCGACACAGGCAAATATATGCCCTATGCTACATACGTCGCTTCCGGAACAACGCCGTTAGCACTTATAGAAGACGACTACGTTGTTATTAGACTTAGTATTTACTTCACGTTCCATGACGACATTCTCGACATGGATTTTTTACTCAGGCAAGATGCCACTGATCCATTATTGGAATTGTCGGCGAATGTGGATGCAGATCCCGACAACTACCTTGTTGAAACCGATCTGGGCACATACTATGCAGAGTTCGACACCTTCCTGACTGGATACTTGTCCGGGAGCTATCCGAATGCAAAGCTTCGGTTCCCGTTGTTGTTTAATGGGAACCCATACACCGAGGTAATAAAGGATCTTGAATTAGTCAACGGAGTAAACTCAGGTGGCCTTATTCGCAACGAAAGCAACTGGGGATTGAATAACGATCAACCCTTCAAGGTAAAAAATTACAACTCCATACAGCCGTTCCTGCGCAGGAAATGGATCCTAGACAAAATTGGTGAAACTTTCGGCTTCACCTGGGAAGGCGACTTCTACAACCATACCGATGTTGATAACATGCTGGAATGGAACAGTGCTGCCCTGGATTATCCGTTGCCATTCATAGGCGCCCGGAAATTTGTTTTCTGGCGACGTAGTTTCAACCTGAATGAACTGGTCCCAGATATTACTGTTGTCGAATATTTGAAACGCCTTTGCAGCCGGTATAACCTCGGACTGTATGAAAATGAGAACACCAAAAAGGTCAGGATCTGTTTCAGAGAGCCGATTGCAAAAAGCATTCAATATGACGACATCACGCCGATATCATCGCCAGTACAGAACGTAGAAGATCTGCGCGTGTCAGGATATACCATCTCCTTAAAAAAGGATGACACAGATCTATCGACGTTTGACGAAAGTATCTCCGTGGGAACATCGGAACAAACATTAGAGATGCAATGTGGTCGCCTATTCCAGCAGAACACGGCAGTCATTGAGGGCAAGGCTGTATTTGGTCCCAGGACGTTGCAGCGATTTGGAGAAAAGGGACAGATGAGAACCTTTTACTATAAAGACATCGTAGATGTGACGACATTTGAATATCCTGCCGCCGACATCAACGGAGTTACGATCTACGAGCCATTGAATAACTTCATTTTGTTAACCGGCATGTATGATGCCTTCTGGAAGTATTGGCTGCACTTCGAACGGAACAGACGTATCGTTACTATCATTCCAGCATTCGCCTTCAGAAATCTGCTTCGCTTTGATTGGGAATTGAAAAGGAGATTTGATCGTATGAACTACCTGGTCAAATCGATCGACATGACCATAACGAACCAGACCGTGCGCGTCAACTCGGCGGAACTTTATACGATGCAATGATTCCAAAGATCACTCAACAAAAGCTCGATGCGTTAGCGCAGCAATATGCCACGCGATTACTCGGGGATGTTAAGGAGGTATTCAATCGGCCGGAATACATAAACAGTGGTGAGCTCGCCGATAGCGTTCAGGTAACTATTATAAAATCAACCGACAATGATGCACCTGTTATTGCGCTCACCTATGCCGATCAGGGTTTCTTCATCGGTTACAAAAATCCACAGTGGACAAAACTTCCCGTAGTTGCCGAGCTGGAAAAGTGGGCGGCAAAGCGAGGTCTTGATTTCGGTAACATCCCGGGTTACACCTACGGCACGGCTCCAGGTCTTAGCACGGAAAAGAAAATAGAACGTATTGCTTGGGCGATCGCCAAAAACAAACGCAAGGAAGATACCTGGAAGCAGAAGAAATGGAAGAAGTCAGCAAATCTTGGTGATTTGTTAAAGGATCTTAACACGGAAACTATCGCAGCATACGCACGCGATATAGAAGGACTTCTCGCTGACGCGATTTCGAAAGGGACGGCGGTGTCCTAGTTACAAAAGGATGAAGCCAATAGCTTGTTAGTCATATGGAATCAAAGATTGAAATCACTCTCTCTAACGGAAATAAAGCCGGTGATACCTTGAAAGAACTTGGTAAGCAGGCGAACACACTCAACAAAGAGTTACGAAACCTGAAGCCAGGTACGGAAGAATTCATAAAGAAAGCCGCAGATCTTCGCGTTGTTGAAGGCGAGATGGGGAAAATCAAAACGCAGATCAAAGGAACAACACAGGCGAGTGATGGATTGAAGGGAGCTTTTAGCGGCGTCCTCTCACAAATACCAGGCTTCAGTATGCTGTCTGGAATTCTTTCACGGGCAAAGGGCGGCGTTGGTGGTCTTACTTCTGGATTCGGTCTTTTAAAAGGAGCGATCGCAAGCACAGGCATCGGCGCCCTCGTGTTGATAGTCGGCGCATTGATCAATGCATTCTCAAAGTTCACACCACTCCTTGATAAGGTCGAACAAATCTTTGGTGGAATATCGGCCGTTGTGTCTGAGCTTACGCAGCGCCTTCAGGCACTTGGATCTGGATTGTGGGATATCATTACGGGCACACCTGGTGGTCTGGATAAAATGGCTTCTTCTTTTGATGGATTGACTGAATCGATTACAGGTGCATACAACGCCGGCGTTGAGCTCGTAAAACTTCAACAGGATCTCGATGACCTCAATCGTGGCATTGTTCTTACCAATGCAAAGCAGGAAGCACAGATCGATCGGTTGATACTCCAATCGAAGAATAGGTCATTGTCACTAAAAGAACAAAATGCCCTTCTCCAGGAAGCACGTAAAATAGCAGAAGAGAATTTCACGGCCAACAATGCGCTGGATAAGAAGAACCTTGATGCACTACTGCTTGAAGCAAAACAAAAGTCTAAGTTAAGCGACGAAGAAATTCTCCAGCTCGCGGAAGGCACGCTTGCACAGGAAATAGAATATGAAAAGCGCGGTGCACTTCAAGACGACCTGTTACAAAAGATAGTTGATGCCCAGGTTAAAGTCGTTGATGCGGAACATAAAACGAACAACCAGATCGAGAAAATTGCCAATCGTGAAGCGGCCATTCGTGAGAAACAGGAAGCAGAACGCGAGAAGGCCACCGCCGAAGAATTGAAGCGGATCGAGGAAGAGAAAAAATCCGAAGAGAAAGCCCTTGCCGAAAAGGAAAAGGCCCAGGAAGAATACTATGATAGTCTTCGTGTTATTGAAGACGCACACATCCAGGCAATGGATGATAGTCGCGAAAAAGAATTACTCAAGTTGAAGACTGAACTTCAACGACAGATAGAATCCATTGATGAGAACGCTCCGTTCTATGCCGAACGTGTTGCAGCCGCTCAGGAGCTGGCACGAAAGCAACGGAATGACGTCAACGAGAAGTGGGATAAGAAAGAACAGGAAGATACCCTGGCCAACCTGGAACTTCAGCTCGCCGAATCACAAAACGTTCTTAACGAACAGTTCTTAAACGGGCAAATAACACAAGCAGAATTTGCCACAGTCAGCATAGAAAACGCCCTCCAGTTTGAAAGACAAAAGCTTGAGGTTATTAAAGCCGCGCATGGAGAGCGAAGTGCTGAATATCAGAAAGAGTATGCGACGTACCTGTCGATGCAACAGGATGCGTCGGATCAAGCGGTCGACATTAAGAAACAGGAGATGGCCGACCAGATGGCTGCTATGCAAGGAAGTCTGGGCACGTTCGGAAATTTCTTCTCTCAGATCGCTTCATTACAAAAACAAGGAACAGCTCAGTGGAAAGCCTTCGCGACCACATCAGCAATTCTTTCTGCTATTCAAGGAGCAATCAACGCATACACCAGCACTGCAGCTATTCCGATTGTCGGTGGAGCACTTGCACCAATTGCAGCAGGCCTAGCGCTAGCGGCAGGTATGGCCAACGTTAGGAAGATTCAAAGCACGAAAGTAGAAGCGCCGGCCAAAGCTGAACGAGGTATGGTACTTCGCGGTCCTTCTCATGCTCAGGGTGGAATTCCAATTGAAGCGGAAGGTGATGAGATCATCTTGACGAAGGGTGTTTACCGGGATCCACGCTTACGCCGAATCGCCAGCGACATCAATTACGCTGCAGGTGGACGGAGATTCGCAGCTGGCGGTCCGGTGAGTCCATTTGAAAGTAGACCACCAATTGCTTCAGGTGGCTCTCAATCTGGAGTGTCAGCGCTTGGTTCCGATCGAATTGAAGGGCTTCTTATGGACAACTTTAAAGCGATGAGCAATCGAATCGACAATATAAAAGTTATCAATGTTGTCACAGAAACAGAAGAAGGAATAAAGACCGTGAATCAAATCAGAGAGGACGCTGATGTTTAGTGTACCTTTCTAAGAATATAGTGGTAAACACTACCACCAGTCCCTGTGTTCACAGCGAATGAATCGCGGTACTCCCATCCATTCTTGTACATGAAGTTCAATGCGTCAATCACTCCATTGAAACGAATTGATTTTCCCAGATCATCCTTTATTGTCTGATCCTCAAATCCTTTAATAGGTTGGCCATAGTACACTACAACCTGCACTTTAGGTGGTAAAATTTGAAATCCAATTATTTCTATGAATTCGATATCGAGCTGGTTAATATCAACACCATTGACCACTATTTTTTTTGTATGGATTGTTCCGGTGGACATAGTTGTCTTAAAACCGCCAATTTTCCCTTTCAATTTTTCTAGAAGCGCCTTATCTTCAGAAAACACTGAATCAATGACGTCATAATTATAGTTGCCATTCTGTGTGAACAATTGAGTGTCACTTGTTGCTTTAACTTTAGTTTTTACTACGCTTCCGTCCTTATGAAAAAGAACAACGTCTTGAGAATACCCATAAAATGCGATGATTGTGAGTACAAAAATATTCAAGTATTGCATACTATTGAAAGGGATTGGTGTGCTGTACGGTCAGTAGTGAAAATCTCTAAAAAAGTAGGGACTATTCCAACGAACAGGAAATTTTATTGGGTGTCTTTTCCAACAACAATCGCTTTTTCAAATCTTGCTTTCTTTGCATCAATCAGTTGCTTCACATTGGTATGCACGTACCCCATGCTCGTCTTCACGTCACTATGACCAAGCATGCGCTGCAGCGCCACGACATCACCACCTTCCGCCATTAAACTTCCGAAAGTGTGTCGGCTGGTATGGTAGGTGATGTTTTTTTTAATACCAACCTGGCCGGCGATGTCCTTCAGTATCCGGTTATTCACTTGATCTGTAAACGTATCGAAGACAACCGCCTTGTCGTTAGAGTATTCCGGTAAATACTTTTTGTCAACGGACAGCAATGGCACAGAAACTTGCTCGTTCTTAGATTTTGTTTTCACTGGTAGATACACCAGCATGTCGTCACTTATGTTTTGCCATGTAATTACCTTCACGTCCGAGATCCGCAGGCCTGTATAACAGCTGAACAAAAAATAGCGAAGGACTTTCTTGTGATTTCCTGGCGTGTCTGACTTATTGAAGTACTTATCAAGTTCAATCACCTCCGATTCGGTGAGTGCATTTCGATTTGACCGGAATGTTTTAATTTTTATCTCAACATCGCGCACAGCAATTCCCTTCTTTCTCGCTTCTGTAAGATATTGCTTGAAGATCTTCACCACTTTCTCGATCGTAGCGCCACCGTTACCATCTTTGATCAATTTATTTCGAAATTTTTGCACCAGCTCGCGGTTCACCTGGTTGAAGAGAATCACTTTCTGAAATTCTTTCAGCTTGTTGATCACTGTAGTGTGGCTTTTATAAGTGTTTGGCGAAATAGAAGGCTTCTTCAATTCAATCTCATGCTTCATGAACTTGATTAAGTCCATCACTTCGGTCGGATCTGTGTACTCGGTGCGAAAAGCTTCAGGTGTTAACAACTTTCCATCCTGTCTGAACTTCGACGCGATAGTATTTGCCTTTGCGATCGCCATCATGATCTCAATATTGAAATCTTTTTCATTCGGATGATTCGACTTCACGCGCTGCTTCGTTTTGTCGAATAAGTTTGAATGTAAGTAGAATCCGAGCGGTACTGTCGCGCGCTGGCGATCGATCACGCACTGCAAATAGACAGCGCTCATGCCATCAGCTTTCACATAATCTCCCAGAACAATTTTTGCACTAAAACTCACGACTGGTTCACTTTGAATTTTTTACGCTATTTGGAAGCAACTGTCTTTAAAAAGACCCGATTCCTTACTAGAAACCGGGTTTTTGACGCCAACAAGGCGTCCGGGTAGTCTGTACGGAACTTTGAACTCTCCCCTACCATAGCTGATATCCACTTAGTTATAACCATATGCCGTTCATTCTGACGCCGTTTGGAAGCTAGAACCCGCCGCCAGCTCGCTCTTCCTCAATCCTTTTAATCTTTTCATTCATCAGCGCCACCTGCTTCTCTACGTTGCTGAGCATATCCCACAGATCTGTGGCAAAGCCCAACTGCCGGCTGATGAAAGCTTTTAACTCCCACACTTCAATGATCTCATGTGGACGCACGATGATATCAGGGTGCTGGCCGTTTTTATTATCGCTTTGACAAATGAGTATCGGATTGTCCTTATCCTTCAGTCGGTTGATGCAGCGCTTCACAGCAACGCCTTCAGTGCTGATCACCACGTAAACGCGGCGGTCTTTTAAGGTGAAGATGTCCTCGATGTATTGAGCAATTACGATGTCACCGTCGTGAAGACCACCGCCACCTTGTTGCAGCATGCTATCACCATCGACTTCGAACATACGGTAAGATCCTTCCTTCAGAATCGGAAGATTAAATGCTGGAAGTTTTTCAATGTAATGTGGATCGCCGTAACCTTTGAGGTAACCAGCCTGGGCTCTGACGCCAACCAGTGTGGTCAGTTCTTTTCCCTGTGAGTTGACCGTTACTGTCACGGGGCGAATCGATTTACCTTGTAGATATTTTGTATCAACTATTGGTTCTTCAGCTCCCTTCTGAACGCGACCTAAAAGCATATAAAGATCATGCTCCTTACCCTCTCCGGTTCGTAACCATTCAAAACTATGTCCAGTCAAACTTTCAATCGCTTTCAAAAAATTCATTGAATCAATCTCTTCCGCCTTATTCAACTGCTTGCCAACAGCGGCCTGAGTGATCCCTAAAGCGTCAGCAAGCTTTTCCTGGCTGACACCAGACACCCTAAGGGCATGTTTAATTCTCTGATTTCGTGTCATTTAAAACTTTTTCTCGTTTTTTATAACCTCAGGTATTGACAATTACAACTTTTAGTTATACCTATGCACTGTCAAATACATAAAGTAAATCTTAACAATTACTATCATGCAAATAACGGAAAAACTCCGTTCCAAAATCCTTTTGTCTTTACCGAAAGGATATGCTAAAACGGTGGCAGTGAAATGCGGAGTGAGTGAAGTAACCGTATACCGAGTTCTCCATCATGGGCAAGATCATTTCGAAGTAGCTGAAGCTCTTATAAATCTTGCTGCAGAAACAAAAGCTGAAAAGGTTAAGAATCATAGGCGCGTGCTTGAAATCGCGAAGCAATTATAGCCCATGCCTGGCGTTGGCTCGCGCGATTATTTCAACCGAGTCTACACAGGTACCATCATTATCGACCAAAATCTTACATCCATGATCAAACAAAAACAAACCCGCGTCCAACTCTTCGGCTCCAAGACAGATCCGGAAGTCAAAGCTTCAATTGAAAAAATTAAACGCACTGGCCGTAAGGTTGAGTTGACACCAGCACCAAGCCACGATACCAACCTTGGTATGTGCGGCAAGAAGCTTTGCCATTGCAAGCACGTTTGTGCCATGGCTTATCCAGGCGATACCGGTGCCTCTATGGGCATGTCTTATTGATCACTTAACCATTTTCTATATGAGAAAGCTAGTCATGTTAAAACCAGACGTGAATGCAAACGCATTACGCAATGATGTTACCGACAGGAAACCAGATCTCGAGTATTTCACCAAGCACCTTGAAAGCAAGGCGCTAAAAGTGACCTATGAATCGAAGGATCTTTGTGGCCTTGTCGACGAAGACGGAGAATTTTGGCGCACTGACCGTTGCAATGTGATCCCAGCATCGCAGTTCGCTACCGTAGGCCAGGAACTTACTCAAGGAAGGAGTGCTACTTGATCAGTTCATTCGTTCCTGTAACCCATCAATTCACCCTATTCGATTTCAATGCTATGCGACCAACGCGCAAAGTGCCTATCAGCGCCGAGCGAATCCGTCGCGCGCAAGAATTACTGAGGAAAGGTGACGGAAAGGGAGCAGCTGCTGCCTTGCGCCAGGTGCGCGAAGGATTGGAGCGCTATGAATCAAGGCTTTTTAACAAACGCAAGTCATGATCATCGCGCAACGAACCAGGCTGAACGCTTTGCTCAACCAGGAGTCAAGGCTGAAGCAAGATATCAAGGACGCAAAGTGGCAGATCGATTCGCTGAAGGACTTTTCTTCCCCGCATCAGATCCGCATCTGGAAAAAGCAAAAGAGACATCTGACGATACGGCTCAACCAGGTGAAGAAGGACATCAAGCAACTTGAATCGAGAATTCATGCATCGTCCTGAGAAAGTTTACCTGGACGAACCGATCACAATTTCCGAAACCAAGGTTAACCACACCGAGGCTGGACTGAAATACCTGATCGATCACTACAAGCAGATGCTTTCTTTTCAGATTAACGAGGCAAAGATAAAATCAGCGGACCGTCAGCACTACGTGAAGCTTATTGATACGTATACTTTTCACTTGCAACTGTACGAACATGAAAGAGCGCCTAAGATTGATGTACAACCTGACCATCTATATGAGAATAACTCAGATGATCAGCGAGAAAAAGAAGCACAAAGGACATTGGCAGAACTACACAATAACGGAAATGGAGTTGCAAGCGGAGGAAGCTCTTCGTGAAGCTTTTCTTCACATTCCGGTGGAACACTTCGAAGCAATCGAAGAAATAAAACAACAACTAAACCTAACGCGCTAGTGGCCATACTCAGTTTTAAGAAACGGTTCGCTGGAAAGATCCGGAACGGATCCAAGCGCCAGACCATTCGTGCGCCTAGGAAATATCCTATTTATCCTGGGGAGACCCTATACCTATACACGGCGCTACGCACAAAGTACGCAAAGAAGTTACGTGAAGTGAAGTGCAAAACCGTGACGAATATTGAAATCAAATTCAACTCCGGAGTTGTAAGGATAGACTTAATAGATGATGAAATGATCACACTAAGTGGAAGCCTCTTGAATAGATTCGCGCGATTGGATGGATTCAAAAGCTGGGAGGATATGAAGTCCTTCTGGATCCAGGAACACGGCGTGAAAAAAGGCAAGCGCAAGGTGATTCTCAGAATATTCAAAGGAATTTTAATCACTTGGTAATTATGCAAGACTTAAAACAATTCGCCTTCCAGGTAGAACAGATGCGCATTGCGCAGATCGATTACTTCCAACAGATTGGTAAGGCAAGAAAGACAAAGACTCCTGGCGACTGGGCTGCAGCGGCAACAACATTGAAACGTTCAAAGCAACTTGAAAAGGTTGTGGATGATTCGATCGCTGAGTTCAGAAAAGAAATTGAATTATGAAGATCTGGACCTTAACAGAAATCGCATATCTGCGCGACAACGCTACACGCATCGATACAAGTCAACTGGCTAAACAATTCAATGTTTCTGTCTGCGCATTGCGCGGAACATTAAAGAGGCATCATATTAAAGTTGGACGCGATACACGGTTTAAGCCGGGGCAAACATCCTGGAACAAAGGAAAATCCATGCGCTTAAGTCCGGCTACAGAATTTAAGAAAGGCCAGCTTCCACACAACACTTTATATGATGGGGCCACATCTGTCCGTAGAGATAAAACAGGGCGCTACTACAGGTACATCAGAGTAGCTAAGGCGAAGTGGGAACTTCTTCACAGGGCAGTATGGGCTAGTGTACACGGGCCAATACCATCCAACATGATCATCACATTCATTGATGGCGATTCCCTTAACTGCGACATCAGTAACCTAAAGATGATTACTCACGCAGAACACATGACACGCTGTGGCCACAATACAGAAGCACGTGTAAAGGCAACACAAAAAATGAAAGACATCTGGCGCAAAGAAAGAATACGCCGCGATTTTGGCATGGCTCCCAAAACCGGATTAGGAAGATTGATTAACAAAGCAGCCTGAATTTAAACAACCACTACAACCCTACATTTTTTAAACTACAATGTCCCAATACCTCTATCAGCTCGACACCTCTAGCAAGAAATACGCTTGCCCTAGCTGCGGCCACAAGTCCACTTTCGTGGCGTATGTGAACAGCGAAACGAAGGAGCCCGTAGATGTATACCAGTTCGGCCGGTGCGATCGTGAGAACAACTGTGGCTATCACAGGCATCCCAAAGAAGATCCTGAGCTGGCGGCACAGAAGCAGGAGAGCTTTGTGCCGAAGCCAGAGCCGAAGGTGGTGCAGATCTTTCCGGCTGAAAGCATCTACGGACCCATCATCAATAAAACAAAAACATGCATCAGTCCGCTTCACGTATTCTGCAATAAGAAGCTGCTCATTCCGAATGATCACTTATTGAAGTGGGGAGTGTATAGCGATAAGGACGACCTTACCGTTTACATCTTCCGCAATTTCAATAACCAGGTGGTGAACCTGAAGTGGTTTAAGTACAAAGACGACGGCCATCGCGATAAGGAGTTCAACTCATTCTCGCTCAAGCAACCATCCCCCCCACACCCCCCTAAATCTCCAGAAGAAAAAAATTTTGGAAAGGAAAGGGATACGATTGAAAAATATCAATTGTGTTTGTACGGCGAGCATTTGTTGCCGCGGGAAGTGGATACCATTCCGGTTTGTGTGGTCGAAAGTGAAAAGACTGCCGTTTTGGCAAGCTTCTTCTATAAGCAATTCCATTGGGTAGCGTGCGGAAGTAACAACGGTTTAACTGTAGACAAGATCCAGCACCTGAAGGGACGTACGGTCTACTGGTTGTGCGACTCCGACAATGCCGGCCGGATGAAGCTCGACGACAAGGGCGTTATAAAACCGAGCAGCGTCCGCAACCTGATCGATCAGATAGAAAATTTTCACATCGTAGATCTCTTTCCAGGTCGTCACGATGGTTACGATATCGGCGACGCTATTGTTGATGGCCTTCGCCCAGAGATCATTCCTACCTGGACGAAAGGCAAGGATGAAGTCGGCGCAAAAAAGAAAGTGGAGTATGACGATTCATTGGCATACGATCTCCCTAATGGTGTTACCTTCTCTGAAGTGAAAGATGACATCCGAAGATACATGCACTTCGAACATGCTGGCCGGATTTACATCGCTCGGAAGCGGAAGACTTCTGGCAACGACTATGAAGCTAAAGGTGATGCTGCATATTACTGTACGCCGATTACCAATTTCACCATCCGTTCGCTTGGACTTATCGCGAGTGAGCTGGAGCCAACCAGGTTAGTAGAGATCAAGAACGTGCACAGTCACCTGGAAGTGGTGAAGGTACCGACGAAGGCCTTTGCGTCGCCGACTGAATTCACTGTGTTCATGGAAAGCGTTGGCAACTTTCAGTACGATGGCGTTGGAACCGACCTCAAGAAGATCCGCGCGAAGCTCTATGATACCATGCTCACCTTCGATGAAATAGAAAACCTTGGCTGGCATTACACCGGCTACTTCCTTTTTGCCAACGGCGCGTACAACGGCAAGTTCACGCCGATCGATCGTTACGGTTTTGTAAAGCTTGGTGAAAAAAACTTCTTCATCCAGCCACTCAGTTGCATTATCAGAGACAATTCCGAAGAGTGGGAAGATGAAAAGAAGTTCGTCTACAAAGAGAAGCGTGAAACCGGCCTGAAAGAATGGGCAGATCTGTTCTGCAAAGTTCATAAGGACAACGGTCGTATCGCACTGGCGTGGTATATCTCTTCATTATATAGAGACTTCATTTATCAACGCTTCAAGTTCTTTCCGCATTTATTTCTGTTCGGTCCTCCTGGTACCGGAAAGAGCCAGGTCGGTTGGAGCATCCGATCGCTGGGCTTCGCAGGCCTGGTCAAACCTTTCAACTTGAACACCGGTACCGCGGTTGCCTTTCACCGTGAGTTCGCACACTTCAGAAACTTTCCAGCCTGGTGCGATGAGTATAGCAATAGCATGCCGTTCGAACGGATCCAGGCATTGAAGGCAGCTTATGATGGTGTTGGTCATAAGAAGTCAGTGAAGGATTCAGATAAGCGCACAAAGTCCACGCAAGTAAACCGAGCCATCATGATCAGTGGCCAGGAGTTACCGATCGCAGACAATGCACTGTTCAAACGTGTAGTGCTGCTGCAGTTCCATCAAACCGAATACAGCGCTGATGAAAAGAAACTCTTTGCCGATCTGCAGACGGTCGAAGAAGGCGGCCTGAGCTTCATCACAGCTGGCTTCATGCACTTCCGGAAAGAGATTGAAGAAAAGTACTACAACGCTTTCGATGAAGTACTCGAGGACCTGATGAAAGAGATCACCAAGCAAGCCTTTGAGGTTGAAGATCGAATTGTCCGCAATGCTTGCATTGTCCTTACGACGATGAAAGTGCTGGGTGGAAAACTTATCGACCTTATTCCTTACGGCTACGACGAGTTAAAGAAGATCCTGATCAAGAACATTAAAGAGCAGATGACTCTGATCAGCAATAGCAATGAGACAAATACTTTCTGGGATACGGTCACCTTCCTGGCGCGAAAGGGCGAGATAAAAGAGAGCGAGGATTACGCATTCGAGAGCAAAGCAATACTTACTCTCTATCAAAATGGTGGTGAAGTAAAGCGGGAATTTGGCAGGACCAAAGAACTATTGTTCATCCGGTTCAGCAAGATCATTCCGCTTTACCGTGAAGCGTTCAAACGCCAGAACAGCAGCACGGCGTCGCCCATGGATAAGAGCTCGCTGCAACATTACCTGCAACACAGCAAGCCATTCATTGGGGTGGTGGACAAGTTCAACTTCAAAGACAGTCGCACCAGCTGCTACTGTTTTGACTACGAAATGCTGAAAGCCATGGGTGTGTACCTGGGTGGAAGCGAGGGGCACCAGGGGACTCCACCACCGCCAACGGCCAATCCACCGCCAGCTGGTGGCACGGAAGACCTTCCTTTTTAGGATTGCATTTTCCTTCCCCTTTTTCCCCTCTTTCCCCTACTACTACTAACTAATTAAAAATCAAACATATACATAGTAAGGAAGGGAGGGGAAAAGGCGGGGAAAAAGGGGAAGATGGGAAAACACAAAAAACTTCCCCGGACAAAAAGTGACGGTAATTAATTGATAATCAACGAGTGGGGAAGTAGGGGAAAAAGGTACTCGAAACATACATACCAAAAGCAAAAAACTATGAATGCAGAAACAAGTTATCCTCAATTCTACCGCCTGGCAGGCCACTGCCTGAAGCGTGAAAGCGATACCACTGCTACTGAAATCAGAATACCAGATCCAGAAAAGATGCTGCCCTTGGTTCACCAGCCTACCACCTACCCTACCAAAGCCAGGCTTGACGAAGAAGTAAGCCGTATGGAACAGGTTGACCAGGACGTATACGAAGACTACCTGGGCACTTTTTTCGCGCAAGCCAGGGAGAACTCAAGTGTATTGAACAACATCAGGCAGCGTCGGTATGAAGCTGGTGTATTGAAGCTCTGCATGACCGGATTGTATCTGTCACGTCAACTCTTCGGGTTATGAATTGTATCGAGAGCTCCGCGAAATTTTCAGATGATGGCCTGTATCGGTATTACCTACGCAGGGCATGGCGCAATGATCGTCCTCAAGCAATGTGTATCGGACTTAATCCATCAACTGCTGATGCAGAGTCAAACGATACGACTATAAGAAATCTAATTACAATGATGGGCAGTCTTGGCTATGGTGGATTCTATATGATGAACCTCTTCGCATTGATTACTTCAAAACCAGACAAGCTGAGAGAATGTCCGGATCCAGTTAAGGACAATGATCAATACCTCGAAGCCATAAGGACTGAAGTTCGAGATGTTATTTTCTGTTGGGGAGCATTCAAGCAAGCAGTTTACCGCGCAAAGAAGATAACACCAATGTTTCCTGGGGCACTATGCTTTGGTAAAGATTCAAAGGGAAACCCGATCCACCCATTAGCCGCAACGATATGGATGAAATCAAAGTGCAGCCTTCAACCATACATCGCTATCAACTCAAAAATTCTCTCTTGACATATTGTACAACTTAAAACCAAACAAACGCTTATGCAAACACTAAAAATTGAAATCCCAAAAGGGTACGAGATCGATAGCTTCGACAAGCTATCCGGTGAAATCAAGTTCAAGGCGGCAAAGCCAAAGAACGTGATGGAGAGAATCAAAACAATTGATGATGTACTGGCTGACAATGGAATCACTCAATCAACCTTCAACGATTGGAGTGAAGGTCTATCGCAGGATGAAGTAGCATACAGAACATTGAAGCTACTAACCAAGTCACTCAACGAAGGATGGGTTCCAGACTGGAGCAACTCCAAGGAATACAAATACTTTCCATGGTTCGAGATGAATGGTTCGTCCGGCTTTCGGTTCTGCGACGACGGTTTTTGGTATTCGACTTCGGCTGTCGGCTCTCGCCTTTGCTTCAAGACAAGTGAACTGGCAGAATATGCTGGCCGGCAATTCACCTTCCTGTACAACCGATTCTTGATCATCCAATAAAACCAAACCTTTATGAAAAAGATTGAAGAGCTAAAAACGTTCGAAGATGCCTGCACGGTGTTAAAACTCAATGCGAAAAAAGTATTGCCAGACTTCTCATGCTATCCGAAACAAGATCATGCTGCCATGCAAGCACACGCCAAACTAGTCATCATTGCTCGTGCAGCAAATCGCCTAGCCAACAAAGGAAAAGAGTGGAAGCCGAATTGGGGTAACTCCAGTCAATGGAAATATTACCCATGGTTCGAGATGAATGGTTCGTCCGGCTTTCGGTTCAGCGGCGGCGATGGTTGGGCTTCGACTTCGAATGTCGGCTCTCGCCTTTGCGTCATCTCACGCGAGGTGGCTGTGTACATAGGCAAGCAATTCGAAGATTTGTACAAAGACTATTTCACATTATAAAACTTTAAAAGGCTGTGTGATGGTTGAGCGAGGTTCGTCCGGCTTTCAGTTCAACGACAACGATAATTGGAATTCGAATTCGAATGTCAGCTCTCACCTATGCTAAATGAAAATAGACTATCGCAGGCCCTGCCGAACGGGCAAAAAATAACGACATCAAAATCTAAGGCGTTGGTATCTCAGGAGAAGGCGACTTATGAAAAGCAAAGGAACGCATGAAACGAATAGGTAATATCTATAATCAGATCACCAGCCTGAAGAACCTGCAGGAAGCAGATCACAAGGCGCAGAAAGGAAAGGCCAACACGCACGGCGTTATCCTTCACAATGCAAACAGAGAAGGCAATCTCCTTGTCCTTCAAGATATGCTCATAAACAAAACCTACAAGACATCGACCTACGACATCTTCACGATACGCGAACGCAAGGAAAGGATCGTCTATCGCCTACCATATTTCCCCGATCGCATTACACACCATGCGATCATGAACGTGCTTGCACCCATCTTCGTCAGCACATTCACAGCAGACACGTACAGCTGCATTAAAACTCGCGGCATCCATCACCTGCAGCGAAAACTAAAAAACGATCTTAAAGACACTGAAGGCACGACGTACTGCCTGAAGTTTGATATAAAGAAATTCTACCCGAGCATTGATCACAATGTGCTAAAACAGTTGATCCGGAAAAAATTTAAGGATCCGGATCTGCTTTGGCTCCTGGATGAGATCATCGACAGCGCACCAGGACTGCCGATCGGCAATTATCTCAGTCAGTACCTGGCCAATTTCTACCTATCGTATTTTGATCATTGGATCAAGGAGCAGAAGCGGGTAAAGTACTACTATCGTTATGCCGACGACATAGTTATTCTCGCTGCATCCAAAATATCCTTGCACCAGGTGCTTGTTGATGCCATGCAATATCTGCTCGACCTAAAGCTAGAGGTAAAAGAAAACCACCAAGTCTTTCCCGTTGCTTCTCGCGGTATCGACTTTATCGGGTACGTGTTCTATCACACGCATGTCCGGATACGGAAGCAGATCAAAAAGAACTTCGCACGTAAGCTAAGCCAAAATCAGCGACATCCTTCGAAGGCTTCCTATCTCGGGTGGCTTAGTCACTGCAATGCAAAACACTTAACCAAAAGACTGTTAGCCAATGAATAGCTTTAAAGACTTCGACATCAAACCCAACATCAACGCTTTTGTCGGTGACAAGATACCGGTAAAGAAACTGTTCAACGTACCGATCACAGTGCTTGAATTTAAATTAGAACCATCCAAGCAAAAGCCAGGTACAGAATTACTGACGCTTCAGATTGAAAAGTCAGGAGAGAAACGTGTCGTGTTCACCGGATCGACCGTCCTTATTGATCAAATCAAGCGCGTACCCGAAAATAAATTTCCTTTCGTGACCACCATCAAAGGAGACAATGACTATTACGAGTTCACTTAAAGGCCCTCACCTATAAATGGACTTAACTGATTACTTAATTATGAAACCGAAAATGATGTCTAAGCAATCGATGGATTACTTATTCGACCACATCCTGGATGGATTTAAGACGAGCCACGAGGGAATCATCAACCTTCAGCGCCAGCAGATCGTTAGTGACGATGAAATCAACGACCTGGTAAAGAAGAACAGCGAGCGACTGATAGAACGCATTCGCGAATTCCGTATGCATGAAAAGCTGTTTGGTATTTTCTTCGCATGCCTGTTCACTTATTTGCAGGTAGATGGCGAGGACCTTGAGATGCGTCGTTCCAGCAGAAGCCGAACCAGGAGAAGAAGTGAGACCGAGAACATCATCACCCTGTAGCAACCAACTATTTTTTAAACTATGACAGTCGACATCCCGATTAAACCACACTTGAAGAAGTTTGTAATCTTCACCATGGAAGCTTTTGAACCGGTCGTACTTAAGGAGAAGGATCTTCTTGGCAGTGCCATCATGAAGGCCCTCCAGGAGACCAGGCAACACAAATTTGACAGACGCCTTGATCAATTCACTTCTCGCATAAAAGTAGTTCTTACGCACGATATGCGCGAGCGATCGCCAAGATTGCACCGGTTGATCTACATGAACACCGAACTGGAACGCGAGTTTCAAGTGGGTCTACTTCTGTGGGTTAGAGCTCAGCGCAAAATGGGAAGTCCAGCAAATGAAGCGTGTAAAAACTTTTTGGCGACTCTCAAGATTGACGAAAATGAATACAGTTACGACGCTGCGTACAAACTATGGCAACGATTCAATGAAATAAAGAATAAAAATAATGCGCCAGAAGTGTCCTAATTCTGCGCCCATTCTGTCCAACGGCTTGTTAAAGTAGTGTCCTAAGAGTTACGATGCGATGAAATCAACTTCGCATCGTGAGTTACCTCAGTAACATTTCGCGTTTTTCGGGATCCGGCAACCGTGGTGGCGTTATTCAATTGAAAGTCGCCCGAGCCGCTGATGTAGTCAGCATCCCAGATCCAGTCGCCGGAAGCATTCTTGGCGACATTGTCTTTTCAGCCGGCAAAGGTTTTGTCACCTGGTACGCCACCTTAGAAACTACGCGCAACACATCAAACAGCCGAACTAGCCGCGAGGGTGCCGTCAAATCCAACCAGCTTAATTTCCTGATTCCAAAAGATCGGGCGATCATAAAAGCTCAGCTGGACCAATGCGAAGACGACGAGTTCATTGTACTCTATAAAGACAGCAATGGCAATCAGATACTTTTCGGGCTGAAAGAGAACCCGGTCAAGTTTCAATATGCCCATGATAGCGGCGACGGTTTCGCAAGCTTTAATTCTTACGAAAGCAAATTCTATTATGATGGTCCAGACAATCGCTATTTCTACAACGGCACCGTAACAGCCCAGCCACCAGGTACCGCGCCATCCATCGTTCAATTCTCCACTGGCGAAATCATCGCGACGCTGAACCCCAGCGACGTGCTGGTCGTAAGCTCAGACTTTACGCACACTTTCACACAATTACCAGGATCTGGTCCAAGCGGTATACCTGCTGTTGTGAAATGGGATGACGACACTCCGATCGCCAGTCTTCAGCCTGGTGATGTATTAGTCGTAGAAACAGACTTCACATTCGACTTTGAAATAATCGGCTCCATATGACACTCGATGAACTTTACTCTTCGCTGTTAACGCTGCTTACACGAGTAGGAAGCAATCGGATATCAGGTCCCGACATATTAACGGCATGCCAAAACATAGTCGGCTACTTCGCAACACAGATCGCAACGATCATTCCTTTGTGGGAAGATGATCTTACGTTCCAACAAGACGGAAGTGATGATGGTCGGTTCTGTCGGTATGCAGACACGAATGGCAAGATCAGGTTATTCGAGACTAAGGTTGACGATAACATCAATAATGTACCTCCGACAAATCCGGCAACAACAGAGAATTCTTTCTGGCGCGAAGTGAGTGCAAGCGCGTCAGCTGCGATTCCGGAATGGGCAGCTGGAGTTTATGGTCCAGGGTTGATCATCGTGTATCACAATCATTCGGTCGACGGAAAAGGACTTTATGTATTAGTGGATCCTGCCAGGCCTTACACCAGCACAAACATTGAAACCGAAATTACTGCGCTTGATTGGGAACGAATAACCGGATCAGAATTGATAACTGTCTCCACGGCCGGAGGAACAATCAACTACGAGTTTAACAACACACCCGAAAGATCTTTCCAGGGATCCGCGGCGATCACAACGCCAAAGACGATCGCATTTCTAAATTCAACGAAAGGCAAAGAATTCCAAGCCTTTCACAACATAACCGACGTCGCTGCTGTGCTCACTTTTCCGGCATCGGTAAAGATGTCAAGTGGACTCTGGCTTGATGGACCAAAAACGTGGACACCTGAATACACCGGCGAGTACAAGTTCATCGGTCACTTCAATGGAACAACCTGGTATGTCGATGCATATGGACCTTACTAAAACGATCATGAAAAAAATATTCTTAGCTCTTGTCCTTTTCGTATTCACGCTGACCGCAGCTGCGCAGGTTGGTGACAAACCGAGCTTCAAGCGCGTCCGGTTCACGCCGGTAACTGCAACCGATACTACGAACCTCACTAACGGTACGGTGTTTTATAGTTCTGTTTCGAACAAGTTTCGGTTCAGGCAAAATGGATCGACGATCTCATTGGGATCCGGCAGTGGCGTTGGCGTAACGGACGGAGATAAAGGTGATATCACAGTCACTGGATCCGGTGTGACCTGGACAATTGATAATAACGTTGTCACGACCGCGAAGATGTCTACATTCTCCAGCTCAGATCTCGCCGGGAAATTGACGGATGAGTCTGGAACAGGCGTCGTCGCATACACAACGTCACCAACTTTTACGACGCCAGCGCTTGGAACGCCGTCCGCTTTGGTCTTAACAAATGCAACAGGACTTCCAGGAACTGCCGTCATTAACACTCCGGCCGGCAACATTGCAGCCACAACGGCACAAGCGGCGATCAATGAACTGGACGGCGAAAAACTAGCTATTGCAAACACATCAAGTTCGCTCACGGATGGATCAGCTATAACGATAACCGGAACAAAGCACACTTTAACAAGCGATGAGGCGACGGTTACATGGACGCTTTCACAGACTTCTGATTTTCAAACTACAGTTATTACGTTGAACACTGCTACAACAACTTACACCTTTCCATCTAACACACTTTGTAGGGTTAATGGAATTGCGACTGGAGACAATACCGCAACGCTTGTTGGAAACTCTGGAGACATTTGGGTTATGGTTATCTATAAAGATGGTACAGATTACAAAGTAGCAATTTCAAATTGGGAACAATGAAAGGAATATTCATACTTCTATTTTCATCAATCATTTCCATGTCTAATGGACAGGATATGTTTTTTATGCTTAACGCACAAGGGGCTACAGGTCCACAGATTAGTTCTGTTAATGTTAAGTACAACACTTCAACATATAGTTATATCACCAATAAAACTGGATTTGGATATTCCGACCTTGATGGCCCATTTGCAACAGGATCAAATGTGATAGACGTTGCGGACATGACCGGAACAAACACTGGCTTGTCTTACGATCCTTTAACAGATCGTTTTATTGTCAGAGCCAGCGGTAATTACTTCATGACACGTGAAGCGTTTACAGCAGCGGCAACGTTGGGGGCTGGAAACGAACCTGCACACGATGAAGATATAACTTTGGCCGGATCGTCAGGTCAAGGGTTGTCTATTGATCCGATCAATAGGGAATTTTATTCACAGGACCCGGGGGATGAAAGTTTTACACGAAGGAACTACGCCGGAACCGTTTTGGAAACAATTGACTTCTCATCATTAGGACCTGAGCTTTCATTTAATAGCTATGACTATGGATCGAAAACAGTTTACCTATCCTCAGATGGTGAATTAGTTTACGGTTACAAAAAAGTCAATGGAACATGGACGCACACATTCACATCTTATTATGATGCAAATGAAGGTTCGTGTATAGACTATTTGACAGGTGGAAAGATGGTTTATAATGGCGGAATTTCTTCACAGAACCCAACCGGAACCATACGAGAACAGCACTATACGGATGGAAAAGATATTGCAGAATATCCTTACCCAATGACAAGTATGTCAGGCGTTGTCGAGGGCTTCACAGTTGATCAAGCCGACGGGACTTTTTGGATTAACAGTGATCAATGTTTTCCATTACACGGTAATATAACGTTTGGCTGTAGGTTGTGGCATACTGATCCAAGAGGATGGTATAAAAAATTTTACCGATCCCCGCACATGGATCGTTTCTCGGAGGTATGGCAATTAAGCGGTGGAAATATCATCACGGGAGTTTTTGGAACAGAGGCCATAAAAGGAGTAGGGTTTTCAATCGGTCCAGTTATAGATTATGGTGCGTTCACAGGACAGCAGACATTAGGTAACTGGACTTTTGGTGAAGGTGAAAATGGGGAGATAGAATTTCGTGGATCAGGTACAGCACCAACGACAACGCCTGAAACAACACGCGAATATCATGACCTTGTTATCTATGACGCTAACGGTACGAATGACGGTTGGGGTTCAACTACTCCGGGTTCATGGCAGTCTACTCCTACAACTGACCGTTATATGCAGGTTCGCGTTAAGCCACTAGCACCAGCACCATCAAGTGACTGGACGCCTTACGATCTTGGAGATACTTTAATTGCGTGGTACACTGGTGAAAAAACAACTAAATATGATTTAACCCAACAATGGCAAGCAGCGGGTGTTAGGTTTTGGGATGCAGACGGAAACGAAGGTTCGCGAATGTACAACCTAGTCGACCCGGGTTCAGTAAATGGGATTTCTTATTTCTCGGCCGGTTTCTATCCGTTGTGGGACAATACTAATCATTGGTGGGCAATGACAGGGGGTAATCGGCATTGGACCGCTTCAGGGTATTCTTATATGTCTACCATACTTGCCAGCGGTGATTTTGAATTCACAATGGTTGCGCAGCGATCTTCAGCCGGCGCAAGAGCCGTGTTCATGGGGATATGCAATACCGGCACGAACGTCAATCGCTATGCCTTCATGCACAACAGTTCAAGTAATTCACCGGCCAGCTATTTACATATTGAACACACTGACGGTGCGGGAACTGTAACGCGTCACGGTGTTACTGACACTAATGCCGGAACAAATAGAATGTTATCTTTTAGAGTGGGTGTGAATCCAAATAAAATTTTTATCAACAAAGTTGAACAAACACTAACTGATCAAGCGGGAACAAACACAGGACAAGGACCTGACCTTGTTTGGGGTGCAGCAGATACAATGCGATGGGGTAGGTTACAATCTTCTAGTTCTGTAACAGGAACGCAACGAATGGGGGATATTTTTATAACGACTCATTTAAGCGTCTGGGCAAGGGCTAAACTTTATACTTATCTACAATCCATAGGACAACTACCTTAAAAAAATTGGCACGTACATAAGTAGGCTATAGAATGAAAAATATAATTCACTCCTACCTCGAAAAAATCGACCTTTCCAAGACGCTCGTACTCCTGACTGCCTGCGCTTCATTTCTATTCTGCAACTACGCACTCGCCTACATCGAAATTCCGGAGCATAACACGGCTATCTTTCACACACTAATCGGTATCGTCGACGCAACCTTTGTGAACATCGTGTCCTGGTACTTCGGATCCTCAAAGAGCTCAGCGAAGAAGACCGAGCTCATCGATAAAATGGTTGATAAAGAACAAAGCAACCTAAAGCCATAATTATCACCGTTTAGCGATCGCCAAAAATCATTGTCCTAAAGCAATGGCTGGAAGAAATTCAATTTTCCGGCCACTATGCTTGGAATACTTTCCTACAAGACCTGGCTCATTGAACCGATGTTCGCCAATCGAATGGCGCCCATCATTCTGCGTTCTATCCAGCAGGGCAGTATCGAAAAATTCTTTAAACAAAATCGTGAGAGCAATGAAAAAGTAATTTCCTCATTCTATGCTGGCCTGGATGCTCAGATAGTTTTTGATTGGGATGATGGCGTACCTCCATATCGCGTTGCTAAATCGTCATCCGGGAAGAAAGTTGCCATAGTTACCATGTTGGGTGCAATTACAAAGAATGGTGATGCCTGCAGTTATGGCATGCGTGATTATCAAAACGTAATGTCAAAGATCGCCAAGGATCCGGAAGTGGCCGGCGTTGTATTTCATTTCAACAATGCACCAGGTGGAAGCCACGATGGCACGCAAGAGACCGGCTATAAGATCGGCACGTTTCCAAAAAATACGGTTGGTTTTGTAGATGGCTATGCGGCAAGCGCTCATTATTGGATGGCCAGTCAGACGAAGCACATCATGATGAATAGCCTGCTTGATTCTGAAGTGGGCTCGATCGGTTCCCTTATCATCTCGGAGAACGTTCAAAATATGATTGAAGCCGGAAACTTTCCGAGCATTGAAATATTCCGTGCGCCTCAATCCTACAACAAAGCACTCTTTAATTACATCGAGCCTGTTTCAAAAAAGGTTCGCGCCGAACTGGATGAAGATCTGCGCCTTGGTGTGGAAGGTTTCATATCAGCGGTAAAGGCTGGTCGTGGTGACAAACTGAAAGATGATAGCTTAATGTTCACCGGCAAAATGTATCCAACCGATGAAGCCATTGCCAATGGCCTTGCCGATAGCAAGGGATCATTGCAGGATGCCATCAACAAAGCGGCAGAATCGTCAGCGTCTGCCAAACCAAAAGCAAGCTCTATTTCTAATTCAACCAATAATAATTCAATGAGTCTAAAATCGAAAGTGAGTTCTTTCTTCAATCCAAAGAAGGAAGAAAAGAAATCTGCCGAAGGTGATGCACCGGCCGCAGAAGATAACACGCCCCGGTGGACGGACACGATGGTGTTCAACACGGACGGCTCCGGCGATGGAGCATTCTGCCTTCACGAAGACAGCGAAGGTAATGACAGGAAATTCGAAACTAAAACCGATGCCAACACCGGTAACGAACCTCCCACAGATCCAGCTACTACAGAAGATGACAACTGGTCTGCCGTTGCCGAAGCCGCAGCAGCTGGCGATGCGTCTGAATCCAAAGCACAAGCGAAAGCTGAAGTGAAGGAAGAGACATCCGTTACCAAGCTTAATGTTGCCTTGAAGGCCGCGAATGCAAAAGCCAAGAAGGCAGAAGCCGAAATAGTTTCGCTTACCACGAAGGTTGCAACGCTGGAACAATCGGTAAAAGATCTTCAGAAGAAGATGGACGAAACGCCTGCAGCGCCGACGACTAATATCATCCAAAAGGAAGAGAAGAAGGAAGCGCGCAAAGAAACGCCTGCAGACCAGGAAGCACAACAGTATGCTGAAGCCTTAAACAATAACTTTCTATAATCCATGAAAACAATTTCTCCTTTTAAAATCCTTCCGCTGTTCCTGGGTGCGTTGATCGCATTCATGGCCGGCTTTAACCCTGCCGTTGGCGCTGGCTCTGTGTATCTGCTTACGAAGGCGATTAACAACTACAGCAAAGTTCCCAATGGTGTGAGCTTCATCACGGCTGCTGATGTTTCTGCATTAGCTGCCTTCCCGGGTGAATATGAACAGAAGCTATTCAGCACGCTGATAAATAGTATGGACATCGCCAAGGATATCACGGTGATTCCTAACGTTAAGAAGAAGCTGAACCTTACGAAGCTTCGTGTTAAAAAAGGTGCCAGGCCTTACAGCGGCTCACACGAACCTGATACCGGCGATCTGATCTACACGCCGCGCGTACTCGAGGTGAAAGTCGGTAAGAGAGATCTGCTGATCGATCCTGAAGACTATCGTTCAACCTGGATGGCTTCTCAAGTAGGTGCAGGATCCGGTGCCAGCAAGAAGACAATCCCATTCGAACAATATGTGTGGTCTGAAGTGATGAAAGCGTTAGGCGCCGAAATCAATGATGAAACCGCATACTTCGGATTGGATCTTTCAGCTCTAACCGTAGTTCCTTTTGATGCTGGGGATACCTACACTGCCGGTGAGTTCATTACGTTTGGCTCTCCAACAAAATGGTACAAGTGCGTAACGAATACTTCGGCAGCTGAGTCTCCAACAACGCATCCAGCGAAGTGGAGCGATGTAACAGCGATCGTAATCTCAAAAGGGTTGGGTACGATCATCGCCGAAGAAATTGTTGCCACCACACTTTCAGTGACGGCTACGGGTGCAATCACCGATGGCGCGACAGCTAAGACTGCATTCAAAAAAATATTCCGTGCACAAAGTGCGGCGTATAAAAAGGCCGGTGTGATCGTATACTGTTCATACACAGATTACGAATTCCTTCTCGACGGACTTTCTGAAAACACGAAGTACATCAAGGAAGATGCTAGTCCTTCCGGCAACTTGTTCCTGCCTGAAACAGGCCGCAAGTGCGAGGTTGTTCCAGCTACCTGGATGAACGGTTCACGCCGGTTGATCTGTACTCCAAAAGAGAACTTGATCATGGGTACCGATTTGCTCAGCGACATGAACGACATCAGTGTTATTGAAGATGTATACACACTGAAGACCGGTATCAAGTTCGTGATCGGATGGCAGATCAGAGATCTTGCTGCTCTTAAAGTAGGCGACCAGGCTTAAACTCTGTAGCAACACACAATGGCAAAAGCAAAGAAATCACAGGAGGGAGCCGAGGCGCTCACTCCTGATCAAAAGCGAATAGCGCAACTGGAAGCTCAGCTCAAGGCTCACAAGGTAGCCGCTGTTGCAAATCCAAAAGATGTCCAATTCGAAACGGAAGAAGAAGGCTCGTTCCATTTCACCTGCATGAAGTTCAACATGGACAATGTTGAATATGATGCGGCAGAAGTGGTGGCCGGATCTGAAGCCGAAGCGAAGGCGAAGAAGGTAGGACCCTTCACAGAAGTACTGGCCAAGCTTGTTCAAATGAAAAGCGGCATCATTCAACTGATCGAAGACTGAAAGGAGGAACAGATGAATAAACTACGATTTATAATCTCTCTCCTTTTCAGCGTGCTGGTTGTCGGCTTCATCTGCTTTGCCGCAGGGGTTCCGTTATTCTGGACGTTATTCGCGATCGCACTCATTCTCATGTCTGGCAAGCACGCTCCAAAGGGTGTGCTTGCACTTACGCTGGCCAACCTTGGTTGGACGCAGGGTCAGCAGAACATGGGCGGTATCATCGGCAACATTTACTACGCGCCCATTGAGGATATCCTTACGTTTCCAGATGCCTCGGCAGTTGGAAAGTTGGACACCATTGAGAGCTTCGTAATGAAGACCGGTAAGAAGTTCATTACCATCTATCATACAGCAGAAACGGGCAAGCTTGACGATGCTACCGTTGGAAGCCGTGATGGTAAGAGTAAGGAGAACATGCTAGAATTTTTTTTCCCTGGAAGCAAGCAGGACGTTTCAGAATTTGAACGCTTCGCTTTGAATACACCGTGCGTTGTGATCTGCAAAGACACAAACGGAAACTTCCGTGCGCTTGGTATCGGCAGCTTCGATGATACGACCGATGTTTTCACCGGCGACATTCCGGCCTATCTGGAAAGTTCTTCGGGATCTTCAGGTGCAGCTCGTGCCGATCGACGTGGGAAAACCTTCCAGTTCAAGCACAGCGCCAATCACGAGGCGATTTATTACAAAGGCACAGTACCCTTAACACCAGGAGCATAATATGAAGCCGTCAGACAAATCAGATGAGCTGAAAGCTCAGGAAGAAGCCCTGAAGGATCAGGATGCTTTGAAGTTGCCAGATGATGTAGCGAAGAGCTATACCGTGAAACCTGGCATTGTGAGAATTTTCGTTGATGCTGGTGGCGGTGGTGCACTGGTCGATCTGAACAAGATCACGGTTGCTAAGGCTGAGAAGCTCGCCGCACGAGGCATATTGATAAAGAAGCCATAACGTTAGGTTTGGGTTTGGTAAGAATGAGAGTCCTGGTTTGCCCCAGGACTTTTTTTATTGTCCTAAAAATGGCGATCGCCACAAACTAGGTTTGGTCTATGATCAAACTGAATGTAAACAAGGTCCTGGAACAGCGTGAGATTGAACGACAGAAGCCGAAGCCGTTGCCTAAGCTTAGGATAAAAGGATCAACCAGGAGTCCAATCGCTCAAAAGATATTGGATGAAACCCATTCTGAGGTTACTGATTTCGTCAAGGAATATGGCGATGAGAAAGTATTGCTTCATCAGTTGGAACGCGAATATGGTGAGATCCGCATGGAGCGAAATAAGCTCAGCTCGCAGATCTGCATGATGGTGGAAGGCGGCGCCAGCCAGGAACAATTGAAAGATCTTTATCAGCAAATTGAAGGCTATCGGATTCCCCTGCAGCAGCATTACGATAAAATTGCCTTCGTGAAACAGCACGGTGCCCTTCCGGAAATAAAGACAGAAGCCCACCACGAAGAAACGATCTTCGAATTGAAGGATAAGAAACGAAAGCTCGTTGATAAGCGATGCAAGCTGCAAATCAAGCTGCAGAAATCTGCTAAACCTTCAAAGCCTGCTCAGGTGGCCAATTGGGAATTGGAACTTGAGAAGGCCAATGCGGAATATAATGATGTTGAACGGCGCCTTAAAGTAATGGAAGGGAAAGCATGAGTGAAGAAAAGTCCACCGCCGTCGTACTGCGTTCAGCTGATCGCATCAACGATAGCACCTTCGAACGGATCTGGAAGTTTTACTACGATCCGAAGAACAGCATCACCCTGAAGCCAAAGGAAGAAGAGATCAGGCAGCGGCTTATAAATATCTGGGGTCACCTGGCTGATATCCTTACCGATCGTAAGGCCGTGCTCGCTCATATAAAATGGTGCGAAGAGAATGGATACTCCGTGAAGGAATCTATCGCGTATGAAGATCTGAAACATGCTAAGATGTTGTTCGGCGATCGCAACAAGCAAAGTAAGGCTGCGCAGCGTGCTATCTCGAGCGAAATCTTATTGAATGCCATTCGTGAAGCTGTTAAAAAAAGAAAACATATGTCAGCCGCCAGGTTGATCAAGGAATACAATGAGCTGAACGATTTGAAGAATCACAGCAACACGGATGCGAAAGATTGGAAACCTGCAACAATCATTTTCGACGCGGATCCCGAGACGCTCAAGAAGCAGATGAATGAGCTCAGGAAAAAAGCTCAGGCAGCCAACGCCATCGATATAACTCCGGAAGAATGATCAATGGCATAAAATCCAAAGCTGGTTTTTATCTCAACCCGGTGGCTATGCTTTATCTGATGGCCAAGCAGCTGGTAAAGGTCCTCATTGCTGGCCGTGGATTTGGAAAGTCATTCATCAATGGAATCAGCGTCATGATTAAGGTGGCGATGATGCCGCGATCGCGCGGTATGTTTATCGGTGCCACGTATACGCAGATCTTAACGAGTACGCTTCTTCCCATGAAATCAGCCTGGGAATGGTTTGGATATAAAGAAGGAGAAGATTATGTCATTGGGAAACGTCCACCGCAGTGGTTTGATTCTCCCTATCAAAAACCTGATCGATACGAGAACGTAATCACCTGGCGCAATGGTACAACCATTGTTTTAGGCTCGATGGACCGGCCACACCTGATGCGTGGTGGTAATTATGATTGGGTGATAACCGATGAATCTCTCCTGGTGAAGGAAGATGCTTACACCCAGATAATCACGCCAACGATAAGAGGTTCCCATGTCCTGCTCCATGGCAAGCCTGGACACCTGGGTGAAGAGTTTACCAGCTCTATGCCGTATGGATCCATGGGCGAATGGTTATTGAATAAACAATCAGAGGCGAACAATCCGGAGAATGATACTTTTTACATCGAAGGCACCAGCTGGGACAACGTGGAGATCCTTACCGAGAAAGTATTGCTAAAGTGGAAGCGTGCAATGCCTACGATCATTTATCAGATCGAAGTGATGAACAAGCGGATCCGTCAGCTTGGAAGTTTGTTTTATCCTTCTCTCTCCGATCGGCATTGGTACATCGACAGTTACGAATACAACTTCATTGACAATCTGGGCCTTGATGCTGAGAAGCTTTCGCGTAAAGACAGTCGCTGGGATAAGGACTGCGATCCGAACCAGCCGATAAATATCTCCCACGATTGGGGAGCCTTCAACTGCATCACGATCGATCAGTACAGTGAGAAGGAACATTATATCAATGAGAAGTTCACCATTCCGCCAAAGACGGTAAGGTTCATTAATTACATGTACAGCAATCACCCACGGATTCACAAGGATATTGCAAAGGACTTCTGCACCTACTACCACTATCACAAGAACAAGAAGGTATTTCAGTACGGGGATAAGTCAGGCAACGATCGACAGGCTAACAGCAAAGACAATCTCTTCCAGGAATTCGCACAGATCCTGCAGAAGGCTGGATGGTACGTTAGCCAACAACGGACCGGCGATGCCGAGCACCTGGCCAGGCATGACTTTATCAATACACTGCACCGGGAAGAGAACTCCACTCTGCCCAGGGTGATGTACAATGCCAACCACTGTAAAGATCTGCGGATAGCTTTAGAGTCTGCACCCATGAAGGATGGCAAGAAGGATAAGAAGTCCGAGAACAATCCACGTATCAAGCAACAGCATGCCACCCATGGCACTGATGCCCATGACTATCGTTTATGGTTTGGATTCAATCCACGCATCAACGCTAAGCAATATCAATCGCCAGTTTCATTCGGAAAGTGATTTCATATTTCTGTCATTTTCTATATTGGCGATTGCCGAACCGATAAGG
>Ga0193738_1000237_pt1 | contig 38019 bp, 66 predicted proteins | sample L2a1metaG_FD_144927 | JGI IMG/M metagenome (GOLD analysis project Ga0193738, IMG submission 144927) | Soil microbial communities from a riparian zone of the East river system, Colorado, United States - L2a1 | ecosystem: Environmental > Terrestrial > Soil > Riparian zone | place: USA: East River... | reverse complement strand
CTGCAGCGCAAGACTGCGCTCGCTACCGCCACCCCTGAGGGCAAGGCTGGCGAGGAGCTATCTTCCGGTGGCAAGCCCGAGAACAAGTCCAACAACAAGGCCCGCCCCAACGAGTCAGCGGGGACCGAGGCCAAGTAGCAGTCAGAAGTTCTGGCTGGACAGATCTCCCAGCGTGAGGCTGGGATGAACCAGGTGCGTGATGCACCTAGAAAGCGAGCGCGTGATGCGTGTGACGGAACAGCTTCTGCCTGACTGGTTGCAGTCCCTGGCCCTCCTGAACTTCTTTGAGAAGGACGAGGACGATGACGAGTCAGACGACGACACCGACGACGATACGGACGATTCGGAAGACGAATCGGAAGATGAGGATGCCGGTGACGGCGAAGATGACGACGACGAGGAGGATGACGAGGCCGCTGGTAAGGCCAAGAAGTCTGCCAAGAAGTCGCAGAAGCAGATCTGGGCCGAGGAGAAGGCCAGGATGGAAGGGGCGCTCCGCAAGGAGCGTGTAGCCCGCCGTAAGGCTGAGCGTGAAGCTCGGGCGGCGAAGAAGGCAACCCCGGCCAAGAAGGCGGCTCCGAAGAAGGACGCCAAGGACGATTCGTCCGCTGAGGACGAGGAGGCCAAGGCGGCTGCTCAGGCAGCTGCGAACAGGAGCGTGAAGCTCGCTGAGCGGTTGCTGGCCAAGGAGATCGAGAGCGTGGTCCTTCGCAACGCCAAGGACTTCCAGGATCCCGAGGATGCCATCGCATTGATCCGACGCAAGAACATCGACGTCGACCAGGACGATGAGGACCCGACGGACATCGACATCGACGAGGCAACGGTCAAGGCCGAGCTGAAGCGCATCCTCAAGTCCAAGCCCCACCTGAAGAAGGTGGTCAAGAAGGACGAGGATGACGAGGACGAGGCTGACCAGGACTCCGGTCGTCAGCGGCGTGAAGCTGCTCGGCGAACCACCGGATCCAAGATGAGCGGCAAGCGCAGGAAGGACCAGTTGTCCGAGGAAGCTCTGCGGGAGAAGTACCCCGCTCTTCGTCGGTAGTCCTAGCCAGAATCTCTGGCTAAACCCCACACCCATCAACAGGAAAGGACAAAGCCTTCATGGCAAGGGTCGACAAGACCGAATCCGCCATTGGCGTGGTCCGGGCCAAGCTCGCCGGTGCATGGACCGGTTCCGCAACCCCCAAGGGTTTCGGGATCGACGTCAACGGCCGAGCTGTCCCCGGAGCGGGTCAGAGCGGAGTCATCGGTGTCGTCTGTCAGCCTCGCAGCTTGGCTGCTGGCGACATCGTCGACATCATCACGGCTGGCGAACTCGTGGAGTTCGCTGGTGTGGCAGGGACGAAGTACACCGCCCTGACCACCGATGGCACCATCTCCTCGGCTGCTGTGGACGCCACCCACGTCCCCATCGGCTGGACGGTGGAAGCCACGCGCCTGGTTCTTCGTTGTTCGGCGGCGATCTCGTGACCGGGCTCGCTCTGATGGAGCGCAAGCTGGCCACGCCCGACGACGGTGTGATCCTCGAGACCCTGAAGCTCAAGGGCATGACCCCTCACCGGGCCATCTCTGCAGCCCTCATGGCTCAGGTCCTGGACCAGCTCCAGGGCAACGAGGCTCTCATCGCCGGTGAGCGGGGCTACAACGAGACCGCCGACATCATCCGGGAGACCCTCGACGGGGCCGACCTCAACCAGATGTGGACCGAGTTCCAGCGGACCATCAACATCTGGAACCGGGAGCGCAACGTCCTGGTCAACTACTTCACCTTCGACGTCACGAACCCGGTCGAACGGGTCCGCTACCCCTCGCAGGAGGACTTCGAGGAAGCGTCGGAGTACGGAGAGCCGAAGGGCGTTCGTCTGGGTGTGTCGTTCAACATGGGCTACGACTTCAAGTGGTACGACCTGGCCATCCGCTACACGTGGATGTTCCTGGCGGAGTCGACCCAGCAGCAGCTGCAGGCGCTGAACAACACCGCTCTCGAGGCAGACAACCGGCTGATGTTCACGAAGATCCTTCGGGCCATCTTCAACAACGTCAACCGAGTGGCCACCATCAACGAGCAGGCGGTCAACGTCTACGCCCTGTACAACGCTGACGGCACGGTGCCTCCCGCCTACAAGGCGACGACGCACCTCAGCACCCACACCCACTACATCACGTCGGGTGCTGCGACCATCGACGCCGGCGACATGACCGACCTGGAAGTCCACCTCCGGCACCACGGTTACTCGCAGAACACGGGCTACAAGCTCCTTCTGTTGGTCAACCCGGCGCAGGGGGCGGTCATCAAGACCTTCCGGGTCGCCACCGGGGCCACGTACGACTTCATTCCCTCGCAGGGTGTGGGAGGCGGCATCTACCTCCCCGCCAACGGGGGCGTTGTCGCTCGCCCGCAGGACTCGGGCATCCCGGGTCTCGTCACCATCGGCACCTACGGTCCCTTCGTCGTCGTCGAGGATGACTACATCCCCGCTGGCTACGTGGTGGCTACGGCGTCGGGTGGCGAGCGCCAGATCGGCAACCTGGTGGGCCTCCGCCAGCACGAGAACTCCGCCCTGCGGGGTCTCCGCCTGGTGCGTGGTCGTGACGGGGACTACCCCCTGACCGACTCGTACTACCTCCACGGCTTCGGCACGGGCATCCGTCACCGGGGCGCCGGGGTGGTCATGCAGATCACCGTGTCCGGCACGTACACCATCCCCGCCGCGTACGCCTAATCAGCTGCGGCTTGACCGCCTGGGTCGGGGGTGAGTTTGCAGGCGCTCGCCTCCGACCCTGGCTCTGCCCTGTCTGTTATCTAACAGACAACTCCGACCGAAAGGAAGCACATGAGTCGTACCGTTGAGGCGGATCGCATCGCCTCTGGCAACATCACGAAGGACGAGATGCTGTACCTCGCCCAGCGTGACCAGCTCCCCGACGAGCTGCGGGAGCAGCTGACGCACGACGAGGACCTGCAGCGTGAGCTGCAGAACGCCCTCGGCGGCCGTCCGCCCCTCCTCAGCGACGTCCCGAACACGGGCGATGTCAACACCCGGGGCGTGACCCTGGCTCAGCTCAAGGCGGCGGGCATCCGGCTCGTCGACGAAGAGGGCAACAACGTTCTCGACGACGGTCTCAACCCGCCGGAGCAGTTCGAGAACGCTCGCCAGGGTCAGCGTGATCCCGAAGCCGCCATTCCCCGTGAGGGCACCGCCACCCGAGCCCCCTTGGGCGAGGACCTGGAGGATGTCGATGACGAGGATGACGACGATGACGAGGATGGTGAGGAGGACTACGAGGCTGGTTGGAACAACGATCAGCGTCGGGCCGAGCTCTCCCGCCGGGGCCTCAGCATCGACGGCGACAAGCCCACGCTCATCGCCCGTCTCGTGGAGGACGACGTCGCCAAGAAGCTCGAGGGCGGCTCGTCCACCGAACCCCCGCCCGCGTAGGAGGACAGGATGGCTCTCACCGACGTTGAAAGGCTCCGGCAGGCGCTCGGTGAGAGCATCCCTGTCGGAGGGGTCGAGGGTGATACCCTCTTCACTAACATCGAGATCCAGGACTTCTTGGACAGGGCAGCCGGCGACATCGCTTTGGCTTCGTACTACGGCCAGGTGGCAAAGTCGGCTGCCCTAGCCAACCTCGTGACCACTTCTGAGGGTCAGACGAGGCTGGAGTTCAGCAAGCTACACGACGCCTCGCTCAAGCAGGAGAAGAAGTACGGCGAGGCAGCGGGCATCGACATCTACGTAAACGATCGGTCTGTAACCCAGCGGCCGATCGTCCGGAGATGAGGAGCAAGGCTCGGACGTTAGCTGCAAAGCGAGCGTTCGGGGCCTTCATCCGTGACGACCCAGTAACGATCGAGCTCAAACGACGCCCAGTCTCCAACACGACAGCAGGAGGCAAGGCTCGAGGGGCATTGGTCGGTATCGGGGTCTTTCAGACCTTCCGCCTGGTCCCTGCGGGGGGTCGTCACGGTCAAGTGACCACGACCAACGAAGAACTGGTGGAAGCCGCTACTCATGTCCTCGTAGGGCCCGTTGGGGCTAACGTAGTCAAGGGTGACGAGTTCCAGGTTGGAGCTCAGTGGTACCGAGTAGTCACGGTTGACACTGACGCCATTGACAGGGTCGCAGCAGGGTGCGTTGAGCATGGCTCGCCGGGGTAAGGCCGGAGTTAACTGGAAGTTTGACACGCTGACCCCCACACTAGCCGCGTTCACGGTAACTGCTAACGTAGCCGTCGCTGGGTACGCTAAGGTGCTTGCTGAAGATATCCTGCAGTGGATGAAGACCAATGCTCCCTGGGAAGACCGCACTGGCGACGCCCGCAACGAGCTGTGGACTGATGTTCAGCATCAAGGCTTCAAGGTGCTGATCCACCTCGGGCATGGTGTGGAATACGGCATCTGGCTGGAAGTGCGCTGGAATGGGGTCTACGCCATCATCGTGCCAGCGCTTGAGCACTACGACAGCCACGTGCTCTGGGGGTTCTTCGATGGCATGATTGGTGAAGCTACCCGAGGACGAGGAAGGAGCATGCTGTGACTGACGTTCGTAGCTGGCAACAGGCGAAGCTTGCCGGCGACGCTACGCTGGTGGGGATGCTCGGCGCTGGAGCAGCGAGCGTAGTCTCGGTAAGTAGCTTCGAGTCCGTACCTGAGGCCAAGCCTTTCGTGGTTCATCGCCTAGGTCTCTCAGTGCCTGAGCTTCGGGACGACAATCGGACCGTGACGATGACCACTCCGGCCTCGTACTGGATCCACGACCTCCCCGGCGACTACCTGCGCATCGACGGCATCGCCAACAAGATCCAAGAGATCCTTGAGCTGTCTACGCCGGATTCCCTGGTCATCCAGGCAAACTGGCAAGATACCAGCGAGGAGCTCCGAGACCCAGAGATGGGAACCATCCTACGAGTCGTGAGATTCCGGCTCGTTCACAAACCCTGAGGAGGGTGATGAAGCTCAAGTACACAGGCCTCTCCCACAACCGGTCGTTCGTCAAGGCAGACTTCACCCGCCATGGCATCGACGACCAGGGAGCAGTCCACTTCAACGCGGACAACAACTGGGTCGCTGAGGTCAGCGACACGGCGGGTGAGTGGCTCATCGCCAACGAAGCGCCGGATTTCCGGGCGGCTGAAGAGAGCGATGAGACCGAGGCCGACGAGACCCGCGTCAACACGCAGCCCAGGGCGTTCGGCGGCAAGAAGCTCGTCGAAGCGGGCGACGCCGATGACGGCGATGCTGGACCGTCCCCTGGAGCTGTCGAGACGCCTTCAGGAGGCCGGGCACGCGCAGGCCGATCATCGACGGCGAGCTCGTAACCCGCTCGCTTAGGGATCGAATAGGACGATGACCCACGAGCTCCGGTGCGATGGCAAGCTGCAGGGCGTGATGCTCGACGCCACAACGCTGGAAGTCGCTTGCAGCAGCAGGCTGTGTGGGGCGGGATCAGGGATCGTCGTTCGACACCGCTTCAACATCGAGACAGGCGCTTTCCTGTCAACCCACAAGTACCGAAACCCCGAAAGGAAACCTGCGCATGGCCGCAATGACCGACCCGACACTGCCGTACGGACTGCGTGACGTCAAGATTACGCCGTACAACGCGGCAGGGGTCTTGGGCACGGCAGTTGACCTGCCTGTCGCTCAGACGCTGACCTTCAGCGAAGCCGAGGAGTTCGAGGAGCTCCGAGGTGACGACGCTCTCGCCGCAGTTCGTGGCCAGGGCCCGACCGTGGAGTGGGAGCTCGAGGAAGGTGGCATTTCGCTGGCAGCCCTGGCTGTCTTCAGCGGAGGCATCCTGACGTCGACTGGCACTACCCCCAACCGCAAGACCACGATGGCCAAGCTTGGCACCGACGCTCGACCCTACTTCAAGATTGAGGGTCAGGCCATCAGCGACTCGGGAGGCGACTTCCACGTCGTCATCTACAAGGCCCGCGTCAACGATGCCATCGAGGGCGAGATGGGGCAGGGCGCGTTCTGGATCACTTCGTGCTCCGGCATCGCCATCCCCGACGCCACCAACAAGCTGTACGACATCGTCCGCAACGAGACCGCTGCGGCGATCGTCTAGCCCACACCATCGACACAACGGAGCCCTAAGGAGGCCAAGTGTCAGATAGCAAGGTATCAACCGCCAAGCAGTGGAAGAAGGCTGGGGGGGCGGGCCCACTCGACCTTCCCAGTGGCAATACCGCCCTGGTCATTCGACCTGGCGTCATGTCCTTCGCCAAGCAAGGACTCATCCCGAACTCGCTCATGGGGATGATGAACAAGGCAGCTGACGGCAAGCTCGCCGACAAGGACCTCCAGAAGGGCTTGGGTGACATCCTGGAGGATCCGAAGAAGATGCAGGACATGCTCGGGATGGTGGATGCCATCACGCTGTACTGCGTTGTCCAGCCGAAGGTCTACCCGGTCTCCAGGCGAGAAGAGATCATGGCCGATGAAGGGCTGTCGGAGGACGAGCGGGAGCGCCAGCTCGAAGAACTCATCTTCATTGACGAGGTGGACGAGGCTGACAAGATGTTCATCTTCAACTGGGCGGTTGGGGGGGACCGCGACCTCGACCGGTTTCGTGAGCAGCAAGGTGAGCTCATGGAGTCTCTATCTACTGGCCAAAACGTGGAACGTCCGGCCAAGCGAGCTCCTCGGGCTGCCAAGAGGTAGCTACATCGCATACAGCCTTGACGAGGCTATTGCGTGGTTCGGCAACAACCTGAAAGCGGATCTGGAGGCGATTGAACCCCCCAAGCGCTACAAGGGTGATGTCAAGAAGTACGTAGAGAGTCGACGTAAGCGCCTGCTGCACAAAACCTTCGCTGGCGAGGCGGGTGGACCGAAGTTCCGTGATCCAGCAACCTTGCAGAGGTTCGAGGAGGAAGACGCCCGAGTGGATGAGTTCCTGAACAGAGAGGAGGAGTAAGCTGCCTACCACCTACAACCTAGGCCACGCTAAGGGCACGATTGAGATTGACACCACTGATCTCACTCGGGCAGGGGCGGCATTTACCTCCGTAGGCAAGGGTCTGCTGGGCATCGGCGCTGCGGCAGCCGCAGGGTTTGGTGTGGCTGTCAAGGCTGCCGCCGACTTCGAGAAGACCATCGACGCAGCTGGCGCCGTTCTTGGCAAGACGGCCGCTCAGATGGAGCCAGTTCGCAAGCTGGCACTGCAGATCGGCCAAGACACCAAGTTCGGTGCTCAAGAAGTTGCGGCGGGCATCGAGGAGCTTGCCAAGGCTGGTCTGACGATCGAGCAGATCACTGGTGGCGCAGCGAGGGGCGTGGCTTCCCTGGCAGCTGCTGCTGGGGACATGAAGCTGGAAGACGCGGCAACCATCGCCGTGAACGCCATGAAGACCTTTGGTCTCGAGGCAAACCAGCTCGATCACGTGGCTGACTCACTCGCAGGTGCGGCTAATGCATCGACCCTAGAGGTTGAAGACTTGGCTGTGTCGATGCGGTATGCCGGTGGTACTGCCAAGGCCATGGGCGTCTCGATTGACGAGATGAACACGGTACTGGCGATCCTCGGTGACCGAGGCATCCGTGGATCAACTGCAGGCACATCGCTGCGCGGTGTGCTCCTCTCGCTAGCGCCTACCTCTAAGAAGGCCGCAGCGATGATGAAGGAGCTGGGCCTCATCACTGAGGATGGCACCAATCAGTTCTTCAACGCCAAGGGCGAGATGAAGAGCATGAAGGAGGTCATGCAGATCCTCGGGGACGCCACGAAGAACCTCTCTGAGCAGCAGAGGGTTCAGGCGTTCAACGTCATCTTCCAACGGCGAGCCATGGCCTCGGCCCTGTTCATGGCGGAAGCGGGTGCCAAGGGCTTCGACCAGTATGCTGACGCTATTGGTCGGGTGTCTGCTACTGAGGTGGCTGAGGCAAAGCTTGACAACCTTGCTGGCGACATTGAGAAGTTGAAGTCCAACATCGAGACGCTTCTCATCACGGCGGGTACGCCGTTCCAGGAGCAGCTGCGTGAGTGGACTCAGTCGCTCACTAAGTTGGTCCAGGCCTTCGCTGACCTCCCTGAGGAGCAACAGAAGACCATCATGAAGACGCTGGCATATGCTGCCGCGTTCTTCACGGCGTTCGGTGCTATGTCCATCTTCATCGGACAGGTGCTGAAGTGGATTGCCTTAGCGAAGCAGATTGCTGGAGCCATGAAGTGGATCTCCAGCTTTGTGAGCTTTACTCAGATCCTGGGTAAGCTCAAGTTCGCCCTCTTCGCCGTTCGCTACGCAATCCAAGGTTCACTGATCCCTGCCATACAGTCGCTCTGGGCCGTGATGCTGGCTAACCCGATTGGCCTAGTCATCGCTGCCATTGTAGCCATCGGGGCAGGCCTGTTCATTCTCTACAAGAAGTGGGAGCCTTTCCGGAAGCTCGTCGACCAGACGTGGCAGGACTTCCAGGTAGGGTGGGATCTGATCCTCAACTTCGCCAGGGACCTTCGTGAGAAGTTGGGTGGCGCAGTCAGCGCTGTGGCGAGTTTCTTCGTTGGTGTGGGAAGAGCGATTGCCGGCTTCATCTCCTTCATGGCATCGATCCCCGGCCAAGTTGTAGCCTTCATCTCGCGTATCCCGGAACTGGTGGTCGAGTTCCTGGGCAAGGCAGTTCACGAAATCAGTCAGATGCCTGAGCGAGTGGCAGGTGCTCTAGCGTTCTTGCTGGGCTTCATCCTTCAGTCCATTGCCAAGTCGTTCATGACCTTTGTTGAGCTAGGTCACTCAGCGATTGAGTCGATCGTGGGGTTCTTCCAGAAGCTGCCTGGTCGAGTCATCACCTTCCTGGACGAGCTTTGGGACGGAGGCTGGGACAGGTTCTTCCGCTTCAGGGCAATGGCTCTTGAGTTCATCAAGGACTTGGTAGAAGGTGTCATTGAGTGGTTCCGGCTTCTCCCTGGCCGCGTCATCACCTTCGTGAACCAGCTCTGGGACGAGACCTACGCCAACTTCATGAGAGGCAAGGACCTTGCCATCGAAGTGGTGAAGCAGTGGTTCAACAACACACTTCAGTTCTTCAAGGATCTCCCGGGCAACGTGATCGCTGCAGTGAACTCCCTCTGGGATTTGCTGTGGCAGACCATGCATGGCATTGGCTACCGAGCCTACGATGGGATCAAGGCAGGGTTCGATGCTCTACTGAGCTTCATCAAGGGGCTCCCTCGTCAGATCATCGACGCGCTATCCAACCTCAGGACAGAGCTGTTCAACAAGCTCAAGTCCATCGGTGAGTCTGCCTGGGAAGGGTTCAAGAAGGGGCTGTTTGGTTCGCCGAAGACCAAGATCGAGTACGCGCTGATGGACTTGCTCGCGTACACCAAGGGCTTCAACTACGACATGGGATCGGAGATGGCCAAGCTTCACTCCATGACCTTCGACAAGTTCGGCCCCAGCGTCGTCCCAGCAATGGCCATGGCTGGCGCTGGAGCAGGGGTGGGTGCTGCTGGCGGAGGGGTTACCAACAACAACTACAACGACGACATCAAGGTCACAGGAGCTGACCAGAAGACCTCCATGGAGATCTCCAAGGACATCATGTACCAGAAGAGAGTGAGGTTGTACACCTAATGGCCGTTGGCGACCTAATCTACCGAGACGGTCAGTACGAGTTCCAGGGTATCCTGTTCAACAATGGGCCTTGGTCGAAGCCTGCTCGGTACGCGAGAAGTGTGCTGAATCTCTGGGGTCGAGGCAACAAGAGCAATGACCATGAGCGAGACTCTGACCACGGCGCCTTCCTTGGTGACGACTATGTCTCATCTAAGCTCATCGAGGTTCACCTCGACATCGACTGTGCCAACGCAGCTCAGGCGAACGTAGAGATCTTGGCTCTGTCTCAGGCATGGCAGCCGATGACTGCTGAGATCCCCTTCGTGTTCCAGAAGGCTGGGCTACCTGGGAAGAAGGTCATCTATGTCAGGCCTCGTGACCTGGATATCCCCAGTGACTACGAGGTTGGTCGAGGGTTTGTCAAGGTATCAGGTCGGCTGTTCGCTGCTGACCCTCGCATCTATAGCCTGACTCAGAAGGTAGTGGCAGGGCAGATCAACGCTGGGTCCACGAACAATGGCATCGTGGCTACGAACGATGGTCTGTTCAACGGGGGCAGCTATCCGATCGTGGAGATCGATGGGCCGACGGTTAACCCCCGAGTCGCGTTCTCTCAGGACGGCAATGCCACCCTTCGCCTAGATGGAAGCTTGAGCGCTGGGTCTACTCTCATCATCGACACCCTTTACCGTACGGTGACGATTGCTGGTGCTGACGAGTATGACTGGGTCCGCACTGACAACCAGTGGCCCAAGCTTTGGCCAGGCGTCAACAACATCACCTATTCACGAACCGGGACCACTGGCAACTCGCCGTGGCGGGTGAAGTTCCAGGACGCGTGGGTCTGATGGCACACGAGCTTCGTCTCTGCAACCGACTGGGCCAGATGATCGCCCCTCTACCTGAAGTCAAGGTCGACTCAGCGGTGTGGGACCTCGATCCTTCCAAGGATGCCATGGATTTTGGCATGACTCCTACGGCACCGAACGCCAGCTACTTGGATGTCAACAAGGTCGAGGTTCAGTTGTGGATTGACGGTACTCTCAGGTGGTGGGGGGTCATCCGAGAGATCGACGGCAACTCGCGTTGGATCAAGGTCAAGTGTGAAGGGCTGATGTCCTACTTCAGCTATCGCTTCGTGCTGGAAGAAGATCTGGTCTTTACCAACGTTGAGCAGATTGCCGTAGGTGCTTACCTGATTGGGTACGGGCAGTCAGCAATCCAAGGTACCAACCCGAACCTGTACATCGGTATCGCCGGTTACTCCAACAGTGGTATTCTGATGACTAGGACTTACACCAGCGACCGTAAGGGTAGCATTGTTGAGCCGCTCAGAGACCTGTCTACTGTAGAGGACGGTTTCGAGCAAAGCATCGAAGTGTTCGGCAACGGGACGCGCCTCTGGACCCCACACTTCCCGCAGAGGGGTTCACAGAAGCCTGACAAGAGGCTGGAGACGGGTCGGAACATCATCGACTTCACCTGGCGCAAGACAGGTACCGCCATGGCGACCAAGATCGATGCTACTGGGGGAACTGCTGAGATCGATCCGTTCGATCCGTTCCAGGGTCGAGCCAAGCAGAACTTCATCTACGAAGACACTGCTCGGTCAGCTGAGTATGGCGTCCACATCGCCGTACTGCCCTCAGGGGCGAAGTCTGACATGGAATGGCTTGAGCGCCGAGCTATGCGGGCAGTGGCCATGCGAGGAGTACCTGTTGTGGTAACTGGGGTAACCTGTCGCCAGGGAGGTCGCTATCCTGAACTGATGTCAGTAGTACCCGGCGATGAAGTGCCCGTGAAGATCGACAAGGGGATGATCCAGGTGGCAAGCTACAACCGTATCAAGACGAAGACCTGGTTCCCGACCAACGAGCTGAAGTTCGACTTCACGTCGGTGATCGACTAATGGCCGACAGCGAGCTGATGCTTGACCTCGATACCGGGGACGCTGTTCAGAACTTGGCCAACCGAGTGTCTGAGCTCGAACAGACGATGACAGACCCCGACATCATGACGGGGCCTCAGACGGATGAGTTCCCTGGGGGCATTGTCATTGGCGGAGTGCCCGTCACCGATGACCCTCCCACACCTCCGTCTGCGATTGTCGCCTCTCCGTCAACACACTTCGATGACATTGTCGCTGACGTGTCGTGGACTCCTGCGGTAGGTACTACTGCGGTTGAGTATCAGGTTGAGTTGGCGTGGTGGAATGGGTCTGCCTACGTCGCGTCTCAGTTGTTGCGGACTGGAGGCAACCAGGTACGCATCGTAGGACTACGGCCGGACAGCACCTATGGCGTGAGGGTTTACGCAGTCAGTGCTATCGGCATTGTCAGTACACCTTACCCTGCGGTCGGGTTCCAAGACTTCACCACTGCCCATGACGCTACGACACCTGCTCTCTTGGGAGGTTTGGTAGTCACGCCTGGTGTCCGGTCGATCGTTGCGGTGTGGAATGAGGCAACTGAGGTTGACGTCAGCCACGGTACTGGCCAGTACGAACTGACGATCGCTACCAACGCGGGCTTCACAACTGGTGTTCGATCGAAGTTCTTCGGAGGCAACATCGGAGGCTTCACCGACCTGTCACCCCAAACTCAGTATTGGGTCAAGGTGCGGTCGATCGATGCCACTGGCAACCCTGGGCCTTACACAGCAGGGGCATCCACTACTACGGCGGCGGTCATCACGGACGACATGGCGCCAAACACCATCGACGCTGCAATCATCTACGACGCGACAATTCTTGAAGCCAAGATCGGCAACGGCCAGATCACCAATGCAAAGATCGTGTCGTTGGTTGTGGACAAGGTTACGGCAGGTAACATCGCCTCCAAGGACTTTGTTTTGCTAGCAGGGGGCCAGATTAAGTCCGCATCGCTGAGCCCGGGCATCGTGCTCAATTCCCAGGGCCTGTCCCTCTACGACTCCTCGGCTGTCCGTACGGTCTTCCTCGACGCTCTCACAGGCAACGGCACTTTCACGGGCACCATCAGTGGTTCTATCATCTCCGGTTCTACCATTACTGGTGGTGTCTTCCGTACTGCTGCTCCTCCTCTTGAGCGCATTGAGCTGGCAAGCTCACCCAGTAACGTAATCCAGTTTTTCTCGGGTGATGCTGCTGAGACTGGTGCTGGGTACTTATCAGTTAGCTCTGCCATCAGTGGGGGCAGTGTTGCTGGTACTATTGGTCTTGGTACCCCCTGGATGAATGGCCAAGACCCGGCTACCATCTACATGAGGAGCGAGCGAGGTGATGGTACTGTTCCTTCGCTGATCGTGCTGGGAGCCACTGAAGTCCAAGCTAGTAATCAGCTAACGTCGAGTGGTAATTTCTACGTTGCTGGTACTAGCTACTTCTATGCCTCTGTCGTCTTCAACGGCGCCGTCACGACCAACACTAACCTGACGGTCGGAGGAACGCTAACGGCCTCGGGGGCCTTAACGGTCTCGGGAGTTACGAACTTCAACAACCTAGCAGCCATGAACGACCAGGTCTTGCGCCTGAGGGGTTCAGGAGATCCCAATCACGCTGTCTTCTATGCGGGAGGAGCCGTTGAGGGAGCAGTTGTTCAAGGGTATTCCGGAGTAATGCTACAGACTGTGTCTGGGGTAACATGCCTATTGAACACTGACGGCTTAAACCTCGGCACTGGCTGGTTCCGTACCAATGGAGATACTGGGTGGTACAACCAGACATATGGTGGCGGTATGCGCATGACCGGATCTACTTGGGTAGAAGTTTATGCTGGCAAGTGGCTCTTGTGTGGGGGAGTTGTCCGAGGTACGCCAATCGAATCAACTACGTATTTCTGTGCTCCAGGCCCTTCAGCATCCCATGATCTCATGTCCAGTGGTAACGTTTTTTCTACGCACTGGACGGGGAGCGCACTCAACTTCAATGTGGACGACATCCACGTCAAAACCTTTGTCATCCCACACCCGAAGGCCAAGGAGAAGTACCTCGTCCATGCTGCGATGGAAGGGCCAACAGCGGATGTGGTTTACCGAGGTCGAGGTAAGCTCGTCGACGGGCAATGCTGGGTCGAGCTCCCTAACTACTTCGAAGCTCTTACGAAGCTCGAGGGTCGCACAGTCATGGTGACGCCAATTCTCTCTCGAGACTCTTTTCCCACTACGAAAGAAGTCGAGAGGGTAGAGCCGATCATGGGCCCGAAGGAACACAAGAGGATCAACGTAGCTGATCGCCCTATCGGTACCCCTGCTCTCGCCTGCACCGACGTGGTTGATGGCTGGTTCATCGTAGGTGCTATCGCTGGTTCTCCGAACGACTGTGAGTTCTTCTGGGAAGTCAAGGCAACTCGAAAGAACACTGTCTTCGATGTTGAGCCTCTCGTCGATGAAGTCCACGTCAAGGGCGATGGGCCCTACCGCTACATCTCGAAGTAGCCAGAAGTTCTGGCACACAGGAGCCCTAGGAGGCCAAGTGAGTAACAAAGCAAAGAAGCGACCGCAGCGACCTGCCAGCGCTCAGCTTCGGGAGGTGAAGAACAATACCATGGCTGAAGATGTAGCTGAGCCCGGTATATCTCTACCTCCTTCAGAGGGCCCTGAGGGTGGGGGCTACGAGATCCAGGCTGCCAACATGGTCATGGTGCTCAAGGTCAAGCTTCAGCAGGAGAGGGAACGCGCTGACGTTCTCGAGGCTGGGGTCATGCAACTGCAGGAAGAACTGGCCCAAGCCCGGGCTACCATCGATCGACTCATGGAAGGAAGAGAGCATGCCGAAGACGAAGCCGCCCCGGCTGGTCATCAAGGGTGACATCGTGGAGGTCCCAGGGACCGACCGGACGGAAGTCGTCAGGGATGTCTCGGTGGTCCTCCACCTGTCCAACGGTCAGGATCTGGCCTTCCGGGTTGACGAGGAAGTGACCATCGGCGACAAGGAAGACCTGTCCGAGCTCGCTGCCGCTGCCCAGGCCGACGCCGACGAACGCGCTGCTGATGCAGAGGAGGAAGCTGCTGCATCTGGCGACGGGGTCACCCGCGTCAAGAAGCCAGCCACTAAGAAAGCCAAGAAGTAGGCCGGCATGGGAATACTCGACGACCTCATCCTCCGACCTTCTTGGGGAGCCAAGTACAAGCCCGACATCACCCTGAAGCTTGCTCAGAAGACTGAGATGCACGTCCATCACACGGTGATGAAATGCCCAGGCCCGGGTAGGTGTGCTGGGGTCATCCGAACCATCGAGGCCCAGCATCACGGCCAGTGGGGGCTCAGTGTGGGATATAACATCCTGCGTTGCCATGATGGGTTCTTCGAGGGTGCTGGTGTCCTTCGACGAGGCCAGCACTGCCCGAACCACAACACTTCATCGTTCGGCGTCGCGTACGTGGGTGATGGGCGTGAGCCCCTCCCCGCGTACTTCGGCTATGACCTCGACGATGATCTCAACAACCTCTGGAACGAGCTGAGCAACAAGCGAGGCATGAGGTTGTATCTGTACGGTCATCGTGACCATCGCCAGACCAACTGCCCTGGAGACATCCTCTACGGCGAAGTCCACCACAAGTTCCCCCACGTCGGCTACGTTCCGGTGCCTGAGCCTGGCCCGACGCCTCTTCCCACACCCATCCCCGGCATCGGATTGGAGAAGGTCATGGACAACCCAGTTCTCGCCAAGGGCAGCGAGGGTCAGCATGTGCGGATCCTGCAGGGTTTGCTCTGTGCTCATGCCGAGGAGATCGTGGCCTGGATTGCAGGAGGTCACGCGAACCTGTCCTCGTTCATCGATGGGCTCTTCGGTCAGGGCACAGAAGATGCACTGAAGGAGTGGCAGAAGGCAACGGGGTCCCTTGTCCCTGATGGTGTTTGCGGGCCCAAGACCTGGAACTGGTTGTGCGGGCTACCTCCCGCCTAAGGGGGCGAGGATCATGGAAACACTGTCAGACTCACTCGGCGCGTTGGGGGGAATAGTTGTCGGAGTCACAGGAACACTCATCTACGCCAAAGCGACGGGCCAAGAAGTACGCTGGAGACGCAAGTTCCTCCTCCGCACCCTCGCCCACACCTTCCTCGGAGCGCCGTGTCGAGCACGGGCCCGTCGTCGTCGGCCGCTCGCCTGAGGCAATCCTCAAAGTAGTCATCGGCTACACCGTTGCAGTGATGTGGGTCATCGGCCTGGGAGTCGACATGGCCAACATCTCTCCGAGCTGGGACTTCCCGGCGTACGTCCACATCATCTTCTCAGGGGTCGTATCGTCCATGTACATCAGCAGTGCCATCGTCAAGTCCCGAAACGGAAACGGAGAGTAGATGCCCGAGCAGCAACTTGCCAAGAATGCTCGCACCATCCACATTGGGGTGAGGATTCTGGTCCCCATGGTAGTGGTCTTGATGGTCGCCGTGGCGATTCTTCAGATCCAGTTGTTCCAACGGGACGACGACATCGAAACTTTGAAGGTGCAGATCACAGAGGTCAAGATCTCGGCGAACAAGGCTCAAGCAGCTGCAGAATCTGCTGAGAGATCTCTGCAAGCCGCGATCGAGTCTTCCCGTGCTCAGTCCAACGGTAGCAATAACGCCGTTGCTCAGATCGCTGAAATCCACGCTTGCGTGGTAGAAAGGAAGTGCTGATGCCTGTAATCCCGGCACCCGAACAGGCGCCCAACATCTCACTGGGCAGCAATGTCCCTGTCGCCACTGCTCTCCGCACAGGAGTGCAGGGGTTGAGCGGGTCGTTCATCGTGGAGTTCATCGAGGCATTCGAGATCTACGACTTCACGGAACGGCAGTACGGTCTTGCCGTGGCTCTGTTCGGCATGATCCTGGCATTCGGCCAGAACCTCTGGGAGAAGCACCGCGGCAAGAAGTTCTACGGTGCCACTCCTGAGGGAGGAGTTCTCCCTCCGAAGCCGGAGGAAGGGCACTACGACGTGCCTGGCATCGTGGTGATCGTGGCGATCGCTGTCGTTGTCTGGCTCGTCATGTGGCAACTCATCATCAAGTAGGTACCCCAACTTCAGCCGACTGCCTGACGGGCGATCGTCGATCGTAATGGTTGACGGTTGCCCGTCAGAGTCGTGTAGGGATGCGTTGGGAGCACAAGAATTGAGCATGTGATGATCGACGCATCGCGGAAAACTTTGACGCGCAGGGACGATCTGGGAATCTGGTATGAGAGCTGGGCGCCTTTGCTCCGAACACAGGGCCATCACTCTGGAAGCTCATGCCCGGGATTGAACCGTACCTTGACACACACGAGAAAGGGGCCCGTAGGCCCCTGTCCCGATGATGCGTTGCCGCGGTTGCCGGCGAAAACGGTCAGTCCTCTTCGAACTCGACCTCGTCGAGCGTCTCGGCCTTCTCGGCCTTGGCACCCTTCTTGCCCTTCTTGCCCTTCTTGCCGCCCTCGGCGTCCTTCTTGGCCTTGGACTCCTTCAGCTTGGCGAGAGCGGCCTTCTTGCCCTCCTCGATCTCGCCGGCACCGACCGCCGCCAGGACGCGCTTGACCTCGGGGTCCTTGGCGCCCTTCGGCCAGTCGTAGCGAGCTCGGTTGCCCGGGATGACCTCACGGTCAACTCGGGGCTTGTCCTCCCGAGCCATCTTGCGGAGGAGGGTCCGCATGTCCCGGGTGGTGTACTCCTTGCCCGTCTCCTGCTTCACGAGCTCGCAGAGGTCGGCGACCCCGAAGGTCACATCGTCCTTCTTGGCCTTCGCCGGGGTCTCCTCGGCTTCGCTCTCGGTGAGCTCTTCGACCTCGGGCTCTGCCTCGGCCGTTGCGCCCTTCTTGCCCTTCGCCATGTGATGGCACCTTTCGTCATCGGGGTACTCCCCCGCATCAGCAATTAGCACTATAAGCGCCCCGCAGTCGACCTGTCAATAACAAAGAACAATCTTGTTCTTGTCGGAACAGAGTATTTGACGGGGATGTCTTCCCTCGCATATAGTGATCGCATGCGCACGCGGGTGCACAATCTAAATGACAAGGAGACAGGGAATGACTGAGACAGTTCGCAAGGCGTGCCTGGAGGTCGCCAAGCATGATCTGGACCGGGTGGTCAAGCGGGGGGCACCCTATGCCTCAGCGTTCGGATACGAGCGCACACTGAGCAAGGAGCAGAAGCAGATCCTCGCCGAGTCGCAGCTGGTCCTGAACGTCATCCACGAGAACAACGTCGAGGCCTGCATGGCTCGCGTTCGTCGTTACGAGTAAGGGGGAGCAATGACGCAGGGAATCAAGATCGGGAGTGAGTTCCCGAAGTCGAAGAAAGCGCTGAAGGAAGCGGTGGCGAATGAGCCCGAGCGGGTGTTTGCCATTGCTACCTCAATGTTCGGGGATGAGTTCGGGGGATACATCACACACCTGCCCTTCGACAAGCAGGTGGTGTTTGCTGGGCCCGACTTCCAGTTCAACAGGAAGTGGTATGGCACCATCAAGTGGAACGCGACCCACACCAAGCTGGTGGTCGAGTAGTGCACTTCCATCGACTGCCCAGCGGGCTCTGGGCAAATGCTAACGGTGACTTCTCCGGCAGGGTGAACATCGTCGTGGATCAACAACCCGAAAGGCTCGACACCAAGAATCCTCCCGACGCCGTCGGGTATGGCGAGGTGTGGGAATGCCAGGTGCCGTTCGAGGACATCCTTTACCTAGTTGCCGTGCAACATCGAAGTGCTCTCATAGAACGGATTGAGAACGCCAGCAACCATGACTTGATAAGGGGGAAGTGGTAGTGGGGCTCTTCGACGATGAGAACCCGAAGGAGTACACGCTGATCGACTGGGTCATCGTGGGGTTCCTGATCGGCTTTGTTCTCTACATGATCTGGCAGATCTTTCGGGCGGGGAGGTTCTGGTAGTGGCAGGGAGATCAAGAGCCAAGCTCAACATGCTCGCTGGAGAGATCGATATGACGTGGATGAAGTTTGGTCGGTGCCGAATCTGCCATCGCCGCATCTGCGTCAACAACTATCCTGACCACGAGATCCGACCTCCCCGCAAGCTGGGTATAGTCTGTTGCCCCTGGTGTTCCTGGGAAGCAGCATTCTCTTACGTCATGGCTCGGGAGATGGGTCTGTGTGATCCTGATGTACCTGAAGACTTGGCTCGACTGCAGAAACTCCAGAAGAGGATGAGGCGATTTCTTGACGCTGACCCTCAGGAGCGCAAGAAGATCGCTCAACGAGGTGCCGGTAAAGCGGCCAGGAGGTTAGCTCATGGATAAGCCCGACACCTACCGAATGGCTCAGGTAACCCGATTTAGTCAAGCTGAGTGGGAGGAGGCTTGGCTTATCTGGGAATCATCAGGGTTACCAGACCAGCACATGGAACCTGGCTGGACTCAGGTTCGTAACGCAGTCGATAGGCTTGGTGGAGGACCAGTTGCTTGGGTTCGAGCCATCATCACGACCCTTGCCGCATCTGATGACTAAGAAGTCCAAAGCTCGTCGACAGACAACTAAGTACCGGTACAAGCGCACTCCGTACCGCCATCAGGTTGCAGCGCTGAAGAAGTTGCTAGCCAATGGCTGGGGTGGCGCCTTGCTCATGGATCCTCGGACAGGCAAGACTCAGGTGGGTATCGACTACGCCAGTATCCTGCACCAGATGGGCAGGGTCAACCGCGTTCTGATCCTCTGCCCGGTCGGCGTCATGGGGGTGTGGGAGGATGAGATCGAGGCTGTCTGTCCATTCCCACACCGAACACTCGTCTGGGACAAGGATGCTCGTAAGGAGCAGGAGTTACCGAAGTATGGCAAGGATCTGATCGACTTCGTCATCTTGAACCATGACGCGCTGGCGACGGCAGGTGAGCTTCGTCAGATCACGAGAGGGCCCCGCAAGGGTGAGTGGGTCAGGTCCAAACAGCGGGGCGGACGCTACGACATGCGTAACAAGATCAAGGCGTGGCAGCCCCAACTCATCATCGTGGATGAGTCACACCGGTTCAAGTCGCCCAGTGCTCAGAAGACCAGATCGTTGTATGCCATTGGTCCTGTAGCTGAGTTCCGGGTCATCGCCACTGGCACAATGGTGACGAAGAAGCGGCGGGTGTTCGATGTTTACAGTCAGTGGAAGTTCCTGAACCCTGACGGCTGGATTCGTAAGTACACCCTCGACTCGTTCAAGGCTGAGTTCGGCGTGTTCCGTAAGCGGGCCACAAACACTGGCGGTAGTTATGAGCAGTGGCTCAGCAACAACGAACGTACGATGCCTAAGCTGAGGCTCCGCATCCACAAGGACAGCTTTGCCATCGCCCGAGATGAGTGCTACGATCTACCTCCCATGCGAGAGCAGACTGTCCACGTCGACCTGACAGGCCACACTGCTGAGGTCTACGATGAGATGGTCGAGGAGATGGTTGCTCAGATCAAGACGGGCGAGATGACTGAGGCACAGATCAAGCTTGTGCTCAGGCTCCGGCTTGCTCAGATCACCAGCGGGTTCGTCAAGACCATTGACTCGCCCCAGAAGCCCAGTAGGCTGGTGCGCATCGGTCGTGACAAGCTAGTCGTACTGGAGTCGCTCCTTAGCGATCTATATGAGGCCGAGGAGAAGGTGGTCGTGGCTGCCCGATTCAGGGCCGACATCGCAACCATCATGAATCTGCACCTGCCCAGGAAGACCTTCTCTGGGGTGAAGGCTTGGGAGTTGCATGGCGGGGTGACCAGAGTTGAGAGAGACAAGAATATCCGTGAGTTCCGTACCCACGATGGGCCTGGTGTCTTCATCATGCAGCCGGGCGCCGGTTCGCTAGGTATTGATCTCAGCACCTCAGCCAGCATGATCTGGTACAGCTACATTGACAGCTTTGTGGACTTCACTCAGTCCCGTGATCGGATTGCGTTGGCAGCTCGTGGTGCTGTGCAGACATACATTGTCGCCCGCAACACCATTGACGAGGACATGCTCGCTGGGTTGAAGGAGGATGAGGACTTCATCAAGAAGGTCCTACGTTCTCCGGATAGTCTCCGACGTAACTTCCGACGTCATTGACGGGAATAGGTGCGGAACGAATTCGTTGCCAGCTCCTTGCATGCGGTGCATGCCTTGCGATAATATAGTCCTAACCTAAACCGACCGAGGAGGAGACTTGATCGTAGTCGAGGGACCAGACGGTGCTGGCAAAACGAAGATGGCTGAGAGGCTATCTATGGCTCTTGGAGTCCAGATCGAACCCAAGGCTGTGAACAACGAGGCCCAAGCAACTGTGGACATGGGCGAGTGGATCGACCATGCCATCAGCCAGGGTTTTGGGTTGAGGCTGTACGACCGCTTCTCACTCATCTCTGAGCTGGTGTACTCGCCAGCGATGGACAATGAGTGGAAGCCCCCCCACCAACATCGGGGGTGGCTGAGTAACATGCTCGCCCGGTTCTACGGCCTTGAGCCGTTCATCATCTACTGTATGCCCGCCTGGGACATTGTCTGGAAGAACGTCCAGAAGGACGAGACCAGCAAGGTGGTGCAGAACGAGAAGGTGATGCGCCGGGTCTACAAGCTGTACGAGGCTCGCATCGCCGTTGACCTCGCCATCAGCCAGGGCACTATTAGGGTGTGGGATTACGAGCATGACGAGGGCACTGGGTACTTCGAGTCGCTCGTCGCCCAGATCGCTACTTCTCTGGCCCGTCACGGGATCCACGCCAATGCCCGCTGACGCTGAACGGTTGGAGCAGTTCAAGCAGGTGCTGGATCGACTGCCCGAGGACTACAACTTCGACATGTGGCTCACCACTACTCGTCGGTTGCAGGAGTTGGCCTACGACGCCTTCTACGATCAGATGGATGATGAGACTCGGGCGGACTCCATGATGATGAACCTCTACGCCGCCACTTCTGAGATCGTGGAGATGGGCGACGAGATGGGGTGGAAGCCTTGGGCCCCGCCTCGGGGGTGGATCAACCGGGAGGCAGCGATCCGTGAGGCAGTGGACATCATGCACTTCCTTGGCAATCTGCTCACTCACTGCCAGGCCACTGGCGAGGAGCTCACCGCCGCGTACAAGGCCAAGCAGCTCAAGAACTTGCAACGCCAGATCGACAACTACGACGGTAAGTCCGACAAGTGCGGCTACTGCCGCCGAGACTTGACAGAGATTCCATGGCCTGCTCGTCTCCAGATCTTTCAGGAGGAAGAGATCAACGCCATTCTCAAGTTCTGCAACAAAGACCACGCCGACAAGTACAAGGAGCAGAAGCATTGACTACCCATAACCCAGACTTCGAGCCCGGGGGCAAGCACTGGGGCAAGCGAGCACCCATCGAGCTTCACCCGGGTGTGGAGCAATTGCCTGTATCTCACACCCACAAGCCGAAGGGGCTGCGCATCGTTGAGGAGTGCGAGGCAACGGGTGAACCGTACTTCGTTGTTCGAGCCAAGGACATGCTTGGCTTGATGGTGGTGATCGAGTACGCCCGGCTTCTGGAGATTTACCGCCCAGGGGCGTTCGACATGGCTGAGGGCATCGCCAATGCTCGAAACTCATTCGTCAAGTGGATGGATGAGAACCCGACTGCTGTCCACCTTCCCGACTGATGCCAGGGTATCGTAAAGACCGAGGGGGTAGATACCAAGGCAAAGTGTCTTGGGTAGAGGGGCGGCGGAAGATCACGCTTACCCTTGGTACCTTCAACACATGGGAAGAGGCCCGGTTGGCAGAGATTGAGTTCAAGATCCAGAGACTTAAGGATGAAGCTGAGAAGCTTCAGGCGGCATCATGAGGGCGTTCAAGGCTGCGACGCTTACGGACCTCCACGAGAGTCTCTGCGACAAACTTGTGCACGCCAAGATGGGCGAGCTCGACCTGGTGACCAGCGTGGATGTCCAGATCCATGACACCATGAGCCAGGCTGACAGCATGGAGTGGGACTTTGATCTCAAATCCATGTGGCTCACGAAGCAACGGTGGTCCATGATGGTCAGGCAGTACCTCGAGCCTGAAGCCGTTGACACCTGGCTCAGGAAGTGCGTCAGTGGTATCGGACTGAAGGGGAGGGGCATTGCGGTACTTCGTACGAAGGAAGTACGTCCTCGGGGTGGGGCACACGTTGGCAATAGGGAGACTCGGCGATGGGGGAGTTGCATGCTCAGTCTCTCTTACAAGGCGGTCCCGGCGCCGACTATCACCCTTCATTCCCGCACATCGTACCTGGGATACATCGGGGCTCTCGATCTATCTGTGGCTTGGATGGCGGCTCGCTATCTGGCGAAGGACCTAGATGTTCCAGTAGAGAGCTTCCGATTCATCTGGTACAATGAGGCTCTTCAGTGGCACAACTTCAAGTCCCTGGCCTGGATGCTCAACAACCGGGACGAGGAGAAGCGCAAGAGGTTCCGGCATCTCATGCTGAAGCACGAGGACAAGCTTAGCGCCGATGAACTCGTGTATGTGATGTCGACCCCTGGCCTATCCATGAGCAGGCAGTGGATTCAGAAGGTCATCGACGAGGACCGTCGGGGTGACACCTACGGCGACATGAGTTACAACACCTATCGGCGCATCCGTCGCCGCTACCACACCGAAGTCCGAGGCTACGAGTTTGCCCAGCGCTTCGAGGGGTGGTCATACCACACCAAGGGGCCTCAGCGAGGAGAACAGAAGGAGTTCTTCAAAGCGTATTTGCCCCTCGCCTCTGTCGACGTCAGGGATTGCGATTTCTCCGCGATCCGCCTCCCCCTTGACAGGAGCTTCGGGGAGGTATACGATGGGGGTGATGATGACGAAGACATCGAAGAAGAAGAAGACTAAGTACCGACCCCTCTCGTCGCTGGTTAAGAAGGGGGACATTGAGTGGCTGAAGACCAAACCTTGTCCTTACTGCAAGACGACAGGCAGGCTCATGATGAGCCCAGGAGGGGAACACCCAAACGAACGAATCGTATGCCAGCACTGCGGTGAACGGTTCATGATCCCAGGGAGACCGAAGTGAGAGCATACGAATTACTGGAGTTAGGGTGGTCCTTCCACCGCTTTATCCAACAGATGTATGTGGAGTTCCTGCACTCAGCCGAGGAAGTGAACGTCGGCGAATGGCAGAGCAAGAAGATCCAGGACCCCAACCTCGGCACGATGCTTGAGCTCCGAGACACGACCATGGTGTGGGCAGTGCCTGGTGGTCTGGAAGCTCTCCAGGATCGCGTAAAACCAAACTTGCCCTGGGCCGAGGACCACTTCCTCGAACGGGTATCCGGTGAGCCACTGAACCCCCCGCCCAGTGAGTCGTACTGGCCCTTCGCCCAGCGGGGCAATGCTGCCCACAAAGAAGGCGAGAAGTTCTCCCACACCTACCCTGAGAGGTTCTGGCCCAAGTTTGCTGGTGAGGAGACACGACCGAATGGCCGTCAGGCTGCCTGGCCTAACAATGGCATTCGCTACGAGTATGGAGACCTTGCTGATGTCGTCACGCAGCTCAAGAATTCGCCGCATACGCGCCAAGCGTTTCTCCCCGTCTGGTTCCCCGAAGACACAGGGGCTGTACATGGAGGTCGAGTTCCTTGCACGCTTGGCTACCTCTTTAACATCCGTGGCAATCGGCTTCACGCGGTTTACTACATCCGTTCGTGCGACTTCCTCCGCCACTTCCCTGATGATGTCTACATGGCGGCAAGGCTGATGCAGTGGATGGTTGACCAGCTCGACACCGGCGTCAAGACAGGGAACTTGACCATGCACATCAACAGCTTCCACTGCTTCAAGGGCGACATTCCTCGACTTCAGAAGGAGGTAGGGCGATGAGTATCCACGCAGGCCGACCCACCCGTGAGGAGAACCTCATGGAGATGGCTCACGTAGCAGCCGAGCGCAGTACCTGCAGTCGAGCCCACGTTGGCTGCGTCTTCGCCCGTGATGGCAGAGTTCTCGTAACCGGCTACAACGGTGCCCCCGCTGGTATGCCTCACTGCGACCACCACTGCAGCTGCGGTGTTACTCAGATGAGCATCAAGAGGACCCACGACTTGACGTGCAAGTCCAGTGAACCCTGCACCATCGCCGTGCACGCTGAGGCCAACGCCATCGCCTTCGCCGCCAAGCATGGTGTGGGACTAGAGGGCAGCGAGCTCTTCGCCACCTTCTCGCCCTGCGTGTCCTGCGCCCAGCTTCTCGTGAACGTGGGGATCACCAAATTGCACTCAGCGGCGATGTACCGGGTGAAGGAGGGCGTGGACCTCTTGGTCTCTGCTGGCATCCAAGTCGTTGACTGCAGTAATTCCCCCGTGATACGATGATCGCATGAATGCGATGATCGAGAGGGGGTGCTAATGCCCTTACCGTACAAATGGAGCTTCCGGGTTAGGGAGGTCCACGCAATTACCCAGTGGAAGGAAGGCTGCGTCTATCGGACGGAGAAGGTTGGGGAAGTTGTTGCAGACATCGACCCCGCCAAGGCTCCGCTGCGACGCCGACATGCCATGCTCGTGGTGAAGTCATGATCTCTAACGAACTACCTGCCGTGCTTCAAGGTCGAGGAAGGGAGTCGTCGATCAGCATGGAACGAGCACTCAACCAGGTCAAAAGTTTGGTCGAGGGAATCGTGGATGACGACTTGCAGGACCGAGTGAACGCCAGTCTCGACGATCTTGACATGATGCTCAGAGCCATCCAACGGTGAAGTCACTAGTAGCCAAGATCTACGACGATGGGTGCACGGGCTGCAAGCTTCACCAGCAGGCCATCCAGGTTTGTCAGGAGGGCTTTGGCGATGAGCGGGCTAAGATCATGGTCGTGGGTCGCATGCCGAACAGCGACGCATTCCAGAGGCGGCTGGAGGAGGACCTTGCCGAGGTAGGACTTGAGCCCGAGGACATCTTCTACTCGGCTGCGATCAAGTGCCGCAACTTCGAGCAGAACGCCAGCAACGCTGACGTCAAGGCCTGTCGCAAGTACCTGGACGCGGAGATCGCTGCCATCAAGCCTAAGTGGATCCTGGCGATGGGTAATGAGGCCCTGCTTGCCACGACAGGTCACTCAGGAATCATGAAGTATCGAGGCCGAGTAGTCACGCGTGAGGGGTATTCCGTATTCCCTACGGTCTCCCCAGCATCTGTCCTGCGCAATCCTGGTCAGCGTCAAGCATATGTCGCCGAGCTTCGCCTCTTCGTGGCACAGGTCTTCGAGAAGTCTGCCAAGGTGCCTCTACCGAAGGTGCTGATCGCTGACGACAAAGAGAAGATCGCCAAGGTCATCAAGTGGCTGGACCGCGCCGAGGTGCTGGTCTACGACATCGAGACCAAGGGCAGGGACGAGCATGACCCTGACGGAGTCATCGTGTCGTTGGCTGGCACACTGGTCATGCCTGGAGGGAAACTCAAGTGCTTCGCCATACCTCTTGCTCACCCGGAAAGTAGATGGGTTAAGAGCTGGCGCTCTTTGCTCCGACACCTAGGCCCACACCTAGCCAAGCCGAAGAAGCAGATCGCCCACAACGGTAAGTTCGACGCCCGCTGGCTTCGTAAGTTTGGTGTGGGGGTTAGGGTAACCTTCGACACTATGCTAGCCGCTCACTTGCTGGACGAGAATCGTCAGAAGGGTCTCAAGCCTCAGGCGCTGAGCAGGCTGGGTGTTCCCCCCTGGGCGATCAGTACGAAGGATCTCTGGTCTCAGCCCATTGGTGATGTACTCTGGTATAACACTCTCGATACCTGGTACACCTACCACATCTACCTTGAGATTCGACAGGAGTTAGTCGAACAGGAGAGGTTATGCCGCATCTACCGACTCATCACGATGCCGGCTAATGAGCTCTACATCGGGGCTGAGCTCAGAGGGTTCTGGATGGACAGGGATAGGCTCACCAACCGACGCCATCAGACTCTTGAGATGGTCAAAGAGTTTGAGCGTCAGATCATGGAGCACGTTCCGAAGGGTGAGCCTGAAGAACTGATCGAGATGGGCTGGCCCCACACCAAACATAGGGTCCCTCGCCCAGTGCCGGTCAACTTCAACCCCAGCAACTGGTCTCGATGGTGGATGTTCGAGTATCTGAAGCTGCCAGTTCTCGAGCGGGGCAAGGAGAAGCCTGACGGGTCAGAGGGGGACCCGAGCATGCGGGAGGGGGTGATGATGACTCTGAAGGACGAGCACCCTGCTATCCCCCTACTCATGAAGCGGGCTAACTACTCTAAGCTTGGTCAGTTCATGACCACGTATGAGTCAGTGCTCGACCCCTTCGACCGCATTCATACATCGTTCAAGCTGGCAGGTACGGTGACTGGGCGCACCTCCTCTGGCAAGGTTGATGAGGAAAAGATCTCTGGTCGAGCTACTGACCAACGAAGCATCAATCTGCAGCAAGTTCCCAGAGACAGTATGGCTCGAGGGTTGTTCGGTGCTGCTCCAGGCTATGTGGTTATCGAGGCTGACTTCTCCCAGGTCGAGCTGAGGATCGCTGCGTTCCTTGCTGACGAGCCTACGATGAAGCGCTTGTTCCAAATGGGGATGGACATTCACGCAGCTACGGCTGCTAACGTCCTCGGCATTCCCCAGACCAAGGTCACGAAAGATGACCGGAAGAAAGCTAAGCCCGTCAACTTCGGCTTCCTCTACAGCATGGGGGCTCCCAAGTTCGTCATCTATGCTTGGGAGAACTACGGTGTCCACTTCACCTTGGACGAAGCATACGAGGTTCGCAAGGCATACTTCCGTCAGTTCGCTAGGCTGCAGGCATGGCATGCTAAGCAGAAGCGACTGGCGCATCAGTATGGCAGGGTCATCTCACCTATCGGCCGGATACGCCGCCTCCCCGACATCCATAGCGAAAATGAAGGGGTCATGCGTGAGGCTGAGCGCCAGGCGATCAACTCGCCCGTGCAGTCGTTCGGCTCCGACATGATGCTGATGGCTATCCAGATCATGACCACCGAGTTCAAGAGGCGGAGCCTAGACGCTCATCTGCTGGGCACCATCCACGATGCTGGCTTGGTCGAGGCTAGGGAAGACCACGCGAAGCACGTCATCCCCATTATGAAGTGGAGTATGGAGGAGGCGCTGATGGATCAGCTCGCCTCGCAGTTTGGTGTGGAGATGGACGTCCCGATCGTGGCTGACTTGAAGGTGGGGTCGCACTGGGGCGATGCTCAGGAAATTCCTGGGGACGTAGTGTTCGACGAAAAGGCGTTGAGGCGGTGGCTCAAGGCCACTGACCTAGGACGCATCAAGGAGGCTGAGTGACTCGCCTACGAGCTTGGTACCAATGGCACTTTCCTGAGTGGGACTTTTGCTTCTGGTGCCAGAGTCATCATCACGGTCGCTGGCGTAACAAGTTTCACTGGGTACGATGCCACCCCTTTGGCATCAGGAGGTAGTGTGATGCTACTAGTTCTTGCCATAGCCTTGCTAGTGCTGTTGTTCTATGGGGGCTCTCTTCTTGTGGCCATGCTCATCATCACTCTGAAGTGGACGTATCGCCTCGGTCGCGTGGCAGGCCGTAAGCTCTGGAACAAGAGTGTTGACTGGAGAGTCTCGCGTTCGATATGATGGATCGCTGACCGAGGAGAAGACGTTGGGAATCTACTTAGATCCGGACACAGGGCGGACCATCAGCACCCACTCTATGCTGAAGACGTTCCGGAGATGTCCGAAGCAGGCTGAGTTCAAGTATATCCATCGACTGAAGCCTAAGAAGCTGGGCTCGCCGCTGAAGCGGGGGACGTGGATTCACCTTCTCCTGGAGGTGTTCTCGAGGGCACTGAAGGATGGAGCCAAGCACAAAGACGCGGTCGCTGCTATGTGGGAAGCGCACCAGCGACTGAGCAAAGAGTTCAACGCTTTGTTCGATGAGGAGAAGGACTTCTACGGCGACCTTCCTCGAGAGATCTTCCGAGTCATGACTGCCTATCTCTGGCACTACAGCAAGCATGACTGGAAGGTGCTGGATGTGGAGTTCGTGCTGGAGGCCGAACTGCCTGACGGTTCTATCTTCCGAGCTAAGGTTGACCTCCTTGTTGAGGACCAGTTCGGGCTCTGGATTGTCGACCACAAGAGTCACAAGACACTGCCCAAGCTAGACTACCGCATCCTCGATGCCCAGTCTGCCGACTATGTGTGGGCAGCGCTGAAGAACAAGATCCCTGTGCAGGGTCACATCTGGAACTACATCAGGTGGAAGGAGCCCAGCGTTCCGAAGATGGCCTACCTGGGCAAGGCGAACCAGCGACTGAGCAAGGCTGAGTGCGACACTGACTACCCGACTTACGTCGCTGCTGTGAAACAGTACCAGAAGGAACATGGGCTGAAGATATTGCCTGAGTATAATGCCAAGGCCAAGTATCTTAAGGGTCTGCAGTATCGCTTTGGCGAGATCCAGAACTCCACCTTCTTCCGACGCGATGTGCTGGAAAAGGCTCCGACGATGCTTAACCAGGTGGCTCGGGAGATGTACCATACCCACACCCGCATGAACGAGTACCCTTGGGATAGGCCCGAGATGATCGAACGGGTGCCTGACCGAAGCTGCGAGTTCTCATGCAGCTATGTCGACATCTGCACTGCTCAGCTATGGGGGGGTAACATCGACCCCATCATCAAGAGAAAGTACAAGGTCGAGGATCCGATGAGCTACTACTACGATGAGCAGGAGGTGACTGACGGTGGCCGAGACTGACAAGTGCGCCCAGTGCGGTCATACCCGAGGGGTTCACACAGGCAAGAATACTGGCTATGACGGCGATGACACTGAATGCCGTCATCAGTACGAGGAAAAGACACCATCAATGAGCAAGGCCAAGGATCAGTGCTTGTGCAGGAGGTTCAAGTGAGCTGGGACCGTCCTCCTTGCCCAGCTCAACGGCCGCACCCCGAGGGTGGGGTGGTGAGCTGCACGCTCGCCGAGGGCCACACCCCAGTGCAAGGTCACAAGGAGGGTGCTTGGCCTCACGCTCCTCACCGATTGCTCACGAAGTCACCCAGTCAATGGATTCGACCCAAGAAGAAGGAGACCGATGGCAGTACGAGGTAAGGAGAAGAACTATGCGGCCATCGCCGCCAAGTCGATCACCAAGCCCAGCAAGATGAGACCCAAGTGGCGGTTCTTGGTCTACAGTCGGCACAAGAAAGGCAAGACGCGGTTCGCCCTCAGTGCCAACGATGTGCCGGACGGCAAGATCCTCATGCTGGATGCGGAGAAAGGCACGGACAAGTACCGCAAGCTCGACCCTGACGTCTGGCCCATCAAGAAGTTCGAAGATCTCAACGATGCCCTCGGGTTCTTGCGCACAGGCAAGCACGACTACACCTGGGTCTGCCCCGACACGATCACCAAGATCCACAACCTGTCGCTCAGGTTCATCATGAAGCTGGGTGAGGATCGCAACCTCGACCGAGTGCCCGGCGTCGTTGACCAACGCGACCACGGAAAAGCTGGAGAGCTCACCAAGGAACTCATCTACAAGCTCGATGGCCTGGACATGGGGGTCATCTACACTGCTCAGGAGAAGGTGGACAAGGGCAGCAGCGACGATGACGAGCTGGCAGAAAGCTCTGTCTTCTACGTCCCTGATGTACCCCCCGGTGTCCGGTCCGCCCTGAACGCGAACGTGGATGTCATCGGCAGGCTCTACGTGACCAAGGCTCAGTTTGTCAACCCCGATGGAGGAGAACCGATCGAGAAGAATCAGCGCCGCCTCTGGATCGGGAATCATCCGATGTACGACACCGGGGTCCGGTCCGAGTTCGATCTGCCGGACGTACTCAAGAATCCGACCGTGAGCTCATTGACGAGCCTCTTGCTGGAAGGAGCAACTAAGCCCAAGAAGAAGTGAGTCGTTTCCCACGAAACGGCCGGAACGAGACGATTGACCTACGGAGTGGGATCGTCTAGCATTCATTCGATTTGACCGAGGAAACCACCAAAGAAGAAAGGTAACACATGGGAGCCAAAGCACGCACCGTCGACATGAGCAATGTCAAGGAGCGGAGTTTCAACGTCAAGCACCTGCCGGAGGGTGACTACAAGGCCAAGGTCACTAAGGTCGAAGACCACAAGTCCAAGGCCAAGAACGACCAGTGGCTGTACACCATCACCGTCACTGACGGCCGAGGCAAGGGCGCGTCGTACCCGTATTACTGCGGACTCGAGGAGAACCAGCTCTGGAAAGTCCGCAACCTCTTCGTCGCTGCCGGGATCAACCTCCCCAAGCAGAGGCAGAAGCTCGACCCCAACAAGGTCGTGGGGCGGCCGGTGGGCATCAGCCTCGTCGACGACGAGTACGAGGGCAAGGAGAAGTCCGTCATCGACAACGTCATGCCCATCAGCGAGGTCGACGAGACCGACGTCCCGGACGCGGAAGATGGCGACGAGGAAGTAGCCAAGCCCAAGAAGAAGAAGAAGGACAAGGCCCCTGAGCCCGAGCCCGAGCCGGTCGCCAAGAAGAACGGCAAGGCCAAGAAGGGGAAGCACGGCAAGAAGGCGAAGGAGGTCAGCGACGACGAGCTCCAGGAGCTCGAGGTCGAGGCACTCTAAGCCCCGGCAAATTCCTTGACGTCCTTCACCTGCCCGTGATAGGATCTCCAGGTGGGCTTGAGGGCCCGGCACCATCCCACACCTTCCTCGGTCGTGCGGTGCCGGGCTCTCGCCCTGTGTATACCAAGAGAATTAAGTTAGGAGCTGGTGACTATGTCGAAGCAACGGGAGAGCAAGCTCAGCGGCAAGATCATGGCTGCTCTCCGTGTGGAGGGGTACTTCTGCTTCAAGGCTCACGGCAGCGAGATGATGATGTCGGGGTTGCCAGACATCATTGTGTGTGCGCAGGGCTTCTTTCTCGGCCTAGAGACCAAGCTTCCTGAGGGCGGCCAAGCTAAGCCCATCCAGCGCCTAAGGATTCAGCAGATCCTTGACGCCGGTGGCCATGCTCAGGTTGTCAGAGGTGTGGACGAAGCGCTCAGGGTAGTGGCTGAGTGGGTCGAGTTCATGACTACGAAGGACGGTCACTGATCGTCGATCACGCGATCAAGTTGACGAGATTCATTTGAGTCATACCTGAGATAATCCCTAGGCGATTGGTTTCCCCTGCGATGCGTGATGCATCATCGAGGTGATCCCGATTCCTAGGGATTTTTCTATGTGTTCCCGAGTCCCTGGGCAACTGGTCTGTTGACTATGATGCACGATGCGCAGGGTGAACCCGCATGACCCAGGGTCGACTCTAGGTTGCCGACGGTGTGATCTAGTCGTGCGCATCATCGTCGATCGCACACCAGCACACACAGAAGAATGCCCCCGCCAGGGAATGGAACGGGGGCACTCTTACTTCTGGGTCAGCAGCACCTGCTGGAGTCAGGGCGCTAGGGGAAGGGGTCCCCACCCAGATCTTGTCAGAGACTAGTCTCTGTACTGAGAATGGTGCTGCCTCCCGCAGGTTCGGCGGCGACGGTCCCGGGATCGTGGCGGCCAGGGTGGGCAGCGCACCCTACGCTGTGCTACCTGTTGAGGAGCTCGTCGATCGTCTCGTGCCCAGTGCACAGGTAGACTACCCCGTCCTTGGGCTCGATGTCCTCGATCTCGATGGCGCAGTCGAGGGGATCGGACTGCTTGAGCGTGACCGCCTGGCCATCCTCACCATGCAGCGTGACATCACCCTGTCCTGCCTCCCCATCAGTGAAGACGAGGGAGCAGAAGCGAATGACCACGAGGTCATCAGGGTTGAGCTCGTCGAGGCGGCGAGCAAGCTGGCCCACCGTCATGGTGTCGCCCAGGTTCTCAGCCGGGGCGAACCGGCTCACTCGACCTCGTCTTCGAACTCGATCTCGTCACTGAGCTCAACCACGTTGCCGTCGTCGTCAGTGTCGGGCTCGTCCTCGTTGACGAAGCTGTCGATCTCCTCGGGCTCTTCGGACTTCTTGGCCTTCTTGCTCTTGGCCTTGGTGACGGCGCCCTCGACTGCCTCGGCCTTGGCCTTGGCACCCTTCTCGGCCCAGGTCTCGAACTGCTTGGTGAGCTTCTTGACGTCGCCCTTGGTGAAGCTCCAGCGACCCCCCTGCCCGGGCTGGTCGTCCTTCGGGGTGATCTCCCGGAGGAACTTGCGCAGCGTACGGGCGTCGGTCTTGAGCTCGAGCGCAACTTCCTTGGCGCTCAACTGCTGTGCTGCAGGCATCGGCGTTCCCTTTCCTCGGTCGTGCATCGGTCGATTGATCGAATGCATGAGCATCATATCTGAGGGTTTTCATGCTGTCAATAGGGGTTACTACCTTTGGACCTTGTGTCGTGCCAAGCGCACCTTTACTCCCTTGGCCTTGGCAATCTTCACCATGTCGTAGGTGCCCCTAATTCGACCCCGCTCAGTCTTACCATAGAGATCATCGTGGAAAGCGATGACAAGCTCAGGCCTACCCTCCTTGAGCATCTGACGATTACGCCGAGGGCCCGCTACTGGGCAATAGTCAGCTCCTTCTGGGCAGCTGCAACGAGCGTATGAAGGGCCACTGCGTTCGTGCTTCTTCCACTCTGCAGGGAATTCCATGACGTGCATACCCATCCGCTTTGCCAGCTGATAAGCAATGATGTCTGCTCCCCTTGCCATGCCGCAGATCAGCACGGTGGTGTGGGGATCAAAGCCCTTAAGCACCTTGCTGATGGCCTTAACGTCAGTCCAGTTCCGGTCACCACAGATGAGAATACGCTTGCCGTTTGGTCCGTTCATCTTCTCCTGCCACTCTAGATGGGCCTCGTACCCGGTCATGTTGTCGGTGCGCAATACGCCGCTGCAGTCTGGGCATATCCAGAGGCGCATGAGGTCGCCGGACCTGCGTTCGTACGCGGTCCAGAGGATCTTCCACTGCTTCCACTTGCCACACTCACGACAACGCAAGCCTTTGTCCTTGCCGAGCGCAAGCGTAGGCTTTTCGGGGGCGAGCAGATCCATGATGTCATCGCCCTCCGCCTTCTTACGCCGACGGAACTTCTTGGGCCGGATCTCGTAAGCCTCGGTCACAGCTTCCACTCTAAAGACTCGAGCACAGCCTTCACTCTCAACAGTTCGTGGAGTTGAGCTGTGGGGCATGACCAGTAAGTCATCCACCGTTGACCATTGTGATACTGGTATGTCTCAATCTCGTAACGTGGCCGAGCATCCATCTCACGCTTGGTTTTGAAGTACCTCTTAGTTGAGACAGGTGCCTTGCCAAAGTGAGGAGTAGGGGGGTAACTCACCGGTCAGCCATGTATCGGCTTAGCGACTGCTCGTCGACCATCCATAAGCCCTGCTGCTGGTAGCCGTGCACCTTGCCTGAGCGCAGCCAGCGGCGGAGGTCTTTGGCCTCAACGCCGTGGGAAGCTGCAGCCTGGGCGGCAGTGATGTAGCGATCGTGCGCGTTGGGTGTGGGGGTAGTGGGCTTCGCCTCGCCTTCCCACACAGCCAAGCCGTTCTCCTTGTCGCCTACCTTGTGCTGGCAGTAATACCACAGGGCGTCGGGGATCACGGTCGTGCGGGACTCGCCGTCAAACTGGACCCGCAGCGATCGCTTGCGCTTGGTCACGATCTTGCCGTACTTAACGAACACCGGCGTGACCCAGCGAACTCTCTGGCCAACCTCGACCTCTGACCAAGCAGGGCTGACGGCTGTCATGGGTCGAGCACGTTCTCAAGCGCAGATCGGATGAAGTGGATGTGGAGGGTGCAGTGTTGGATGTCGGTCATGCCCACAACCTGCACCACCTCCTTGTCGTCCCAGAGATCCTTGAGCCTGGTCTCTAAGTTCAGCAGATGACCAAGCGCTTCCATGATCTTCTCTTCTTCGTCACCCGTCAACTGTGACCTCCTCCTCAATCCGAGTCGACTTGACCGTGATGCCGCAGCAGGCGCAGCGGAAGACCACGTGCTCAGCGACCCGCATCCAACCCAGGTCGTTGATGAGCTTGCCTTTCATGCTGCAGGGTGCGGGCACGGGCGTAACGTCGTCAACGGCATCCACGACAGGATGCTCTGCCAGGCGCACGACCTCCAGAGTCTCGGTGTCGATGTCATACCTCGCACCCGACCTCGTCGTTATCCTCGTCATCATGCAGTTATCTTATATCCGGGATCAATCTCTGTCAATATCCACGAACAAGGCCCGCCGAGGCGGACCCTGCTCGCTCCGATGCCCGTCGGAGATCTAGGTGAAGATGTCGAGAGCTCTGGTGATCTGTTCCACATCCTTCATGGTTGCGTCGAACTCGATCCGTTGGCTGGGTTGACTGCCCATCGGGAGCTCAGTCACAGTGAAGGTTAGGCGCTTGGCATGCCCGTCGCCCTGGGTCTTGGGCTTGATCGTAAGCACGGCGTTGCCGAACTGCAGAGTGACTTCCATTACTCTTCATCTCCTCGGTATTGGCGAAGCAACTTTCGGAACTTTTCGTCTTGGATGAGTAGACCTTCTGGAGTAGTGAGGTCGTCGGCCCACATGTGGCCGTCGGCTTCTCCATTGGCAGCGAAGAACAGCGCTGCGTTCTTGGTGGGGAACTCGCTGGTCTTCTTAACCTGGTAGCTGTACCAGGTGAGCTTCCACATCAGACGTTCTCCCCCACGACCATCTCTTCCCACTGGTAGACGAACCAGACCTTGCTCACGAGGTTACCGTCGGTGAGCATCTTGACCAGATCGCCCCAGCTCTTGGGCGTCTTGTTGAGCTTGCCTGTGAGGTACCACCGGCTGTTGTGCCGGAGACCTACGTAGGAGTAGTTGGTGTTCCCAAGGCGCCGGGTGAACTGGATGACATCCCCGTCGTCGAACGGGTCATCTTCGGGGAAGGTCTTGAGCAGCTCCAGCCGTCGCTCCAGTCGGGCGATGTCGTGCTGGGTGCGTCGAACTTCGCTGGAGCGGGCGGGGTGAGTCGCTGATACCCGACCCCCCCGCATCATCCGAACAAAATCCGCTCGCTCGAAGAACTCGTCCTCTAGGGGATGCTCCACACCCTGGGGCCAGGCATGGGTGCAGCCGGCTGAGGGGAAGAGGTGGAGCCAGGAGGTGGTGTCATCGTCGAACTCGATCTTGACATCACACTGCTCGCACCGAGCGGTGAGTCTTGCGGGCATCAGCCCCTCCTTGGGTCGGTGAGCACGTCAGCGAGACGTTTGCGCTCTTTGTGCATGAGTTTGCGAGACCCACCCTCACATTCGAGGATGAGTCGGTCGATCTCGTGCTCATGGTCGACAGAGGGGATCTCCTCCATCTCAGCTGTGAGCCGATTGATCTTCTGTCGGGATGTCTCGGGCATCAGTTCTCCTTCCAGTCGCCTGTATTGAGCAGGCGCGTGAGTAGGGGGCGCAGCAGCTCCTGGAGGAAGATGCTGGCCATCGTGTCGTAGGCATGGGCCTCGAGCTTCTCGAAGGCGTCGTCGTTCGGATCCGCGTCGGGGCTCATGTGGTGCTCCCTGAACGTGGGGAACTCGTCGACGATGGCCTCCATCATCCAGTCCTCGAGCGCGTCGTTGTGTGTGGGGAAGATGAGTGCCTTGACTTGCTCGGCGATGCCCTCAGCCAACTCGATGGCGTCGGGGCTCGTCTTCACCTCAGCTCGGGCAGCTCGAATCTCATTGACGGGGATGCGCTCAGGGATCGTCCTAAGCGCTTGGGCATCGGTCGCTGAATCATTCATGCTCGCATCATGCGCCTGGGCAGTGACCAAGTCAATAACCTCTTGCCGCCATCGGTGCAAGGTATCACCGTCCCAGAACATGTCGAGCCCTGATTCGTCCATGCGACAGCTCATGGTGCCCCTGGCGTAACGACCTGAGCAGGTGTAGCCCCCTTCGTTGGGAAAGGGCATCTCGAACAAGCGAGGTTCTCCCGTAAGCCCACACCTGCTGCACTTGATCAGTGTGGGAGGAGGGATGGGAGGGAGCTCCATCATGGTGCTCGTCTCAGGTCGGTGCGGTGCTTGGCGCACTTGCCCTCGAAGGGCAGGATGGTCACGCCGTCGTGCACCTCCTTGGCGCTGGGGTGATCGAGCACGAGACCGCAGGTGAGGCAGAGGCCTTGTGCTAGGCGCTGCTTCTCGATCTTGGTGTTGGTCACGACGGTCGACTTCTTGCCGACCTTGGTGGACTTCACTGGATGACCTCCAGAGCGGTCAGGGGGCAGAGCACCCGCCCCGTACGGAACTTCCCGATGGGCCCGCAGTCGAGCTTGACCAGGATGCGGGAGTTCTTGAACTCGACCACTTCACCTGCCCGATTGCTGAGGTACTGGGGCTTCATGCGGTTGCCAAGCCGCACCTTCGTCCCGACTTCGAGCTGTTGCCTGGTCTCTCGAGCCTTGCGACTCTGAAGAACCGTCATGCGGGAGTAGATCTCCCCGTTGAGCTCTCCCAAGAACTCGTCAAGCTTGCCGTCCTGGATTGCCAGGATGACATCGTTGATCTGAGTGGAGAAGTCGATCTCCATCACATTGCCTCCGCTTCTGCTTGGGCGAGCGTCGCCCAGACCTGCGCCTTGGCTACGTTACCGCCGATCTTGAGCTCGTCGACAGCGTTGCTGACGAAGATGTTGTACCTGTTGCGACTGGGCAAGCCAACGTTGTTGATCGCCTTGTCCTTGACCTCTCGGCTCTCAGGGTTAAGCCCCATCAGTTCTCCCCTCTGGGCATCGGTGATGCATCGCATCGCATGCGTAGATCATATGCGATGGTGTTGACTAAGTCAACGACTTCGGACCATGATGGTCCAACATCTGCTTAAGTGCCTCGTTGAGGTCTTCGTTGATGCCGTAAGCGGCACCTCCTGCCATGGGTGAGCCAGGGGCCTCTTCACCCCATTCTGAGCCCACTGAGAAAGTGCCGCTGGGATTGTGCATCAGAATCACCGTGCCGCACTTCTCCAGATGCTCTGCCAACCGGCAGATCGTGTCCTCAGGTAGGCACATCGTCATCATCCTCGCCGGGGCATGCTGTCTGGGCAGTTTCGGGGTTGAGGCCTGTGTTGCACACCATGCAGAAGATCTTGGTGACTGGGTCGGCGCCGGGCCGCTGCATGACGGAAGGTGCTCCCTCGGAGTCCAGAATGCCCATGCTCACGACTGGCATCATGGTCCACTGTCTCCAGTCGTGTTGCTTGAGACCTGTCTTGACATCCTCCACAATTTTTTCCACCCTTTCTCGAATTGTTCATCTGACGTATTGCCTATGCAGGTATTTTATCGCCGGGTTCGTTCTTAGTAAACCTTCCTGTTCTGGGGACTCAGATGAGTCCTAGTCGCTTGGCGCACTTGGGCCACTGGGACCACCCGCTTCTGGCTTGGAGTTTCTTCGCCATAGCCAGCTGAACCTCGTACGAGTGGTCGGTTGGGTTACCAGTGCCTCCGACGGAATGCCATGTAGCCAAGGAGAATTGGAAGGCCCCGTAGTACGTCGGGTTACTGTCCGAAACAGAGTTCGGATTGCCCCCGCTTTCGCAGGCGGCAAGGGCGGTCCAAGTGCGGTCAGATCCACCAGCTCCCGCACTTCGGGAGGCACGTTGGGTCGTCGTTGTGGGGCGGACAGGTCGAGGCTTCGCTGTCGTGGGGGGAGGGGGT
>Ga0193738_1000236_pt1 | contig 38080 bp, 50 predicted proteins | sample L2a1metaG_FD_144927 | JGI IMG/M metagenome (GOLD analysis project Ga0193738, IMG submission 144927) | Soil microbial communities from a riparian zone of the East river system, Colorado, United States - L2a1 | ecosystem: Environmental > Terrestrial > Soil > Riparian zone | place: USA: East River... | reverse complement strand
AACAAGAGAATCTCTACGACGACGACCAGAAAGAGCGCGAGGAACACGCCCACGAGCTCGCCACCTACATCCGCGCCCATCCCGCCCCTCACCACTCCCTGCGCTCGCGCGTCCGCGTCCTCAGCCACGTCGGCGAGGATGAACTCGACCGCCTGCTCCCCGAGGTGTCCTACTGGCTGGACCTCTTCGACTGGCAGGAGAAGCACAACTCATGAGCCAGACCCTCATCGCCCCGAACCTCGGCAAGGCCAAGGCGGCCGAGCTTCTGCAGCACACTATCGAACTGATGGACCTTCTGCGCGAGGTAGAGCGCCGTATGGCGCGATTGGAGCCTCGGCTGCATCCGAATAGCGGTCACAGCGCCAAGACGTTCTACGCCGCCTCTGAGGCCTGGAAAACCAGTACCGACAATGTGCGCACAGTTTACGAAGAGATCGAGGCGCTCGCCATCAAGCTCAACCAGCAGGCGCTCTAGTGCAGCCGCGGAAGATCCAGCCCCGGCGCCACCCCGACCATCCCGAGCAGCAGCGCAATGATGACCAGCGTAAACACTACCACCAGCGCAATGCGAATAAACCGAGCCGGCGGATCGGGGATCGGCAGCGTCGCCACCAGGTAATCGAACAGCCAATACACGAGACCGAAAACAATGGCGTATATCAGCAGCGTGAACAGCGCGGAAACCATGGGCATGCCCTCCTTCGGGGGCCCATCATTAGCACGAAACAAGACGCTCGATATGAGCCCGGCTCAAATCGAACTGTGGCTCACCAAGATGAAGCGGGCCCGCCGCGCCAAATCCGACGCCGAAGCCGCCCGCCTGCTCCACATCAGCGCCAACTCGATGGTCCGGCTCAAGGCCCGCGGAGCCGACCATAGAACGCTGCTCGCCTGCCTCTACCTGCTGCACTGCGACCGGGCCTTTCTCGAGGGACTACGCCTATGACACCGCAAGAGTTCGTCGCGTGGCATCGCGGCTATATGGCCGCGCTCGACAATGCCTGCGGGATACGCAAGACCGCAGCCGTCATGACCACCGCCCTCAGGGACATCCGCAAGGCTGCCGCCAGCGTGCAGTCCGATGAGCAGCCTCCGCGCCGCTTCATCACCGTGCCGGACGCAGAGGCGGGGCAGAACGAGTCGCTTCCATGAGCCTCCGCCCCAAACCCTTCGCCCTGTTCTTCATCGGCGTCTTCTTCACCTTCGCCGTGATCGTCCTGCTGATCCTCATCCTCGTGCCGCCGGAGGCCATCCAATGAGCAGCCACGAACGCACCCATCCGATGGATCTCCTTGAGCGCAAGTTCGCAAACGACGCCGAGGCCCACCACCTCCTCGCCGTCTTCTATGCCGCCATGACAGCGCAGCGCGTAGACATCAAACGGGAATACTATGTCCGCGTCCGCCAGTGCGTCGAGGAGCACATTCGACTCTCAGGAGATCAATATGACCACCGATGACGAAGAAGAAACCCGCATTGGCAAGGCCGTCGAAGCCCTCACCGAAGCCTGCTTCACAATTGCGCTGCGCTTCGACGTCTGCGCGCTCTGCCTGATGTACGAAGCCGCCAATGTCGCCAGCGAAGCCGAGGACGCCGGCGACGCCCACCACCGCGGCGTGCCCCTGCAAACCCACCCGGCCCACAAAACGGTGCTCTAGATGCCAACCAAAGCCGATCCCGCGAAACTTCGACGCGAACTTACGGAGAATCGCTACAGGCTCACCGACTACGACGTCCGGCAGCACCCTTCAGGAGACAACTGGTGGGTGACGCTCCGCGGCTCCCCGACCATCGGCCCCTGCGACAGCGAGCGCGAGGCATGGCAGGCCCTCGATCAGTTGCTCGAGGAAGCCCTGCGCGAACGCGAAATCCGCGAATGCCCATACAACCAGCCCCACAAAACAGTTCTTTGACGATATCGCTAACCAGTGCTAACCTTGATATGCTTAGGCCAACGGACGTGGCGCGATGTCCGCTTGCAATCCGCAGTCGAGGCTGCTTGCCTTCACCCCCTCAGGTGAAAAGTGGCGTTGAGGGACGGCTTCAGGCTTGCAGCGCGTCACGTTCTCAGACAGGCAAAGTCCTACAGGTTCCCGACAGTGGTTACAGCGTGACAACAAAGGAACAGCAACGCGGCCTCATCCCGTGGAAGGCAGGACAGTCCGGTAATCCAACCGGCCGCCCCAAAGGCATCGCCGCCCTCGCTAAGGAACAGGCCGGCAAATGCGTCGAGATACTCACCAAGGCGCTGAGCAATCCAGACGACAGGATCGCCATCGTCGCAGCCAACTCTCTCCTTGACCGCGCCTACGGTAAGCCTATCACCATGAGCGCCAACGTCACCGAAGGACTGGAGGACGCCAACCTTGATGAACTCCTCGCTGTCCTCGATGAGCTTAGACAGGCTCGACAGGCTCATCTCGACCAACGAGGCGCTGGTAGCGCGGATTCGATCAATTAACCGCCTGTCCCAGTATGAGCCTTATCCCAAGCAACTCGAGTTCCACGCCCTCCAGGTCCGCGAACGCCTGTTCGTCGCCGGCAACCAGCTTGGCAAGACAGTCGCCGGAGCCGCGGAACTCTCCATGCACCTCACCGGCGCCTATCCGCCATGGTGGCAAGGTCGACGCTTCGATCATCCCATCATTGCAATTGCGGGGTCAGAAAGCGCGGAGCTTACTCGCGACGGCGTCCAGCGACTACTCGTCGGCCCTCCCGATCAGGAGGAGAACTGGGGGACCGGCTTTATCCCAGCAAGTGCTATTGTCGCACGGACTCGACGGATGGGCGTTTCAAACGCCCTTGATACTGTCACCGTCCGTCATGGCAGTGGTGGCCAAAGCACGCTCTACCTGAAGTCTTACGATCAGGGCCGCTCCAAATGGCAGGCCAACACAGTGCATGTCGTCTGGTTCGACGAAGAGCCCCCCGAAGACGTCTACTTCGAGGGCATAACCAGAACCAACGCCACCAACGGCATCGTCTATCAGACCTTCACCCCGCTGAAGGGCATGTCGGCCGTCGTCGCCCGCTTCTTCCTGGAGGAAAGCCCCGACCGCGCCCGCGTGACCATGACCATCGCCGACGCCCTGCACTACACCCCGCAGGAGCGCCAGCGCGTTATCGACAGTTACCCAGCGCACGAGCGCGAGGCCCGGACGCTCGGCATTCCGACGCTCGGCTCCGGCCTTATCTTTCCGGTTCTAGAGGAGAACATCATCTGTGACCCAACCCCCATCCCCCGTCATTGGCCTCAGATCGGCGGCATTGACTTTGGCTGGGACCATCCCACCGCTGGGGCACGTCTGGCATGGGATCGCGATAATGATGTCGTATACCTCACAGCAGATTACCGCCAACGCGAGCAAACCCCTGTCTTTCACGCAGCCGCCCTCAAGGCATGGGGCCTATGGCTGCCCTGGGCGTGGCCCCACGACGGACTGAACGACACCGCGGCAGGAGAGAACCTGGCCGCCCAGTATCGCCAGCAGGGGCTGTCCTTCGTGCCCATCAAAGCAACCTTCGAGGACGGCTCCAACAGCGTCGAGGCCGGCTTGATGGATATGCTCGACAGAATGAGAACTTCTCGGTGGAAAGTTTTCAGCACATGCGGGACATGGCTCGAGGAGCGCCGAATGTATCACCGCAAAGACGGAAAAGTGGTGAAAGAGCGCGACGATACTATCAGCGCCTCCCGCTACGCGCTAATGATGCTCAGGTTCGCCGATGTGGAGCGCTCGACGGTGATCAAGTACAACCCCCCGAAGATCATCTAGATGACGGACAAGCGCATCATCGACACCGAGGCGATCGCGCTCGACGACATGGATGCGCTCTACACCAAGCTGGAAAAGCTCGGCTGCCGATCCTTCAAGGACCTGCGCTGGGTGCTGTACTCGATCGGCATCGTGCTGGAGCCCACCGAGCCCGCCTCCCGAGCCCACCTGCGCGCCGCGCTCGATCACCTGAAGTCCAAACGCCCGAGGAAGGGAGCCACTCATGGCTGACCCCAAGCGCAAGTCTGTACCCTTCACCAAGGCCATTCTGGATCGAACGATATTGCAGGCTGTCGAGCATAACAAAGACCTGCAGCGCATGCTCACTGAGCGCTTGAACGAAATCATGAAGGAAGCCGATCATGGCCCGAAGCTATAAGCCCCGCCTCGGCTCCATCGACCCGCACGCCGGCGGCAAGGGGGCAGGCAGCCAGACCGAGGAAATGTCGGACTCCGACCTGGCGGCACTGGTCAGTGAGCTCGTCCGCGAAAGCGAGGTGGCGAGGGATGACGACACCGACGGCGGAACCCTCAAAACGAGAGAAAGAGCCCAGGAATATTTCGACGGCAAAATGCCGGACACACCCGCCGATGAAAACCGCTCCAAGGTCATCAGCAAAGACCTCCGCGCCGTCATCAAAAAAGTCATGCCGGCCCTCGTCCGCACGATCTTAGGCAACGACAAAGTCGTGGAATACATCCCGACCAAAGAGGGCGACGAGGAATATCACGAGCAGGCGACAACGTATGTCAACGACGTGATCCTGCCCGAAACCAGCGGCTACGACGCCATCTACGACGCCATGCACGACGCCGCCCTGCAGCGCAACGGCTTCCTGAAGTGGTGGTTCGAGGAAAAGGTCAAGGTTGGCGAGAAGCGCTATACCGGCCTTGATCAGCAAGCCTTCACCAAGCTGATGGAGCCGGACGAGGTCGAGGCGCTGGAGCATACCGAATACGAGGCGCAGGTTCAGGGCGTTGATCCCATGACCGGCATGCCGACCATGATCCCGGAAAAACTCCGCGATGTGAAGGTCAAGATCATGCGCAAGGTGCGCCAGGTCAGGCTGGCCTGCTATCCGCGCGAGAACATCCTGATCCACCCCGACGCGCTGACCATCGAGACGGCGCAGCTGGTGGGCACAGTCGAGAAGGTGACGCGCTCGGACCTCGTCGCCATGGGCTACGACTATGACATGGTGATGGACCTGCCGCTGTCCGACGACCAGGACGAGCAGGAGCAGGCGGAACAGACGCGGCGCCGCAATCTCGAGGACGGCAAGACCTATTCGCCCGGCACTGAGGAAATCGACTACTACGACCTCTATGTGCGGGTTGACTACGACGACGACGGCATTGCGGAACTGAGGCGCATTGTCATTGCCGGGGCGCTCACTGAGGAGAACATCCTCGAGAACGAAATGTGGGACGACGCCCCGCTTGCCGACGTGAAGATCGAGCGCCGGCCGCACCAGTTGGAGGGCCAGTCGGTCACTGACGACGCCGCCGACATCCAGCAGATCAAGTCGGTGCTGATCCGCAGCGTCATGGACAACATCTACAGCCAGAACAACCAGACGCCGATCTATGTCGAGGGCTCGATCAAGAACCCGGACGCCTTCTACAACCGCAAGTTCGGTGAGCCGATCATTGCCAAGGCGGGGACCGACGCGCGCACCGCAGTTAGCTATTTGACGGTGCCGAACATGACGCAAGACGCCTTCAACATGCTCCCCTATTTCGACGCCATGCTGGAGGACCGCACAGGCGTCAGCGACGCCTCGTCGGGCTTGGCCCCGGACGCGCTGCAGAACATGACCGCCAAGGCGAGCGCGATGATCGAGCAGTCCGGCATCGGGCAGACCGAGCAGATGGTCCGCACGGTGGCCCGCGGCGGGCTCGAAAAGATGTTCAAGGGTTTGTTGAAGCTCATTGTCCAGCATCAGGACAAGCCGCGCACGGTGTGGCTGACGGATCGCTGGGTGACGTTCGATCCGCGCAACTGGAACGGCGAGATGGGCTGCAAGGTCAATACGGGCCTTGGAGCAGGGACGCGGGAGCGCGACATGGCGGCGATCGGCTTCGTGCTGACCCTGCAGGAGAAGTTCCTCACCGCGCTGGGGGCTGACGACAACCCGTTCGTGACCCCGGAAAACGTCTGGAACGGAGTCAGTAAGGCGGTCCAGGCGACGGGGCTGCCCAGTGTGACGTCCTACTTCACGAAGCCGGACGAACAGAAGCTGGCCGAGCGCAAGCAGCAGAAGGCGGCCAAGGAAGATCCGATGGAGAAGGCGGCCCGGCTGCAGGCGGAGGGCGCCATTGCGGTCGAGAAGGTCAAGAGCGAGGGAAACCTGGCCGTTCAGGGCCAAAAGAGCCAGTCCGACGCCCAGAAAATGCAGATGGAGATGCAGAAGGAGGCGACGCTGGAGCAGGCGCGCATTCAGCGCGAGGCGGCGGTCGAGCGCGAGCAGATGCAGGCTGACTTGCAGGTGAAGCTCGCCGAACTGCAGAAGGAGCAGGCCATCGAGGAGCAGAAAATGGCCTGGGAGCGCGAGAAACTGCAGATGGAGTTCGCCCACGAGATTGCCTTGAAGCACATCGAAATGCGGATAGAGGAGCAGGCCCGCGAGCGCCAGGCTGAAATCGACGATCGCCGCCGGGTCGAGGACTATTCCCAGGAATTGTTCATGAAGGACAAGGACGCCGAACAGCAAGAGGATCGGGGGGCGTTTCAGTAATGGCTGATCCGCGCCGCCTGCGTGAACTGCTCGGCTTTGGCTACGGCGCGCCGTCGCCGGCCATGAGCGCTCTGGAGCCGTTCCATGCCGGCGTGGACCCCGCCTACATGCCGCAGGACGTGGTGACGGCGTCGCCCACAGAGGGGCCGCGCGGCTGGGTCAGGAGCGGGCTGGAGTCCTTGTTCGGAGCCATTGCGCCTTCGGAGCGGGCGGCCTCGAACATGGCCGAGAAGGTGACTAATCTGTCCGACTTCGTGAATGTGCCGCAGGAGGCTTTTGACATCGGCACGGAGATTGGCAACACGCTGCAGGGCGGCGATCCGCGCATGCTCGCCATGTCGTTGCTCCCCGGCAAGGCGGCTGACGAGCTTGTCCCTGCCGTCAAGGCAGCGCAGAAGGCTATCCGTGGCTATCACGGCTCCAAGGTTCCCGGCCTGACCGAGTTCGACCCATCGAAGATGGGGACCGCGACAGATGCGGGGCAACTGGGGCAGGGCATTTACCTGTCCACCGACCGCAGGGTGGCGGAAGGGTATCCGCACCAATATGAGGCCGATGTCGGGCTTTCCAATCCGCTTCAGTTGAGCATGCCTGACTGGAGGACCGACAAGTCGGAATTGGTCAAGGCGGAACTCGGATTGCCGAAGGCCGCTGATGCGGCTGCTATTTCCGAAGCATTGAGGGAGCGCGGCCATGACGGCGTGGTGCTGGATTATTCGCCCGCGGGATATGCCCATCAGGAGATGATGGTTCTCGATCCGAAGAACGCGTCAATCGTCCCTGCCGTCAAGGCAGCGCAGAAGCAAATCAGGGCCTATCACGGCACGCCGCATGATTTTGAGCGGTTCGACCTTTCCAAGATCGGCACAGGCGAGGGCGCACAGGCGTATGGGCATGGGCTGTACTTCGCCGAGAACGAAGGCGTGGCGAAGGACTATCGCAACAAGTTGGCAGACCGCCCAAAGGTGTTGGCGGGCGGTGAAGAGATCACTCCGACAACGGGGCTGGGCATTTTCAACAAAACCGATGCCGACGCTACAGTTGCCGCGAGGCTGAGCAGTTGGGCCAAGGCGCAAACGGTGACGGGGAGTGAGCAGGCTACCGCCGCTGAGGCCGCTGCCAAGGTTCGAGCCGATCTAGAAAACGGCATGCGGTTGGCGCAGGAGAAGGGCAACTTCGATCTGTGGTCGAGCCTCAATGACCAGAAACTGTCGCTTCAGCGCATGGAGGAGCGTGGCCTCGATCTGAAGCATGGCGGCCACATGTACGAAGTCAACATCAACGCCGATCCTGACGCGTTCCTCGATTGGGATAAGCCGCTGAGTGAGCAGCCAGCCGCAAAGGATGCGTTGCTTGGCCTACTGCCTCCCCCTGGAACCAGCGGCTATTACGACGACCGCTTCTTGGCTGCTCCTACCAAGGAGGGCGGCTATGAGTACAAGGCTGACGTTGGACGCTTCATCAACGAACTCGGCAAGGGGAACTCGACAAAGTTCACCGAAGCGATGCGCGAGAAGGGCATTCCCGGCATCAAGTACCTAGACGCTGGCTCACGCGGTGGAGACGGTACGCAAGGCTCGCGCAACTATGTCGTGTTCAGCGATGAAATCATCGACATCGTGAAAAAGTATGGCATTGCGGGCGCGCTCGGCGCGGGCCTCATCACCCAGCAGATGGCCGACCAGCTACAGGCCCAGCAGGGCGGAGGACAATCCTGATGGAGCCGACCGAAAAGCAGGCTGCGGCGCGGACCATGCTGCACGACAGGCTGGTCACTGAGCTGCTCGCCGAAATGGAGCGCAACGAGGTCGATGCGGCCGTCATGGCGGTTCCGGGGGCGCATGATTTCCGCAATGAGGCTTTAGCCAACGTGCGGGCCATACGACGGCTCAGAGACGCCTTGGAAATCGCGGCCAACAGTGGTACTCGTGAGGAGCGACCCTCTTCGAGAGCGCCCGCATAGAGCGCCAAACGAGAATAGGAACACGCCTTAATGCCTACCGAAGCCAGCCCATCCCCAAATGGAGCTTCAAACACCTACGAAGGGGGCCTGTCTCTTGAGCAGGCTGCCGCCCTGGATTTCGATGATACGTTGGACGGAGCCGATGACGAGTCGGCCAGCCCGGACGACGAGGAAGAAACCGAGGTTGACGATCAAGACGGCCCGAACGATCCGGATGACGACGAAGACACTCCGGACGATGACTCGGAAGACGAAGACCCCGACGATAAGGACGACGACGGCCAACCCAAACCGCGTGTTTTGGAGCCGAGCGACCTGCAGGCCCTCGTAACCCTCCCAGATGGCACCCAGTCAACCGTCAAGGAACTGGTCGACGGCAATCTGCGCGAGCGCGATTATCGCATGAAAACGGCTGAGGTGGGCGAGGCCCGCCGGTCGGTGATTGCGCAATCCAATCAGGTCAACGGCGTGTTTGACGCGCTGGTGGATCATCTGGCGCAGCACCTGCCGGATGAGCCCGATCGTTCCCTGCTTTTCTCTTCCGATCCGAACGTCGTGGCGTCTTATCATCAGGCGAAAGCCATGCATGAAGCGGCCATGGAGCAACTGGCCTCCATCACAGCGATGGGCAAGCAAGCCAAACAGGCTGAAGGACAACTCACCGCCGAACAGCGGGCCGAGAAATACAAGGCGGAAAATGACGCCCTTGTCGCCTACATGCCTGAGCTTGGAGACCCGAAAAAGCGTGATGAACTCAATGCCAAGGCCCGCGCGGCCGCCAAGCATCTCGGCTTCAATGACCAGGAAATCAACAGCAACATGGACTCCAGGTTCTACCTGATGGGCCTGTTTGCCTTCGATGGCCTGGTGGCGAAAAGCCGGGCCAAGACGGCATTGAAGAAGGTCCAGAACGTGCCGCCAGCCCAGCCCGTGGAGCGGCGCGCGCAAAAGCCCGGCGAGCAGCGGTTTAGAAAGCAGAAAGAACGCGTGGCCCGATTGGTCAAGTCGGGGTCGATCAAGGATGCACTGGCCGTCGATATCGATTTTTGACGGTTTGTAATCCCTGACTGACCCTTCGATGACCTCCAATCGAAGGAGCGAGGCATATGCCCGCCGTAGGCAACACGTTCATCTCGACATCCGCAAAGGCTAACCGCGAGAGCCTCGACAATGTGGTCAAGTGGATCACCCCCGAGGACACCCCCATTTATTCGATGATCGGCAAGGGCTCGATCGACTCGACCCATCCTGAGTGGGCCATCGACACACTGACCGCGCCGGGCGCCAATGTTCAGACGGAAGGCGACGAATTTACATTCGGGGCCGTCACGCCGGTCGTCCGGGTCGGCAATTACACGCAGATTTTCCGCAAGGACTTCATCGTCTCCGAAACCCAGGAAGCCATCAAGAACGCCGGCGACGCCGAAAAAACCAAGCGCAACATCATTAAGAAGGGCATCGAAATCCGCAAGGACGTCGAGTTCTCGATCGTGAGCAACGTCGCCTCGCTGTCCGGCGCGGCGCGCGTCTCTGGCGGCCTGCCGTCCTGGCTGACCACCAACGTCAGCCGCAACTCACCGGGCGTCAATGGCGGCTACAGCGTCGGCACCGGCTTTACGGTTGCGGAGACCCCCGGCACGCTGCGGGCCTTCACCAAGGCGCTGATGGATGCCGTGGCGGGTGCTGCCTACTCGGCCGGCGCCGATGTGCGCAGCCTCGTGGTGTCGCCTTACATCAAGAGCGTGTTTGTGTCGTTCATGTCAGACCCGGCCGTGGCGGCGTTTCGCTACAATGCCGACAAGTCGGGCACCAAGACGCTGATCAGCAACGCCGACGTCTATGAGGGGCCGTATGGCACCATCACGGTCAAGCCGAACCGCGTCATGGCGGTGTCCGCCGCGGTGGCGCGTCGGGCCTTTTTCATCGATCCCGATATGATGTCCTGGGAATGGCTGCGCAAGATCCACAAGGTGCCGGACGTGGCGGTGACGGGCGACGCCCGCAAGACCGTGATTATCGGCGAGGGCTGCCTGAAGGTCGACAACGAAGCCGCGCATGGTGTGGTCGCCGACATCTTCGGCCTGACCGCGTCCACGTAAGGGTTCAACCCATCAGGTTCAACCCATAGCTTTTATGGGTTCAACCCATCCCTTCACCCCTTTTGGAGATATGGCTATGGCCAAAGATACAACCACAGTAACGGTCGGGGCAGTTCGCGAACTGACCTCAACGGAAATCGCCGAGCGGGAAGCCACCGCCGGCAAGGAAGCGGCGCCGTCGCCGCGCGATCCTAACGAAGCCCATGCGCAGGCCGTCGAGCTTATGAGGAAGGCGGCGGAATATGACCCCTTCTCCACAGTCGGCATCAACCGCAATCCGGTCGGCCTGGTCGAAGACACCACGGAGACCAAGACGACGACGACCTCGACGGCGCGCTCGGTAATCAAGGGCGAGCCGGAGAAGCTGACCAAGGTTAAGCTGCTGATGGACTGGCGCGATGGCCAGGGCCTGCTGCATGGGCATGGCGAGGAACTGAACCTGCCGCCGAACGAGGCAATTAAGTTGCTCGACGAGCGCCGGGCGGAGCGGTCCGACCCGCCGAAGACAGAAGACCCAGGTCTGAAGAGGGAAGACGCCCTCACGACCGCGAAATCCGGCAAGTAGGTCCACCGCCACTTGCCGTGATGCCCGCTGCGGGGCGGGTTAAAAGAGTGCTGGGGATGAATGTCCCTGAACCGCCTCAGCACTCTTTCCCGCGCCCCCAATCCCCGCACAAGGAATGTTGTTATGCCCGCAAATGACAAGTCAAAAGCCACAGAAACGCCGGTCCTGGTCGGCCCGACGCCGAACCTCGATCCACCGGAATCCCGCGAGCCGACCGACGCTGAAATTGCCGACTTTCTAAAGCGGCGCGCGCTCGCCATGACGGACGAGGAGGTCGAGGCGGCCAATATCGACCATCAGCGCCGCCTCGTGCTGGCGGAAATGGAAAGCCGCCGGAGGGCCAAGGTCGGCCTGACGCCGCGGCCGAAGGAGCAACTGGTGGTCATCAAGCTGACGCACGATTACTGGCCGTCGCCGCAGCAGGTGGTGGACAATCCGCAGGTTCCAAGCGAACTGGCGATCGTGCCGCCGCCGCAGGTCGATCGGGTCGGCGTCGAAATCATACCGGAGGCCCGCTTTAAGGCCGGGGCCACCCTTTATCTCGACATGGATACGGCCCTGATGCTGCTCAGCGAACGGAAGGCCGAGCGGGCGGACCCCTTGCGAACCGTGATGGGCAACGCCTGATGTCCGAAATCCGCGATGGCGACTTTACGCTGGTGGATTACGACCCGGAAATGGGCCGCTCCATCTGGCATGTGCACCAGGATGGCAAGGACATTTTCCGAATTGATTTCGAGGTCGCGAAGACGCTGGAAGCCAACAAGGCGGAGTATAACGCTGCCGATCGGGGCTGGAAGGGCGATTGGCACAAGGTGGCGAGTGTGCCGCATAACATCCTGCATGCCTCCGGCTTCGAGGAAGCCAACCAGCAGCGCGACAAAAAGTGGATTTCGAACTGGCTGAACGATCCGAACAATCGCGGCTGGAGAACCAAGCCGGGGAAGGTGTGATATCGTCCAGTTTCATACTCACGTTCTCCCCACAGCCACCAAGGCGGAGGCCGAGGCGGCATCGCGCGATGATGTCTCCCTGTCCCCAGCCTCCTTGTTCGGGGCCGTGTTGCCCGTCACGACGGCCGGCAACGTCAAGGGCTCGGTGCGCCTGACGGTCGGCAGCGAAGAACCCCTAAGCCCCGCCATCAACGACGTCTGGATCGACACGACATGAGTCTGAATGGACAATCATCCGGCTTCGGGCTGGGCAGAGTAAAGGTCCAAACCACGACCAATCGGGGGCTGCCGGTCGAGTTCTACGTTGACGAAATCACTCGCCATATCCTCTACATCTCGGACACTGCCCCGCCCGGCATTCGCGAGCAGGCGCGCGCCTATCGCGAGAATGTCAAAGGCGTGCTGGACGCCGGCATCCGGCAGGCCATCCAGTCCAACCACACCACCCTGATCTACCAACTGAGGCAGGCCGGCATGCACGAAGCAGCCGCGCTTGTCCTTGCCAGCAAGGAGTAAAGACCATGGCAGCCACAGCAGGCATTTGCGATACCTTCAAGCAAGAGGTGCTGATCGGCACCCATAACTTTACGGTTGCGACCGACTCGTTCTCGATGGCGCTGATGACCTCGGCCTCGACCAACACCCCGTCGACGCTGACCAACTATAGCGGCATCGTCGGCGAGGTGTCGACGTCCGGCACCGCCTATGCGGCCAAGGTGCTGACCAACGTCACCCCGGTGCTGAACGGCAACCAGGGCTGCGTTTCGTTCAGTTCGCCGATTACCTGGACGGCGAGCACCTTTACCGCCCGCAGCGCCATGATCTACAACACGACCGATGGCAACAAGGCCGTCTGCATTCTGGATTTCGGCGGCGACAAGACCTCCAGCGCCGGCGATTTCACCATCACCCTGCCCGCACAGACCGGCGGCAACGCGATTATCCGCATCACCTGAAGGCTGCCTAAATGGCCTGGTCGATTGTTGGCGTCTCGACGCCTGTCGTTGTCGCGACCACCGGCCACACGCTAACCGAACCGGCGGGCGTGGCGGCCGGCGATCTGCTGATCGCAACGTTCTCGACCCGCATTGCCTCGACGACCCCGATGACCCTGGCGTCGGGCTGGACGCTGGTCAGCGGCCAGAACAACAACAATACCCTCACCACGTCCAGCGCGCTGCCGACCGGCGTGATGGCCTATATCGTGCGCGGCGCGTCGGCCCCGGCGCTTACCTTTACGCACCCCGTCGCGCCGTCGCAGTCGATTGGCCAGATTGTCGCCTATCGCGGCAACGCCACGTCATCGGTGCTGGCCAATGCCGGGTCGGTCACTACGCCGACAGCCACCACGGCGGTCAACGTCGCCGGCATGACCACAACAGAGGCCGACAACCTGATTGTCGTCATGTTGGCCGGCGGGCAGGAGGCGGCATGGTCCGGCTTTACCAATGCACTGCCTGTGTATTGGAGCAGTAGCGACAAGGCGGCGGGACTCACGCTGTCCAATGCCGACAAAACAGCGACATATTCTTCGGGGTCCTCTCAGGGCATTCGATCGATTGTAGCGAAGACGAATGGAACAGCCGGTAAATATTACGCCGAGTTCCTACTCGGTGGCGGCAGTATTCCAAGCAGTCTCGGTGTTTCACCACTGACGAATGCACTGAGCTCCTACTCATTAACGTGCAGAGTCAGTGACACGGGCGCCATTTGGGTAATCGGCGTGAATGTCGGCTCATTCGGCGCTGCAATTGCTATCGGCGATGTGATTTCTCTCGCCTGGGACACGGGCGCTGAGAGGATCTGGTTTCGCAGGAATGCCGGCAACTGGAACAATACAGCGGGGCATGATCCGGCAACCAACACGGGCGGCTTCGATGCGTCGGCTGCCGCCAACACCGACCATGCTCTATGGTCGATTTTTGACTTTGCCACCACGGCGGTAACGCTCCGCACACTAACGGCGGAGTTCACGCAGTCTGTTCCTTCCGGCTTTACAGCGTGGTCGCCGGGTGTCCCGATAACGGCCTCCGGCGCGACCAACACCACCACCGCGCCGAGTTCAACGGCATGGATCGAGCGCGCCGACAGCCTCAACACAAGCGGCGCGGATGGCTCGCTCGCTATTTTCGATGCGGTCAAGGCGACGGCGGGCGCGACGGGCAATGTGTCGGTCACAGCCTCGGTCAGCGCCGGTCATGTGCTGGTCGCCGGCGCGTTCAGGATTGCTTCGGCTGGTGGTGGTGTTTCAGTAGCAGCAACGGGCGTCAGTGCAGGCAGCGCGGTCGGCACAGTCACGGTTGCCACAGTTGCCAACATTTCATTCGCTGCTACCGGCCAGGCAGCAGGCAGCGCGGTCGGCACGGCCACGGCAACCGGCAAGGCCAATGTCACCGCGACCGGCGTTGCTGCTGGAGCGGCGCTCGGCACTGTCGCCACCGGGCAGGGTGTTGGCGTCACGACGACCGGCCAGGCAGCCGCCGCGGCGGTCGGCGCAGCCACGGTCAGCGGCAAGGCCAATGTCACGGTTGCGGGCGTCACTGCGGGCACGGATGTTGGCGCGCCGGGCGTCGCCACTGCGGGCGGCGTTTCGTTCGAGGCTATCGGCGTTTCCGCCGCCTCGGCGCTGGGCACTGTTGCGGCTGTCGGCAAGACCAACGTCACAATCGATGCGACGGGCGTAGCGTCGGCTACGGCGCTTGGCTCGGTTTCGGTCGCTGGCAAGGCCAACGTCACGTTAACCGGCGTGGCGGCTGGGTCTGCGCTCGGCACGCCGACGGTCGTCGGCCAGGTTATCGTTACGCCAACGGGTGTGGCTGCCGCCACGGCTGCCGGGACGGTCTCCATCGTCGGCAAGGCCAACGTCACGCTAACCGGCGTAACAGCCCCTGCGGCGCTCGGCGGCGTCTCCGCCTCGGCGGGCGGCGGCATATCGGTTACTCCCGCCAGCGTCACCGCAGGGGCTGAGGTCGGCGCGCCCTTCGCCTACGGCACGTCCGCCTCGGTGGCGAGCGGAATGTGGGACGCCACCACCGGGGCCAACCGGACGCTGAGCAACGGCAACACCACGACAACCGCTATAGGCAGCGGGTCGGAGAGCTACAGCAAGGCCGCCCACAACAGCGGCAAGTTCTACGCCGAGTTCTGGCAAGTCGGCTATACGGACGGGGTCGGCGACGCGCCGCTGCTCGGCCTCGTCGACGTCAACGACTATAGCCCCTACCTCCTCTTTGCCCCAGAGGGTTATCTGGACGGTACCAGTTCCGCATCCGATCCCGGTTGGACGTGGCAGCCCGGCGATGTCATCGGGATCGCCGCCGACCTCACGGCCCGCAAAATATGGTTTCGCGTCAACGACAAGACGTGGATACCCTCCGGCGATCCCGCCGCCGGCACGGGCGGCAACGGGTATCCCGGCACGTTGACGGATAACCGCCTCGCGGCGTGGCTGGACAGCGGCCAGACGATTTCGCTGCGCACCGGGCCGGATTTCATCCTGGCCGCGCCGTCCGGCTTTACCGCGTGGGATGCTCCCGTCAGTTTTGCAGTCACGGGCGTAGCGGCAGGGTCTGCGGTTGGCGCGGCCACAGTTACGGGGAAAGCCACCGTTGCGGCGACGGGCGTCAGTGCGGGGAGTGCGGTCGGCACAGCCACAGCAACGGGCAATGCCGCCGTTACAACGACGGGCGTGGCGGCCACCACGACGGTCGGCACGCCAACAGTCGTCGGCAAGGCGAACGTCACGGTCACGGGCGTAGCCGCTCCGGCGGCGGTCGGTGGTGTGTCCGTTGCAGCGGGGGGCGGCATATCGGCTGCTCCCATCGGCCAATCGGCCGCAACCGCCGTCGGCACGGTCACGGTCGCCGCCAAGCAGTTTGTCGACATCACGCCAACGGGTGTGAGCGCTGCCTCCGCGGTCGGCGCTGTCACGGTCAGCATTCCAGGCGCTGCGCCCGATTTTGCCTATCTGTGGACCAACACCAGCGACGTCAACGCCCTCTCCTACACCTTCACGGCGAAGGACATCGGCACCGACCACGCCCACCGCCGGCTGCACATCGGCGTCTATACGCCGACCGTCAATGCCAGCGCCGTCACGGTCGGCGGGGTTGCGGCGACGCTCGTGGCGTCCAATACCTATGCCTCGCTCTGGACGCTCTCGACGGCGGCAACGGCGCTCGCCGGACTGACGACGGCCAATGTGGTGGTCACGGTTCCCGGCACGGCTACGCGCTGCGCGGCCACCGTGTGGGTCGATTACGCAACCACCGGCGCCGCCGTTAATTTCGGCAGCGACACTGACTTCTCGACCGTCGACAGCATCGTGCCGCTGACCGTCGAGGCGGGCGGGCACGTTGTTTATGTTGGCTCGCAACCCGCTGCGACAGCCCTCACCACCGTGACCTGGCCGGGATCGCCGGACGCAGTCGTCACCGATTACAATGCCGTGCTGGAAGCGGCTTCAGTCGTCAATTTCGGCCATATCAACAACAGCGTCGCGGAAACCCGCAACCTGACGCTGTCCGAGATAACGTCGGGCAACAAGGCGCTCGTCGCCGCTTCGTTCGCCGCGGCTGGAGTGGCGGGCGTCACCGTCACGCCAGCCGGCGTTGCTGCGGGCGCGGCGGTCGGCACGGTTTCCGTCACGGCAGGCGCCGGCATTGCCAACCAGACCATCGAGTTCGGCGGCAAGACGCTTGCCAGCGCCGGCGGAGCCAAAGCAAGAGACATCACTGGGGCGCAGGTCGATTTCGTCAGTGTCGATAGTGTCATCTCCGGCACCGGAACGAACTGGGGCGTCACCAGCGGCAGGCTGCGGCGCGCGAGCAGCACGCCTGCGGCCAGCCACGGCGCGGTGCTGCGCTGCACGACGACGCTCGGCGTCATCGATGTCACCATCAAGTCGAGCGGCACCGACGCAGACGGCAACGACCTCGCCACCTCCTATTCGGTCATCGACCACGCGCAGATGGAGCTTGCGCTCAAGGCCACGACCATTGCCTTCGGCAACACTGTCCTGCTGCGCACCGGAGATGCGGTTTATAACTCGGCACAAACTCTCGCCTGCTACCGCGCTACAACTCCCGGCGGAACGTGGGTTGCGCCATCGCTGAAGGATGTTGACCATCCCGACAAGGGCTATGACCTCGATACCGGCACCTTCATCAAGATCACGCCGCACGCCGGGGCGCTGCCGGTCATTGCCAAGATCAGGGTTCTCGGCAATCAGCCAAGCGGGCCAGCCCAGTACCTCCGCTTTCACAATCTGAAGCTTGTCTACATGCCGCTCGTTGCCGTGACCGGCGCGACATATACGTCGTCGGCGCTCGCCATCGATAACAGCGCGCACAGTTGCGCCATCGACAACTGCGACATCTCCAGCGAACCCAATCACGCCCTGGCCACGGAGCTGCAGGTTTATTCCGGCATCCTGACCTCGGCGGGCAAGGTGTGGATACAGGACAACCACATCCACGATGTCGGCACCGGCATACAGGCCCTTGAAGCCGGCCTTAACAGCGCTCCCCCCGTGGGCAACGGCAACGTCTACATCATTGGCAACACCATAGAGCGCTGGTACGCGGACGGGATGTTGATCTTCCCGTCGAACGGGGCCAACTACACCATCGCGTGGAACCACTGGACCAACGCTCGCGGCCTCAACCAGACCGCTGGCCATCCGGGCTCCGGCCTGCATCCCGACTGCCTGCAGTTCCACAGGTATTCCTGGTCCGCCACCAATATTCGCATAGTTTGCAATCAGTTCCAGATTGGCGATTTTCCCGAACCCTTCGTCAACCCGCTGCTGGGGCCTGGCGCACAGGGGCCGTTCGGCGGCGCAGACCCTTGCATCATTTCGATTGGTTCGATCAGCGGCACGGTGCTGACCGTCACCCAGATCAAGCCTCCGAACCCGCCGCAGCCTCCGCTCTCGGTTGGCATGGCGCTTTACGGACCCGGCGTGCTGCCGGGAACGACGATTACGACGTTTGGGACGGGGACAGGCACGACAGGCACTTACAATGTGAGCATGTCGCATACCGCTACCGGCGATCAGGCGTTGATGGCGATACACACCATTCGCGACAGTGTGGTCGCTGGAAACCTCATCGTACTCGGTGGCTTCGCCAACCTGATCTCTCTGGGCAGTTGGGGCAATACGGTCGTTTACAACAACACCGCCGTCGAAGACCCCGACGCCATCGTCGTCGGCGCGATCTACTTCGGCAATCCAGACGGCATTGAGGCCAAGTACAACGTCTCTAACCGGATGGGGCCTGATGTCATCGGAGCGGGGGCAATCGCCCGAACGCCGACCGTCTACGACAAGAACTTCGATTATCTGGAAGCCGCCTACGCCGCCAACTTCGTCGACCCGCAGAACCGGGAGAACGTCACCGACCTAACGACGCAGTACGCGCTGAAATCGACCTCGACCGCCAACACGCAGACGCCGATCAAGGCCGGCGCGCACCAGGACTATATCGACTGGACGCTGAGGGAGCATTACTTCCCATGGGAAGCGAGTGGCGATGTCTCGGTCACGCCGACCGGCGTGGCGGCGGGGTCTGCCGTTGGAACCGTCACGGTCAGCGGCAAGGCCAACATCACGCTAACCGGCGTCAGCGCTGCGTCAGCGCTGGGCGGTGTTTCGGTCAGCGCCGGCGGCTCGGTTTCCGTCCAGCCCGCCTCCGTGGCGGCAACCGCGGAGGTCGGCGCGGCGGGCGTCAGCGGCAAGGCCAACGTTACGGCACTCGGCGTTGCCGCCGCCGCCGAGGTGGGTGTTGTAACGGTCACGACGACGACGCCGACGGTAATCTCTGGTATGAGTGTCTGGACAGGCGCTGACTGGGCCGACAAGCCGGTGAAGGTGTGGACAGGTAGCGTCTGGGCGCTTAAGCCAGTCAAGGTCTGGAACGGGAGTGTATGGGTATGACCATTGAAACTGGCCCGCCGGTCACAGGCCCCCCTCTTCCGACGCATCTCTCCGATACGACCTACGCAGAATTGCTGACGGACGTCGGCGAATATACCGGACGCAGCGACATCGCCGCTGTCTTCCCGCTGTTTCTCCGCCTGGCGGAAGCCAAGTTGAACCGCAACCTGCGCACCAGCTACCAAGAAACGACGGTCGCGCTGCCGGTGGTCGACGGTGAGGCAAGATTGCCGGCGGATTTCCTCGAGGCGCGCGCCTATGTTGCCGGGGATATCCGGCAGACCAACTTTGTCATCAGCAACGGCATGATTACCAGCCTCGGTTCGCCGTGGAGCGGTGATCTGACCGTGACCTATTATGCCAAAATCCCGCCGCTCAGCCTGATGAACCCGACCAACTGGCTGCTGGACCTCGATTACAACGTCTACTTGTACGCGCTGGCGGTCGAGGTCGGCATTTGGGCCAAGAACGCCGAGATGGCGAAGGCGGCGGAGTCGATGCGGGACTCGGCTATTTCGACAGTCATGCTGAACGACGAAAACGCCCGCTGGGGCCGCGCCCGTGTCGTCAACAGGGATTTAACCCCATGAGCCTGATTACCGCAACGAATGAAGTGGCTGACCTTGTCTCGCTCGACCGCTTTTCATCGGTGGCGGGCTCGGCGGACTCCGCCGCGCAAACGATGCTGACGCTCGCCCAGCAGGCCGGCGAGGAAATCGCCCACCGGGTCGACTGGAACCGGCTGCTGAAGCAGGCGACCATTGCCGGGGTGCCGTACACGCTGCCGGAGGATTATCACCGGCCCGTTCCCGGCTCCCTGATTATCACGGCGCTGGGAGTGTTTGTGCGTCCGGTGCTCAACAGCGGCGAGTGGGAGGTGATGAAGTATATCGGCTCGGCGCACCCCTACTATTACCGCTCGGAGGGAACGATCGACGTGGTGCCGACCTCGGCGGCGGAGGGGGCGACGCTGAACTATGTGTCCGGGCACTTCGTCGCCAAGATCAGCGGCAGTGATTACACCGCTGTTTTCGAGAGCGACGACGACACTCCGGTCTTCACCGAGGATTTGCTCGTGAAAAACATGGTGTGGCGGTGGAAGCGGCAGAAGGGACTCGATTACACCGACGATTTGTCCGAGTTCGAGGCCATGCTGCAGTCGGAAATCAAGGCGGATCGGGGGATTGCCTGATGCCGGTCGCTGCAGTTCGCCCATGGCGCACGCAATCCACCAACCGCGGCAAGTTGCCGGAACCGACATCGACGCCGTCACAGCCGATTGTCTATCCGGCCCCGCTCAACGGACTGGTGACGTCGATCAGCCTGGCGGAAGCCAGCCAGGCGTCGGCCTCGATCGCCACCAACTGGGTTCCGACGCTGACCGGATTGCGGATCAGGGGCGGCTCGGTCAGAAGGGCCATTCTGGTCGACCCGCTGCCGATCGCCTCGATGTTTACCTATCGATTCGGGGCCAATCACAAGATGTTCGCGGCGACGGCCAACGCCATTTATAACATCTCCAGCCCGCCGGCCCCACCCGCCACGACGCCAAAGGCCGTCAGCGCCCTGAACAGCGGCGAGTTCATGGTGTTCCAGCACACGACAACCGGCGGCTCGTTCCTGTGCGCCTTTAACGGCACCGATGCTCGACAGATTTATGATGGATCGACATGGGTCACGACGCCGGCCATTACATTCTCGGATGGTACGACGAGCGCTAATATAGGCGCGGCGTTCCTGTTCAAGCAGCGGCAGTTTTTGATTAAGTCCGGCACGTTCGATGCCTACTATCTCGGCGTCAACGCGATCGGCGGCGCGGCGACGGTGTTTCCGCTCGGCGGCGTGATGAAGCAGGGCGGCGGGCTCCTGACCGGGTTTTCCTGGTCACTGGAAAGCGGCGACGGCCTCAGCATGCTGTGCTGTTTCATGAGCACCGAAGGCGAGATTGCGGTCTATCAGGGCGATGGCCCAGACGATGCAGCGACGTGGTCCCTGAAGGGCGTTTATTCGATCGCCAAGCCGCTCGGCAAGAACGCGTTCCTGCGCGCCGGCGGTGATATCCTGATCTGTACGGTGTCTGGTCTCATTCCCTTGAGCCAGGTCTTTCAGCGCGACCGCGACACCGTCGATCTGGCCGCCATTTCACGGCCGATCGAGCATGACTGGCGCCGGATCGCCGAGGCGATGCCGTATGGCTGGTCGATTACGCCGTGGGATGAAAAGACGCTGGCCGTGATCACCTTCCCGTTCACCACGGTGGCTCCCGACTCCACCTATGTGTTGAACGTGCAGACGGGCAAGTGGAGCCTGATTACCGGCTGGAGCGCGCGGGCCTACTCGACCATCCAGGGCTCGCTGTATTTCGGCGACGGCAATGGCGTCATTTGGCAGGCCAACGCCTCCGGGGCTGACGATGGCATGCCGTTCAAGGCGATGTATCTCAGCCATTTCATGCCTGTCGGCGGCTTTGGCAAGCGGATGCAGGCGACGCTGGCGCACATGTATTTTCAGGGCCAGGTCAATCCGTTCGTGCGGCTGTTTGCCCGCGCCAATGGCGACATAACGGACCCGGAGGGCCCCGACGCGACCCTGGCGGACCTGATTGCCTCGGCGTGGGACATCGGCAAGTGGGACGAGGCAATCTGGGACCAGGGCATCACCACCACAAAGATCGAGCGGCGGCAGAACGTGCGGGCGACCGGCGACATGCTGGCGCTCGGCTGCGTGGTGACGTCGGGCGGTTCGACGCCGCTGCAGATGGACATCGACATGGGCGTGCTTCAGGTGGCGGCCGGGGAGTCCTCGGCATGAGCCAACATCACTATACGATCGGGATCGAGCCGTTCGACGCGGCGCTGAAGGACTGCGAGCCGCTGGCGAAACTCCATTATGAAGAAATGCGCTCCCGATTGGCGGGGCAGGGAATACCGATCGGCGAGTACAAGCCGCGGCTGGACGTGTATCGGCAGGCTGCGCAGGCGGGCTATCTGTTTACGTTCGTGGTCAGGACGGAAGAGGGCGAGGCCGTCGGGTATTCGAACGTTTATTTGCAAACCGATATGCATAACAGCGAGCCGTACGCCCGCGAGGATACCGTTTACATCAAGGCAGACCACCGCAACGGCGTCGGTCGGCGGCTGGTCCGGTTTATTCTCGACACCATGAAGGCGAAGGGCGCCAAGCGCTTTGCCATACAGCCCGTGACCGACCTTCGGGTCGGCAAAATCTGGCAGCGGATGGGGTTTCGCCCGGTGGCCGAAACCATGATCCTGACGTTCTAGGAGAGACCTATGTGTGCGCCTGACATGCCCGCCGCCCCCGACCCTCAAAAGCAGGGAGCCGCCCAGACGTCCGGCAATGTCACCACGGCGGCGGCCAACGCCGCGCTGCAGAACATCAACGAATACACGCCGCAGGGCAATGTCATCCGTAAGCAGACGGGCACCCAGCAAATCTGGGATGAAAACCAAGGCAAGACCATCAGCGTCCCGACTTATTCGACCTACCAGAGCTATTCGCCGCAGGAACAGGCCATTTACAACTCCGGCTCGGCCAACCGGCTCGGCGCCAATGCGCTGGCCGGCACGATGATCGACCAGGTCGGCAACGTCATTTCGAAGCCGATCGATTATTCCAACCTGCCGAAGGCGGGCAGTACGGCCAACATCAACCTGCCGAAATACACGGAGTTCGGGGCGGGTCCGAAGCTGCAGACCTCGATCGGCAACAGCGGTCCGATCACCCAGAACATTGCCAATGCGGGCGACATTCAGGGCAAGATCAACAACAACACCAGAGCCGCCACGACGTTCGGGCAGACCGGCAGCAAGATTCAATACGACGTTCCGGGCGCCAACGATTTCAGCAAGGACAGAGACAAATACCAGGCTGCGCTGATGGCGCGGATGAATCCGCAACTGGCGCAGAGTCGCAAAACGCTCGAGCAGCAACTGGTCAATCAGGGCCTGCAGCCGGGTTCGGAAGCCTATAACCGGGCGGCCGATCAGGCGAGTCGGCAGGCCAACGATGCGCGGTTTGGCGCGATCCTGAATGCCGGCACCGAGCAACAGCGGATGTTCGACATGGCGCTGGGGGCTGGCAATTTCCACAATGCGGCGAATGCACAGGATTTTGGGCAGCAATACCAGCGCGGGCTGTTCGGTCAGGCGGGGCAGGCGCAGAACTTCGGCCAGGACCTGTCGCGCGGCACATTCGCCAACGATGCGCAGGCGCAGCGCTTTGGACAGAATGCGGCGAGTGCGGCGTTCAGCAACGACGCGACGAGGCAGCGGTACGACGAACTGATGGGCCGGGCCGGGCTGTTCAATTCCAACACCCAGCAGATGGCCGACAATGCCTATCGGCAAACGGCGGGCAACAACACGCTGCAGGACCAGGGGTTCAATGCGCAATCGTCGTTGTTCGGCCTACAGAACACCGAACGCGGCAACGCGCTGGAGGAACTCTACCAGGCGCGTTCTCAGCCGATCAACGAAATCACCGCGCTGATGTCGGGCGGCCAGGTTCAGCAGCCGAACTATGCCGGGGCCAACATGCCGTCGCTGCCGAATATCGACTGGGCCGGTCTGTATCAGAACAACTTTGACAACAAGATGACCGGCTACAACGCAGCGTCGGCCAACAGCAACAGCCTGATCGGCGGCGCCGGCAGCCTGTTCTCCTCGATCATCGCCGCCTCGGATATCCGCCTGAAGGAAAACATCGTTCCGGTCGGCATAGCGCACGGCCACACCGTCTACGAGTTCGACTACAGAGACCCCGCAGACGGCGTCGGGCGTCATGTCGGTGTGATGGCGCAGGAAGTCATGCAAACGCGTCCTGATGCCGTTCTGCGGCGCGCTGACGGCATGCTGATGGTCGATTACGGCAAACTGTTCATGGAAGGACAAACCTGATGCCGACACCCTCATGGGCACAAAAGCGCGCGCAGATCGCGCAGGCTCTCGCGGGCGGCGGCGGTTCCGGCTGGTCGGGCCTCGGGCAGAGTCTCGGGGCTGGCATCATGGCCAATCCGATGCTGCGCTGGGGCAATCAGGGGGCTGCCGCGCCGGAAATGGCCGGCGGGATGTTTGGCGGCGGTCAGACGCAGGGGCAGCAGATGGCGCAAGCCAACGCCTCCCTACAGGGCGCTCCCGGCTTTAACTATGTGCCGCCGCCGGTCGGCCCGGCCCCTGCTCCTGCGGCCGCTGCAGGGGCGGTTGGCGCTCCGTCAATGCAGGAACTGAGCAGCGCGGCGTTCTTCGGCGGCCCCGGAAGGAATCTCAATCCAGAGGCGGCGGCCCGCCTCTACAACTTCAACAATCGCGTGCCGCCGGGCGGTCACCGCTGATTTGAGGGAACGACCGTCATGGCAAGCATACCGTCCTTCATCTTCGGCGCGGGTACGAAATACAAAACGCAGGAGGAGCTCGACCGCGCCCGCGAGCAGGTGAAGGCGCTGCTTGGCGACATTGGCCAAAGCAAATACGAGGGCTGGGGCAGCGTGCTGGCGGACCTCGGCAAGGGCATTTCCGCGCGGGTGGAAAAGGGCCGCATTGGCGAGGGCCAGGAGTTCCTGACCGGCGAGCAGAGCAAACTGTGGGATATGTTCGGCGGGGGTGGCGGTGGCGTCGGCGACATTTCCACTGAGGGCGGTTCGGACGCGCTGGCAGGCGGTGTTGGAAACGATGATTATCGGTCGGGGATCGCGGGGCTCGAGAGCAGCGGCAACTATAGGGCAATCGGCCCGCGTCATCCGAAGATGGGTCGCGCACTCGGCAAATATCAGATCATGGAAAGCAATATCGGCCCGTGGAGCCGTGAGGCTCTGGGTCGCGAGGTTTCGCCGGAGGAGTTCCTTGCCGATGAGGGAATCCAAGATGCGATCTTTGATGCCAAGTTCGGCTCCTATGTGAAGCAATACGGCCCGGAGGGGGCGGCGCGGGCGTGGCTTGGCGGTCCCGGCGGAGTCAACAAGCCGGGACGCAAGGACGTTCTCGGCACGTCAGTGGGCGACTATGGCCGACGCTTTATGAATAGTTTGGGCGGCGGCGGCTCCAACGCACAGGCGGGCGGCGGTGCGGGGGACTCGTTCCTGCAGGCGCAACCCAATCCGGCCCGCTTTGCTCCTGAGATCCAGACTCCTCCGCCGGCAGCGCCTAGCCCCTTGGATGACCGCAGGCGCATGACGCCTGCCATGATGGGCGGCGTTAGGGTGGATGACGGTGGAGGTGCGGGTGGCGCTTCCCCGCCATCCCCGATTGCCGCGGCGCTGTTCAATCCGAAGCCGATGGGCAGGTATCCGCTGCCGCTGGTTCCTGGCATGGATGGTCCGATGCCGCAGCCGGTGGGTCCTGGGCTGCCTATGCCACCCCAGCCAATGCCAGCCCCTCCACGACAGCCAACGCCTCCTGTTCCGTCGCCGCTGTTCAATCCGCAGGCTATGGGAGCGCCGCAGTCCATGCGCCCGCCGGTCGGCCCCGACCCTACTGGGCCCCGACTCGGCACGGCGCCACCCACAACAGCAGGGCATGGGCTGCCGCCTGGCGCGCGTCCCGGCGCGATCGCACGGGGCCAGGACGGCAAGACGTACCAATATGCGCAGGTCGGCGGTGGCATAGGCGACCCCAATGCGCCGCAGGACTGGATTCCGGTCAATACTGGTCAATCCATGGCTGGCACTGAGACAGCGCCGCAGCAGCAGTTCGCTCCGACCCCCGCGCAGCCTCCCATTCCTGTTGCCCGGCAGCAGGTGGACCCCTTCACCGATATGATCCTCGGCGACAAGGCAGCGCAGTTCAAACCGGGCAATGTCACCCAATCGACACCGGCTGAAAATGCGCGTGGCCTGTTGGCAGCGCAGCAACTGAAGCCCTTCGGGGCCAACGTCTTTCCGGCGGCTCCTCCCGCGCCGGGAACGCCCGCTGCCGCTGGTTTCGGTGTGCCTCAACAGGCCCAGGCCGGCGGTGGCGGCGCCAATCGGCAGGTCGGCGGCGGTGGCGGTCAATTTCCTCCGGCCCCGGCAGCACCAGGCCAGCGAGGCGGCGGTGGCCCGCAGGATAAGATCGGCAAGCTGATGACCATTCTTGCCAGCCCGTACGCTTCCGACGAGCAAAAGCGCATGGCGACGGCGATGCTGACCCGCGAATATGCGCTTGAGGACGAGCGCCGCAAGGCGAACACTCCCGAAGCACTACTCGGTCAGGAGCTAACGCGCGCTCAGATCGACAAACTGAAACGCGATACCGCAGAGGAACCGGGCGGGGAGGAAACCTTTTTCGGCAATCCGATCCTCATCAACAAACCGGGCGGCAAAACCGCCTACGGCATTTACGGCAACAAGGGGACGTTCAAGGAGATCCAGTTACCTGAAGGGACGACCGTCGCTCCACCGACCGAGGTCATAACCACCAAGACTGAGGAAATCCTTGTTGATCAGGCTGGCAATGTGATTTCGCGCACGCCAATCCAGAACCGTGAGGCGGCTGCGGCAACTGCTGCGGGCACGGAGGAAGGCAAGACGGAGGCGACCGTCGCTTCCGAACTCGACAGCATCACCAGCAAAATGCCGGGCGTTCGTGAGACTGTTGACGAGTTGGGAAAACTTGCGGATGCAGCGACCTACACGCAAGCCGGACAGCTATGGGATACTATCAGGGAGCAAACGGGCGCGGAGCCGCGCGAAGCCTCGGTGGCGCGCAGCAAGTATAACGTCATGGTCAGCAACCAAATCCTGCCGCTCTTGAAGGAGACATTCGGCACTCAGTTTACGGACGCTGAAGGCTTGCGCTTGCAGGCTACGCTCGGCGATGCAGACGTGGCGCCGTCCAAAAAACATGCCGCTCTTGAGGCATTCCTAAGACAGAAAGAGAACGATATCGCGGCCCTGCAAAGGCGTGCAGAGAAGCAGCCCGCAGCACCGGCAGGCGGCGGCAGCACCGGACAAGTGTTCGATTACGTTCCGGGAAAAGGGATGGTGCTACGTCAATGACTATTCAAGTCAACCTTCCGGACGGTTCTGTAGTCAACTTCCCTGACGGCACTCCGCAGGAGGAGATGGAAAGCGCTCTGGCCGCGCACACGGGACCGGCTCCTTCGCCGCAGATGCAGAGCAACCTCAGCCAACTGTCGGCAATGACGCAAGACCCCAAGGCCGGGATGGCCGCCGCCGCACCGGGCGCCGCCAACCAGCGCGCCGTCAATGAATACGACGCGATGCCGGGCTGGAAGCGGGCGGCAACGACGCTGGTGGATCTCCCCGGCCTGATTGCTAACGGCGCCACATTCGGCAACCTCGATGAATTGGCTGCGGGCGCGCGCTCGAAATTCCTCGGCACCGACTACGAAAAGGAACTGGCCACGCTCAACCGGCAGACAGAGGACGCCCGCGCGCGTCAGGGCTGGGCTGGAACGGGGGCGGAAATCCTCGGCTCGATCGGCACCGGCGGTGCTGCGGCCAAGGGCGTTGGCACGGTCGCCAAAGGTCTCGCCAAAGGCGTGGTTTCGCCCAATGTGATTAACGCACTCACAACTGTGGCGCCCAATGCCTCAAAGGCGAGAAAGGCCGTTGATTATGCGCTGCGGACGGGCCTTGCAGTGGGCGAGGGAGCCGCGCAGGGAGCCGCCACGGCGCACGGTGAAGGCCAGGACATGGGGCAGGGCGCCCTGTACGGTGGCCTTTTCGGGGCTGCGGCCAAGCCGGTTGCCGATCTTGTCACGGGCGGCGTCAGCAAGGTCGCGGGGATGTTCAATCCCAAAGAGGTGGCGCCCACGCTCCAGAAGATCAACTCTGTCAAAAAGGGCTTGTATGACATTGCAGAGAAGGCCGGCGTCATCATCAAGCCAGAGGGCATGAAGAAGATCCTTGATGATGCAGAGGCAACTTTTACGCAATACGATTCCGAACTGCAAACAGGTGCGGCAGCAGTCTTGCGGAAAATCAGGGAGAGGCAGGGCCAAAATCTCACACTGAAAGGGCTGGATGAGATACGCAAAATGGCGGGCAATGCCTACCAGGGGGCGATGGCTCCTAACGCGAAGACCAACAACACGGCTGTTTCCGAACTCGTCAAGCATATCGATGATTTGATCGAGGGCGCGGACCCCAACTTTATAGCCGGGGTTGATACTGAAGTTGGCGCCAAGGCGCTGAAGGCGGCGCGCGAGGTTGCTCATCGCGGCTTCAAGCTGGATACGGCCCAGAAACTTCTCAAGAGGGCGACAGGACAGTCCGAAAGCAACATCACAGACACAACGGTAAGGTCCGCCAAGAAGCAACTTGCCAAGATCAATGACCCGTTCCTGAACTGGGGCCGCGGCTATACCGCTGTGGAAAAGGCGGCGGCGGCTAAGGCGGCGGCATACACGGGGCCTCAACGTGTCATGCACAATCTGAGCGCCCTGAACCCATTCGCAGGTGGAAAACTCAATGCCATGGCTGGTGTGGCAGCACTCGGGCCAAATGCTTTCTTCCTCGGCCTTCCTGGTCTGGGGTTGCAGGCGGCGGCTGGAGTCGGTGGCTATGCCGCCGGCAAGTACGGCGAGCACCTCGCCAAGAAGAGCGTCAACGAGTTCCTGGACACGGTGGCGCGCGGCGGCGTGCCTGCTCCGCAGATCGAAAACGCGATCCAGAAAATGGCCAAATCCAAGCAGGATGCGGTGCGCCGCGCCCTCATGAGCGGCATGAACCAACAATACAACCAGCCAGCGGAAAGGTAATCTTCAATGCCCAGAGTTGGCGGAGTCATGCAGTTGCTGTCGGGGACGCTCGCCGTTCCCAACACCACCATCCAGTCGGCCCCCTACAACGCCCAGCAACAGGACTGGGTGCTCGACGCCAACAACCCGCGCCCGATCACGGCGGGCGGCACCGGGGCGACGACGGCCACACAGGCGCGCCTCAATCTGGGCGCGATCGGCGCGACGGACCTTGCCACGGCGGCCACCAAGGCAACCGTGGTCGATACCGACAGCGTCGTTATTATCGACAGCGTGGCGCCCGATGCCGGCAAGAACAAGCGCTGGCTGGTCTCGGCGCTCAAGGCATCGTTGGCGACGATGACGGATCAGCAGTTCAAGTTGGTCAGTACGGACGGCGGCGCCGCAGCTGACCCGCAGTTTATCCTTGATCGGATCAGCTCAACGCCAGCGGAAGAGGATTTGCTCGGCTTCGTCGGCTTTCGCGGCCGCAACAGCACTGGCCCGACGGGAGTCACCACCTATGCCTACATCCAGGCCGGCATAACGGACCCCGTCAACAACCAGGAGGGCGGTTCGCTTAAGTTCGTGACCATGAACGGGGCGGTCGGCACCGCTGTGCTGACGCCGACCCTGACGCTCGCCAACGGCCATACCACCGTTCACCACAATCTCGGCGTGCTCGGTGATGCAACATTCAGCGGGGCGGCCACATTCAACGTCGCGCCGATCTTCAATTCATCCCCGACCGTCAATGGCGACCTGACACTGGCCAGCACCGACGCCTCGCTGGATTCCGGGCCGAACCTTAACTTTATGCGGAACAGCCTGAGCCCGGCGGACGGCGACTGGCTGACCGACATTCGCTTCTATGGCCGCAACAACGGCAACAATTCGACCCTGTACGCCTCGATTTATGCTGTCATTACCGATGTTACGGGAGGCAGCGAGGATGGTTCGCTGGTCTTCCGCACCATGACCGCCGGGTCGCCGACCGCAGCGCTTCTGCTCGGTCCCACCATGTCGATACTGTATAGCCCGTTGACGTTCCAGAGCGACCTCATTTCCTCGGTCGCTGGAGCCCGTCTCGCCACGACCGGCGCGGGAACGATTACGCTCAGGCCAAACGGCATCGGGTCCACCGCCGGGCAGTTCGTCGTCAATCCATCCGGCAACGTCCAGGCGGACGCCAACGTGGTGTCTGGGTCCGGCGTTTTTGGCAGCCTGACCACCAACGCCTACCTGTCCACCAACGGGGCCGGAACCATCAAGCTACGCCCTAACGGCAGTCTTTCGGCAGTCGGAGAGTTTATCGTCAACGCGTCCGGCAACGTGCAGTCGGATGCCGGCACGTATAGCGGCAACGGCATTTTCTCCAGTTTAGTCGCCACGCTCAACCTCAGCACTTCGGCGACTGGGACGATCAACTTCCGCCCCCAGGGGCCCGGCTCGTCGACGGGCATGATGACGCTGTCGTCGGCTGGAAATCTCACCGTAGCCGGCACCATTTCCGGCGGGTCCGGCTACCTCATTTCCTCCAATTCCTTCATTTCCGGCGCGACGTCTTCCATCTGGGGCAACGACGCCTCCGGCACACTGATGACCTTCCGTCCCGTGGCCAGCGGCTCCACTGCCGGCGAGATGACGCTGGGTGCGACTGGCACCCTGTCGATTACCGGCAACGTCATTTCCGGCACCGGCTATTTCCAGACACCGACCGGCGATACGACCCTGGCGTCGGGAACCGGCGGAACCGTCTACCTGCGCCCTAACGGCACAGGCTCTTTCATTGGCTCGCTTCGGGTGACAACCACCACGCTTGGCGTGTTTGGCGAGACCGGCGCGGCGCGCGGCGCCCTCGCCGTGCCGACCGGCTCCATTAAGCGCACGACCTACGCCACCAGTACTGTTACGACTGGAGAATTGGCCGGCGTCGTCATGGCCATGATTACCGACCTCAAAGCAATGGGCTTCTTCTCATGACCGCACAAGACCGCATCGAACGCGACCTCCGCCTGTTCATCGGCGACCTTCAGGTGCAAATCCTGATGCTCAAGGCGCAGATCGCCGAGTTTCAGGAGGACGCCGCAGCCGCCGAACTGGACAAGCAGCCGGCGGAGCCGGACATCAAGCAGCCGCACAAGACCAACGGCAAGCACAGCGACGTGGCGCCCCATGGCTAACGACCCACAGGTCAAGGAATGGCAGCACGCCCTCAACAAGGCGGGCTTCAACGTCGCGGCTGACGGCGACTTCGGGCCGAAGACGCTCGAGGCTTCGCTCGCCTCGCTGTATGATGCGGCCGCGCCGCCCGATCCCTATCCGCACGAACTGCCGATGGACTGGCTGCCGCCCTCGGACAAGATGGTGCGGATCATCGCCCACTGGACCGCCGGCTCCTACAACGTGTCGAGCACCGACAAGGAGCACTATCATTTTGTCTGGAGCGGCGACGGCGATGCGGTGCGGGGCGACCACAAGGTCACAGCCAACGAAAGCAGCGCCGACGGCGTCTATGCGGCTCACACAAAAAATTGCAACACGGGGTCGATCGGCGTCAGTGTCGCCTGCATGGCCGGGGCGGTGGAAAATCCGTTCTATGCGGGCTCCTATCCGATGACCCGCGCGCAGTGGGACGGCATGTGCCGCGGCATTGCGCAGCTATGCGCCTTTTACCAGATCGACGTGTCGCCCGAGACCGTCCTGAGCCATGCCGAGGTTGAGGCCAACCTCGACATCGACCAGTCTGGCAAATGGGATTTCACGCGGCTTGCCTGGGACCCGGCTATCTACGGGGCCACCGCCTGCGGTAATCTGCTTCGCCTCCACGTCGCAACTTTGCTCGACGACGTCCAGATCGTCTAAAGGAGATTTCACATGGCAACCGCACCCACCGAAGCCGGACAAATCACGGTCGGCAAAACGACTCTGGCGCAGCCCTATCTCGGTGTGCGGCCGCTCGGCATGTCATCACAGAACGAGGCCGACAGCGAGGCCAAGGTGACTCTGAACGGCGACGACGATACCGCAGTCTATCTGTGCGGCGTGATCGTGACCGGCTCCGGGGCCGACGTCGCCAATGTGGTCGAGGTGAGGATTACCGGCCTCGAGAGCGGGCCGAGAACGTTCATCTATGGCTTCGAGGAAGGCCCGACGAAGATCAACCAGCCGCTCGTGCTGACCTTCATTCCGCCGCTGCCTGCCACCGATGTGAATACGCCTGTCACCATCACCTGCCCTGCGTCCGGGCCCGGCGGGCTGCACAACACAGTCACCGCGTGGGGCTTCGCCTCCACTGTCGGCGATTGACCTAGTGCGGTGGTCAGTGAGCCGACCAGTTGGGTGCGCGAGAACTCGACGCTGGTGGTTTTTCTGGTCGGGCAGATGCTCGCATTCGGTGCTGCGGGGGCGTCGATCCTTGCCTACATGGTGAAGCTGGAAACGCGGGTCTACATCATGGAGACGCGCGGGGCCGAATATACCGTGGACCGCATGAATAAGTTCGACAATCGCATCACTGTCTTGGAGCAGAAGATTGAGGGTGGGCTTGCCCGGCTTGAGCGCGTCGTTGACCAGTTCATGAAGGGCCAAAAGCCGTGATCTACTTCTTGGCATAGAGTGATCGCGGCGGCAGGGAGGGCCGCTGAGGGGTTTTCTCCTTCGGGGCTACCTTATCGAAGCCCCTGCCCTTCAGATCGCCTGTAGGGCGCTTGACGCCCGTGTGGGCGGCCCTTATGGCGGCGATCTTACCCTTCTTGTAAACATCGTCCCCGGTTTTGATCTTGTGGCAGGGAATGCAGATCGGCACCAGGTTTCGCTCGGCGTGGCGACCGCCGCCGCTCAGCGCAACGGTGTGGTCAATCTCCCACTTTTTGCCGCCCATGTGGACGCCGCAGATGTCGCAGCATCCATCGTGGTCGTCATAGACACGCTGTCGGACCCGTGGGGGAATCTTGGTGTCATGGGTCGCACCGACCCACTCAGGAACGCTTCTAGCCATGTGTCTCTCCCGCTGCGTGTTTGCGGTCGAGGAACATGTCCAAGGCGTTTTCACGTCGTGTGCCCCAGCGGATATGACTCGGGTTAACGCATGCCTTTTGGTTGCAGATGATTGGGGCGTGGCAGACTATGCTTCTCGATGTCGGCTTTGGTCCATGGACCTTTTCACAGACGTAAATGTGAGCGTATTTGGTCCCGTACTTTTTTGGTCCGATGGTGCCGTAGCCATTCGTTGTATCGATCGCAAAAGGCCAAATGATGCACTCGTCTGACGGCGACGAGGAGAGGAGGCGGGCGAAGAAATTGGGGATTTCATCGTACCCTGTCTGCCCCGCAAAGGGATCTCCGTACAAGCGCTGCCTGCGCCAGTGGTTATCGCAGAAGCCTTTCGCGATCATCGGGCGGAAGCACCCGACGATTTTACAATGAGCCATAACCGTCGTCCTCGATCCTTTTGGACAACAGATCCAATTCTCTCGTTTTCTCTTGGTAGGCTTCTATGAGTCGCCGTTGTTCAGCGGCCAGTTCGGCCCGCATGTCGGCAATGGTGTCGCTGATGCGCTCTTCATAGGTATGACGCAGCGCCAACCATTGCGTATCGTGGTCGGTAAGGATTTTTGCTTTTTCCTTACGAAGTCGATCCCTAAGCTCTTGTCTGATTTTCTCACTCAGCCCCCATTGTTCTGCCAGGGATACCTGCTGTGCGGGCTTTGCGTTGGCATCAATGCGCGGCTTGAAGGGAGCAATCGGTTTCTCCTGCATGGCCTTTTCAATCTCTTTTTCGAAGTCTGTCGTGTCCACTTTCGTTTCCTTTTCGTTATCCGGCGACTATCCGGCGACTATCCGGCGACAGTCAGCCGGCGGGTTTGTGTGACGCAGAGCGCCCTATGCTTGGCGCAATAGCTGCTTTCCGGGGTTCGCGCAGCGCCGCAGAACAGCATGTCCGCCCCCTCGCCGGACAAGGGATACTTGCAATGGCTCGGCTGTAGCCGGACCAGCGTCAGCGGCCGCGGATGATCCCCTACGCGCTGTGGAGCCCAGCGCAGGCGGCGCTCAGCGGTGGCGTAGCGCTTTTCGGCCCCCTTCGCCAACGGTGCCGGCACAGAGCCGGGAAGCCCGATCGCGTGCAGGTGCGGGGTCCGCCAGATTATGCCGACGATTGAGTTGCGGGTGCGGCCCAGCATATCGGCAATCGCCTTGGCGCTGTGCTGGCGGGTGAGCAGCAGTTTCTCGATCTGGTCTATTTCGTCCTGGGTGGGCTTCCCCATTGCATCGTCCTTCAAAAGCGCCATGTTATCCTCCTGACTTGCTATCGTCCTTTTCAGCCGCCGTGCCCTCCCTGAGCGCGGCGGTTTTTTCATCGACGGGCACCTCGATCCAGCGCAGGTGATAGCCCTTAGCGTCAACCACCCGCATCATCTTGGTGGTGCGCCCGACTACGTTAAGGTCCATGAGGTTTTCGTAGCGGCCCATCACTCCGTCTCCTTTGCCGCGGCGAGGGCCGCCTGCACCTCGGTGAGTTCGGGATCGTAGGAAACGACGACCGGCCCACCGCGATTTGCCTTTTGCAGACGCCTGTACAGTCGCACCAGCGCCGCGTCCTTGGCCGCGATCTGCGCCCGCGCCTCGGTGAGGTCGGCTTGCAAGCGCCCTATGCTTTCAGGCGTCATCTGGTTGCGTTCCCACTCGCGGGCCATCACTCCGCCTCCCGTGCTGGCGTGGCGAGAGCTGCGTCTATTGCGGCTAGGTCTTCCTGCGCAGCTTCGGTGTTGTAGAACTGATTGACAGCTCGCTGGACATAGACGCGCGTCATCCTCAGCGCCGCATCCTTAGTGGCGATCTGCGCCCGCGCCTCGGCGAGGTCGGCTTGAAGATCATCAATCTGATTGTGTAGTTTGGCGATGTCCCCTTGCAGTTCCAGCGGATCAGCCATCACTCCGTCTCCGTGCTGGCGCGGCGAGTGCGGCAAAGGCCCGTCGTAAGTCACCCACAGTGATAGGCGTGGTCGGCAGGCTGTATGGGTAGTCGTCGGGGTAGTTGCGCAGCCGCGCCGCGTCATCAGCGAAAGGCCGCAGCGCCGCATCCTTTGCCGCGATCTGCGCCTTGAACTCGACCGCTTTTCGGTGTGCCTCGGCAGTCATATCGGATGCCGCTGCAAGCTCCTTGTCCTTGAACGCGATCTGCGCCCGCGCTTCGGCGAGGTCAGCCTTGAGCCGGACAATCTCCGTCCGGTGCAGCGCGAAAAGATCGTCCAGTTCGTCGTCCTCGGCCATCATCGTGCATCCCTGTTGTCTGTGAATACGACGCCGCGCTCGGTGCCCCATGCAAATATGAAGTCGAGCAAATCGCTCATCTGCTGCTTTGAAAGCCGAGACGAACTGAATCCCACAGGAAACGGTCTGCCGTCCAAGCCTTCCTCGAACTGAACAGCATGACCTGCCGCATGGAGGAACAGAGACTTCCAAACCTCTGGAACATGCATCCGGCCGTCCGGCTTTGCGCGCGAAATGTCGGAGAGGGCTGCCCACATGGCCGCATTGGCATCCAGCGAGCGCTTTTCCTCGCTGATCTTCACCATCGAGTTCAGCGGCGCCCGATCAATCAGCGCCTTGGCGAGCGCCCGCTGGGAGGCGCCGACTAATCTCACGTACTGCGCGCACATCAGCCGGCCCGGAAAGCGCCCTCGTAGGCGTTCGGCTTGTCGCCGGGGAAGGTGTCGTCGTCGGGCGCCACCTTGGCGGCCAGTTCGGCCCGCTTGCCGTCAATGAGGTCTTTTGCGGTTTCCTTGAACGACAGATTCCAAGCCTCGTCGATGGCGATCTTGCGCCAGGCGGCAATGAAGTTTTGCAACTGGACCTCGTTCGACACCTCGGCGAGTTCCGGGGCGAACTGCGGCCATGAGCTTTCGCGCTTCAGGGAGGCGGATGATTTGTGCGGCTGGTCTGGAGCAAACTCTTGCTCCATCTCGCGAACGTGTTTGTTGTCCTCAAACATGCCCATGTGAACGTCAGCGCCGACGCCGATCATCTTCAAGGCATTCGTGATCGCGTCCGTAAACGCCTTCTTGAATGCCTCATCATCGGTCGATAGGCCGAACTTGTTCTTGCCCAGAACCTTGTCGCCGCCGACCCCCATGACTTCTTTTACTTCCTCGTCGTCGGGGATGAGATACCAGACAGTCACTGTGCAAAAGACGAGGATTTCCTCACCTGCGGGCACAATCTCGAACTTTGGCGCCCAGACGCCCCAGCCCGCGCCGCACGGGCCGAACTCCTCGGTCATGCGCTTGTAAGACCATATCGGTTTGATGGCCGTTCCCTTGAAACCGCCGCCGCGCGTGAATTGTTTCGTGTGCTTTGGATCTGTGCGGGCCAGAAGATCCCAGTACTTTGTGTTCTCACTCATGGGGTATTATCCTTCGGGTTGACGCTCCAGAAACGCTTGTATTCTTCTTCCAGCCACAGCGAGAGTTTCAGTTGGACGGCCAGGTAACTGTCAGGCTCCGAAGGCACAGCGTGCTCATCGAGCAGGGCGCGGATGGCGCTGCGGGCGCGGTATTCATTGTCGGCGCTGACGGCAGCAGAGAGGTCATCCATAGCGACCACCGCGGCCGAGCGCTTCCTCGACCATCTGGCCGAGCCGCATTTCGGCATTGCGGCTGACTGTGCCGTCTGAGAAGGTTTCGCCGTCATAGCGCTCCTGGAAATACTCGAGGCATTCCTCCAGAGCGGCGCGCGCGCGGCGGAGTTCGCTCTGCCGAAGGTCGAGTTCCTGCGCGAGGCGGTTGGCCTCAGCCTCGAGCTTGCTATAGTCGCTCATCGGTCCTGCTCCCTGTCTCTTTCCCATTCCAGTTCTTCATCCCTGCGCGCCTCGTATTCCTGGTCCGCGCGGTCTTCTTCGCGCTCCTGGCGCTCCTGATCGGGATCGCGCTCTTCGCGTTCCTCCTCGTTCGTGTAGGGCTCCAGCCCACACCAAGCTGGCGTGCGGCCGGCGCGGAGATAGTCCAGCGTCGTCGCGTTGACCTTGTAATATCGGCCGTCGACCAGCACGACATAGCCGGCCTCCTGGCCGGGACGGTATGACTTGCTGGCGACGTGTATGTGCTGCATAATGGTCGTCTTTCTTGGTTGAAAGCGAAGTGAGTGGGATGCGAGCCAAGTTGGACCCTTGGTCCGCATCCCCTTCTTCCCCATTTGATCAGTAGCAAGTCTCGGTGCACGTCCACGTCTTGAACACCCAGTTGCAGCGGGTGGTGCAGTTGGCGGCGTAGGCTGTGGCGCTGCCCAGAACGGTCAGGGCTGTGAGTGCGAAAATCAGTTTCTTCATGTTCGTTTTCCTTGGTTGATCTCTTCAGTAGCGGCCTCACCGCTAGACCCCGAAGGGTTTCGATCTTTAGGATTGAGCCTTCTGGGCGCGGACCGATGCAAGGAGTGCGCCGAAGGCACTCTTCCATTCCGCGTAGCCCTGACGCTGCTCTTCCAGTGTCCATGTGAGGGGCTCTTCGATCACCTCAACGTCGAACGGGTCGCGCAGGCTGCGATGGTCGGAACGGGGGCCGCCAGCCTCGATGGCGTCCTGCTGCCGCTCGCAGTCCTCAACGTACCACTGGTACAACTCGCCTGTCTCTTCGCCGTAGATCGCCATGTGAAATCTCCTTGGTTGGTGATTTCCATGTAGGATATGTCTGACATGCCGTCAACAGATATTTTCGCACATTGACAAAAAAAGCGTAGGCGTCTACCTAAGCGCATGACCCTGACAATGTTCAAAAACCGTGTAGAGCAGTTCCTACGTGATCGAGGCTGGTCGCCGACGACCTTCGGGCGCGAGATGGCGGGTGATCCGTGCTTTGTCTCGGACCTTCGATCAGGCCGGGAGCCGCGCGAGGCGACCAAGCGCAAGGTCATCGAGGCCATGAAGGCCCGCGCCAAGGCGGATGCATGACGGGCAATTCGTGTTACAAAGTGCTGGGCGCTTGGCCCAAAATAGGGGAATGCCATGAAAAAGTTTCTAGGGGCAGCAGCCCTCGCCCTGCTGATGAGTACGAGTGCCAACGCCGTCACGCTTGGCGGCTTGGATTGGGACACGAGCAACGCAGGCAATCTGACCCTCAGCCCGACAGTACCTGGCGGCAACCAGCCACAGAACCAGCCCTGCCTGATCTGCGGCGCAAACCAGCCGCAGCAGTTGGATGGCTTCGGTTATAACTGGTACAAGAACGCCGGTAACATCGACGGCATCAGCGCCTTCTCGAATGGCGACGGCAAGGTCACGCTCGGCAACGATGTCGTCGGCGCTGGCTATACGATTGGTGACGGCTCGCTGTTCCAGAACTATCTGGATAGCGGCGGCAT